>JADMIO010828238.1_pt1 | contig 42091 bp, 37 predicted proteins | sample 8958161 | NCBI WGS metagenome assembly JADMIO01 (sample SAMN16585339, study PRJNA669376) | soil metagenome | isolation source: Crop rotation soil | place: USA: Cullars Rotation, Alabama | collected 2011 | reverse complement strand
CGCGACAACTTGTCCACGTGGAATTCTAAGCTTAGGATCCCAATGTGCTGGAAAGCTCCGATCAAGAGGCGATGGAGGTAGGCCTCTACTCCGCTCTGCCGCAAGGTCCTCCACGACTCTGCCGTATTCGCAACACTTGCGACCTAACGCAGTTCTGGGCCTCCGAGGCATTGCTGGGGGAAGTGCGGGAGAACCCCCATCTGACGGTGGAGACGCCGCTCGTGCCCTTCGCGTTCGACGCTGCGGGCAACCTGCTGCCGACGAGCGCATGACCGCGGCGAAGAGACTGCGGGAGAGAGCGCAGATCAGATCGTTACAAACCGCGCGTGCCTGCCTGACGCGCCGAAGGAGAAGAAGAGATGGCAAAGACAGCCGCCGACATCATGATAGAGGCATTGCAGCAGTGGGGAGTGGACACGATATTCGGTCTGCCGGGCGACGGCATCAACGGGATCATGGAATCGCTGCGACAGGCGCAGGATAAGATCCGGTTCGTTCAGGTGCGCCACGAGGAGTCCGCCGCGTTCATGGCTTGCGCCTATGCGAAATATACGGGCCGCCTGGGCGTGTGCCTGGCCACGAGCGGGCCGGGCGGCATTCATCTGCTCAACGGCCTATACGACGCCAAAATGGACGGGGCGCCCGTGCTGGCGATCGCGGGGCACCACTACCACGATCTTATCGATACGCATCAGCAGCAGGATGTCGATCTGGACTATCTGTTCAAAGATGTCGCGGTCTATAGTGCGCGGATCATGGGACCGGCCCATGTCGAGAACGTAACCAGTCTCGCCTGCCGCACCGCGCTGACCTACCGGGGCGTCGCCGCGCTCTGCTTCCCGACCGACACGCAGAATATGACTTTGAGTGACGATGTTCGCTCCAAATCCAACCGCTCGCACCATGAGTCCGTCGCCGCGGCGCGCAGCGCCGTGCTGCCTTCCGCAGAGCCGATGAAAATCGCGGCGAACATCATCAACGCGGGCAAGAAGGTGGCGATCCTGGCGGGACAGGGCGCCTTGGGCGCGGGAGAAGAGTTGGAGCAACTGGCGGAGAAACTGGGTGCGCCGATCATCAAGGCGCTGCTCGGCAAGGCCGTCATACCCGATGACAGTCCCTATACCACACGCGGCATCGGCCTGCTCGGCACCCTGCCCTCACAGAAGGTCATGGAAGAGTGCGACACGCTGCTGATCGTCGGCTCTTCGTTCCCTTATATTGAATTCTATCCGAAGGCTGAGGATGCGCGGGGGGTGCAAATCGATCTCGATCCCGCCCGAATCGGCCTGCGCTATCCGGTCGATGTCGGGCTGGTAGGAGACAGTCGGGCCACTTTGCAGGCGCTGGCCCCGATGCTGGATCGCAAAGAGGATCGGAGCTTTCTGGAGAAGGCGCAGGAGGGGATGAAAGCGTGGGATGCGCTGATGAAGGAGCGCGGCACACGGGAAGACACGCCCATGAAGCCGCAGGTGATCGCCCATGAACTGAGCAAGCGCCTCTCCGATACCGCCATTGTCAGCTCCGATTCGGGCACGAATACAACCTGGTGGGCGCGCCACATTCTCTCAAAGCGCGGCCAGATGCACTCCTGCTCGGGGACGCTGGCGACGATGGCGCCCGGCCTACCGTACGCCATCGCGGCGCAGATCGCTTACCCCGACCGCCAGTGCGTGGCGTTTGTCGGAGACGGAGGCTTTACAATGCTCATGGGCGAGTTCGCGACCGCCGTGAAGTACAAGCTGCCGATCAAGGTCGTGATCATTAAAAACAACACGCTCGGTCAGATCAAGTGGGAGCAGATGGTGTTTCTCGGCAATCCGGAGTTCGGCGTGGATCTGGAGCCGATCGACTTCGTGAAGTTCGCGGAATGCTGCGGCGGACGCGGCTTCAAGATCGACGACCCGAAAGAGTGCGGGCGGCTTCTTGATATGGCTCTGGCGACGCCCGGCCCGGTCATCATCGAGGCGGTCGTAGATCCGTTCGAGCCGCCCATGCCGCCCAGAATCGAACCAAAGCAGGCGCTGCACTTCGCGGAATCGCTGCTGCGCGGCGAGCCGAACCGGGAGAAGATCGCGCTGACAGCCCTCTCCGACAGAGTGCGCGAGATGATCTGAAGGGGGCCGGCAAGCATCATGGAACCTATCACTATACAGACCTGGAAGAACAGGGGACCGGACCCGCTCGGCAGCCGGGAGACGCACGCCCTTCATACCCGTCGCGAGGACGCTGTCGTAGACGAGACGCTCGACTTCTCGGGGCTTGAGAATGAACTGAAGCGAACGGTGCGGGGCGAGGTGCGTTTTGATGCCGGCAGTCGCGCCCTCTACGCGACTGACGCCTCCAACTACCGGCAGATCCCGATCGGCGTTGTCCTGCCTAAAAGTAAGGAAGACGTCATTGCTGCGGTCGCGGCCGCCCGCAAGTTCAAGGCGCCCCTGCTTTCGCGGGGCGGCGGCACCAGCCTGGCGGGCGAGTGCTGCAACGCCGCCGTGATCATGGACTTCTCCAAGTACATGCACCATGTTCTGGAGATCGATCCGGAGAACAAACGAGGGCGTGTCGAGCCGGGCTGCGTGCTGGACACCCTGCGCGATGCGGCTGAGAAGCATACCTTAACCTTTGGACCCGATCCCGCCACGCATACCCACTGCACCCTCGGCGGCATGGCCGGCAACAACAGCTGCGGGATGCACGCGCAGATGGCGGGGCGCACCGCCGAAAATATCGAGGAGCTGGAGATCCTCCTCTATGACGGTACGCGCATGACGGTCGGAAAGACGAGTGAGGAGGAGCTGGAGCGCATCATCGCGGCAGGTGGGCGCAAAGGCGAAATCTATGGGCAGTTGAAAGCGTTGCGCGACAAATACGCCGATAAGATACGCACTCGCTTTCCCGATATTCCACGCCGTGTCTCCGGGTACTGCCTGGAGAAGCTGCTGCCGGAAAACGGCTTCAACGTAGCGCAGGCGCTTGTCGGCACGGAAGCCACCTGCGTGACGTTTCTGGAGATCACCGGCAAACTGATCTGGAGTCCGCCGGCCCGTACGCTCGTGTTGCTGGGCTACCCGGATATCTACTCCGCCGCCGATCATGTGATGGACATCCTGCCTTTCAAGCCGATCGCTTTGGAAGGGATCGACGATCTGCTCATCGGCTACTACAAGAAGAAAGGTGAGTTGGCGCAGGATGTCGCGTTGCTGCCGGAGGGCAAGGGCTGGCTGATCGTGCAGTTCGGAGGGCATACGGAAGAGGAGGCCGACGCACAGGCGCACAAGATGATGGACGCGCTCAAGGGGAAGCCCGATGCCCCCTCGATGAAGCTGATGGACGATCCAGAGGAAGAGAAGAAGATCTGGGAAGTTCGGGAGTCCAGTCTTGGCGCGACCGCCTTTGTGCCGGGCGAACCCGACACCTGGCCGGGGTGGGAGGACTCTGCCTGCCCACCCGAAAAGATGGGTGACTATCTGCGCGACCTGCGCAAACTGTTCACAAAGCACGGCTACAATCCGTCCCTGTACGGGCATTTCGGGCAGGGCTGTATTCACTGCCGTGTCTCCTTCGAACTGACGACGCACAGCGGGCTGGAGAACTACCGATCTTTTATGAACGAAGCGGTCGATCTTGTCGTTCGGTACGGCGGGTCGCTCTCCGGAGAACATGGGGACGGGCAGGCGCGCGGAGAGTTTCTGCCTCGGATGTACGGCGAGGATCTGTATCGGGCCTTCCAGGAGTTCAAGGCGATCTGGGATCCTGACAACAAAATGAATCCCGGCAAGGTCGTGGATGCCTATAAGATCACCGACAATCTGCGACTCGGCGTGGATTACAATCCTCCGGAGGTCGAGACGCATTTTCACTATCCTTCCGATAAGGGTACGTTCGCGCATGCCACACTGCGCTGCGTGGGCGTGGGCAAGTGTCGGCGCAGCGGCGGCGGCACCATGTGTCCCTCCTATATGGTGACGCGGGAGGAGAAACACTCGACCCGGGGCCGCGCCCGCATGCTGTTCGAGATGATGCAGGGCGAGGAACTGAAGGACGGATGGAAAAGCGAACCCGTCAAAGAGGCGCTGGATCTCTGCCTCTCCTGCAAAGGCTGCAAGGGAGACTGCCCCGTCAACGTCGACATGGCGACCTACAAAGCCGAGTTCCTGTCGCACTACTACGAGGGCAGAGTGCGCCCGCGCCAGGCGTACGCCTTCGGCCTGATCCACTGGTGGTCGCGTCTGGGCAGTCTGATGCCCGGCGTCGTGAACCTGTTCAACCACGCGCCCGTGGTCAGCAACATCTTGAAGATCGTTATCGGCATGGAGCCGGAACGTGATCCGCCGACGTTTGCGCCCTACACCTTCAAGGACTGGTTCCGAAACCGCCCGCAGACGCGCGGGCAGGCGCGGGCAGGCAGGGCTGGGCTGCTCGTGTCCGGAGGGAATGCGCACTCTCTGTCGCCCGCGAAGCGCGGCAGCAGGGCGCATCCGCAGGTCTACGACACGCCTTCGGCCAACCAGCCGTCCGCATCCCGCACCAACCGCGTGATCCTGTGGCCCGATACCTTCAACGATCACTACCATCCCACCACCGCGCAGGCGGCGGTCGAGGTGCTGGAGGCCGCAGGCTGTCAGGTCGTCGTGCCGATGCAGGATATGTGCTGCGGTCGTCCGCTCTACGACTACGGGATGCTGGATCTGGCCAAAAAGTGGCTGCTCCACATTATGGACACGCTGAAGGAGGAGATCGCAGACGGCACCCCGATTGTCGTGCTCGAACCGAGCTGTGCCACGGTCTTCCGGGATGAACTGACCAATCTATTCCCCCAGAACGAGAACGCAAAGCGGCTGAGCAAGCAGACGTTCCTGCTGTCGGAGTATCTGGAGAAGCATCTGCCCGATTATCAGCCGCCGCGGTTGAAGCGCAAGGCGCTGCTGCACGGACACTGCCATCACAAGGCGATCATGAAAATGACCGATGAGGAGGCGCTGCTCAAGAGGATGGGAGTGGAGTTCCATGCGCCCGAAGACGGCTGCTGCGGCATGGCGGGCGCGTTCGGCTTCGAGAAAGGCGAACACTACGAGGTCGCGAAGAAGCTCGGCGAACACGCTCTGTTGCCCGAAGTGCGCAAACTGCCCGACGATGAACTGATCATCACCGACGGCTTTAGCTGCCGCGAGCAGATCCGGCAGAACACGAACCGTGCGCCGCTGCATCTGGCGCAGGTGCTACAGATGGCGCTCAACGAAGGCATCGAGGGGACGCCCGGGGATTTCCCGGAGACGAAGTATGTGTATGCGCCTCCGTCTGCGGGCTACTACCTGCAGACGGCGGCAATCCTCGGTCTGGGCGCGCTTATGGTCGGCGGCGCGCTCTGGTGGGCAACAGGCCGCCGCGGCAATGCCTCACCGGACACGGAAAAACGCTGAACGCGCGTTCATGACCGACCCTTTTCTTGCTCAACGCGCCGAGCGCGTTGGGCAGGGAGAACTACCAGGACAAGAAAGGAAAGACGATGAAAAACGAAAATTGCGGTTTGAAACTCCTGAAGACGACGATTCCGGTGGCAATTGGACTGCTGCTGCCGCTCTCCGCGCTGGCCGAGGAGATGAAGGTGCCGAAAGGAACGGATATCGTCCTCGCCTTCGATCAGACGTTGAACGACAAAACCGCGAAGGACGGGGACAAAGTAAAACTGCATGTCGACAAAGACGTGCAGATAGACGGAAAGACCGTCATCGCAGCGGGCACAAAGGTCGATGGCACCATCACGGCGGTCAAGAAACGTTCGCGCTACGGCATGAATGCCCACATCCAGATGCTGGTCAAGCCGATCACTGCCGTGGACGGTACCAGACTTGTCGTCGGCTACAAGACAGAGGCTCCTGGCAAAGGCAAAACGGCGGGTGCGGCGGCTGCTACGGTCGGCGGCGCGGCTGTGCTGGGGCCGATCGGCCTCGTGGGAGGCTACTTTATCGTCGGGAAGCACGTCGATATCAAGCCCGGCGATAAGACGACTGTCGATGTCGACAAAGACGCGACGGTCAACGTGAAGTAGACCGTCACGTCGAAGTTCGAGCATCCACACCAAGCACCGGTCTGCCGAAGGCGATAGCGCAGAGAGGCATGTTGGTCCCGAAATAGGAGATAACCCCGTGGCACAATTCTATTGCGATCTCAGGCAGACCGGCAGAGCTTTGCCGCATTTCTGGGAGCATTGTTTGGGCAGCGGACACGCGCGCCTGTCTCTCCGCGCGGACTGGCAGGCGCAGTTAAGCCGTTGCCGGGCGGAACTGGGCGTTCAGCAGGTGCGGTTCCACGGTCTGCTGGACGACGGCATGGGAACCCTCATCTGTCAGAACAACCAGTTGCTGTATTCGTTCTTCAATGCGGATCAGTCGTACGACTATATCCTCTCGCTCGGCATGAAACCGCTCGTCGAGTTGAGTTTCATGCCGAGCGCGATCTCGTCCGGCAGTCAGACGGTGATGCACTATGCCGCGAATGTCACGCCGCCCGCCGACTATGGGCAGTGGGGCGCGCTCATTGAGAAACTGGCGCGGCACTGGATCGCGCGCTATGGTCAGGAGGAGGTGCGCTCCTGGCTGATGGAGGTGTGGAACGAGCCCAACATGGCCTCTTTCTGGCCGGCGGGTCAGGAGGCCTATTTCGAGCTGTACCGCTATACGAGCCTGGCTCTCAAGGGCGTAGATGCACAGGTGCAGGTCGGTGGGCCGGTGAGCGCCGCCTGCGCCTGGATTCCCGAGTTCCTCGCGTACTGCTCCGAAAAGCGCCTGCCGGTAGACTTCGTTTCGACACACACCTATCCTACCGATGCGGTGGGCTCCCCCGGGCAGGACACGCGCACCCAACTGGCGCACGGCCGCCGAAGTCTGCTGCGGGAGCGGACACAGAACGCGCGGCGAGACGCAGGGGATCTGCCGCTCTACTTCACGGAATGGAGTTCGTCGTCCAACGTGAAGGATCCCCTGCACGATGAGTCCTTTGCCGCCGCGTTCATCGTCAAGACGCTGCTGGAGAACTGCGGGCTGGTCGAAGGGTACAGCTACTGGGCATTTTCGGATATTTTCGACGAAAACTTCTTCCCGTCGGAGCCGTTTTCCGGAGGTTTCGGTCTGCTCACGCTGCACAGTATCGCAAAGCCCTCCTATCGCGCCTACCAGATACTGCACCATATCGGCGAGGAGCTTCTGCTGACGGATGGGCTGCACCCCACCGTCGACGCGTGGGCAGTTCGCGATGCCGATGCCCTGACGCTGATATTTACCAATTTCGCGTTGCCGGAGCATGCGATTCGCGCGGAGCCGGTGCGGATGGCGATTGCGCACTGCGCGCCGCCTTCGGGCGCGACCATCCAGCGGATCGATGCGGACCATGTCAACCCGAAGCGTCTGTGGCAGGAACTCGGTTCGCCGCGCTACCTCGACGCGTGGCAGGTCGCGCTGCTGGATGCCGCCTCGGTCTGCGCGCCGAAGCCTCTGAGCTATCGCTATCAGGAACAGACTCTGGAACTGGAGTGCGTCCTGCCGCCGCAGGCGGTTGCGGCGATTACAGTGTCATGGGAGAGCGGTCGGCCCTACGCGATCGCCTGAGGGAGGAATGGATACAAGACGATGCCGCAGACGAATTCCGATAGGGAACTCTTGCTGGCCCTGCAGCGAGACACTTTTCGTTATTTCTTGAAGGAAGTGAACCCTGCGACCGGCCTGATGAACGACTCGACGCTGCCGGGCAGCAACGCCAGCATCGCTGTCGTGGGCCTGGGCCTGACCGCATACATCGTCGGTGTGGAGCGCGGTCTGATGGCGCATGAAGAGGCGTTGAAGCGCACCTTAGCCGCGCTGCGATTCTTTCAGAACAGTCGGCAGGGAACGGAGCCGGATGCGACGGGTTACAAGGGCTTTTACTACCACTTTCTGGAGAGGAAAACCGGCCGACGTGCCGGCGACTGCGAACTCTCTCCGATCGATACTGCCCTGCTGCTGGCGGGTTTTCTGGCTGCGGCGCGCTATTTCGACGGGGCAAGCGGAGAGGAGAGGGAGTTGCGGTCGCTTGTGGACGATCTGTATCGGCGCGTGGAGTGGGGCTGGATGCTGAACGACGGTGCGGTGATCTCGAACGGCTGGCGACCGGAGAGCGGATTTTTGCCCTATAACTGGAAGGGATATAGCGAAGGCTCTCTGATCTATCTGCTCGCTCTCGGCTCTCCCACGCACCCGATCTCACCGGCCTGCTGGCTGGACTGGACCGCAACTTATGTGTGGAGGCGGGTCTACGACCTGGAATATCTGTATGCGGGGCCGCTGTTCATCCACCAGCTCCCGCACTGCTGGATCGATTTCCGGTCGATCCAGGATCTCTATATGCGAGAGAAAGGGATCGACTATTTCGAGAACAGCCGCCGCGCCACGTATGCGCAGCAGCGCTACGCGATGGAGAACCCACACCATTTCAAAGGATATGGCGAAACCTGCTGGGGACTGACCGCTTCCGACGGTCCCGGCCCTGCGCACCGGACACACGAAGGACACAAGATTCCCTACTATGGCTATGACGCCCGTGGCATCCCCGACGGCCCGGATGACGGCACGATCGCGCCTGCCGCCGCTGTCGCCTCCCTGCCCTTCGCTCCGGAGATCGTCCTGCCGACGCTGCGGCATTTCAAGGACCTGGAGTTGGATCGCGAGACGGACTACGGCTTTGGCGCGGCCTTCAACGACACCTTTAGCAGCTCGAAAGGCGCCCGGCCGGGCTGGGTCGCGAACCATGTTTACGGCCTCAATCAGGGGCCGAGTGTGATTATGATCGAAAACTATCTCAGTGGGCTGATCTGGAGACTGATGCGCGCGTGTCCCACTCTCCAGGAGGGACTCCGCCGCGCGGGCTTCCAGGGAGGTTGGCTCGGGTAAGGAGGAAGCCACCAAAACAGACGGTCATGCCGATACTACGCAAAGGAGAACGGAACCGATGTCTCACGGAATCACGCTGGCGGCGATCTGCTCCCTGGCGGTCGGCTTCCTGTGCGCTCTGATCGTCCTCATCGATATTCTGGCGGGGCATCGGCAGACTATGGCCATCATGAACGTGGTGTGGCCGATCACGCCGCTCTACTCGGGGCCGATCGGCCTATGGGCGTACTATCATATCGGGCGCAAATCGGTCAAGCCGCCGGATTCACAGACAAAGGACGCCGACGCAGGCAATATTGCCGGACAGGGGGGAACGCAAGGGCACTCTGCGCAGCAGATGCAGAAGTCGCGCGGAAGCGAATCCCAACCGGAATCGCAGTCGCAAATGCCCTCCTGGCAGTCCGTCGTCACCGGTGTCTCGCACTGCGGCGCAGGCTGTACTCTTGGGGATATCGCCGGAGACTGGATCGTGTTCGGAGCGGGGTGGACCATCGCCGGGATAGCGATCTGGCCCAAGATCATGGGGGAATTTGTCTGCGCATACCTGCTGGGCATCGTCTTTCAGTATTTCTCGATCGTCCCGATGCGCCACTTGAAGCCCCTGGAGGGGATCTGGGCCGCGATCAAGGCCGATACCCTCTCGATCACAGCCTATGAGATCGGTATGTTCGTCTGGATGCTTTTGACACGGTTTGTGTTCTTCGTACACGATCTGCCGCCGACCGATCCGGTCTACTGGTTTATGATGCAGATCGCCATGCTGGTGGGCTTTGCCACAGCATACCCGATGAACCGCTGGCTGATTCGCAAAGGCTGGAAGGAGGCAATGTGACAGCGCCGAAGCCGGGTGTCATCGCCGTGGGAGAACTCGATGGTTCCGCGCGTGAAGTCCAGGCTTTCTCTCAGCGCTTCGTCCGTGTCGATCAGGACACGCAGCAGAGTAGACCAAAGAACGCCGTTGTAGGAAGGAGGACAAAAATCGCATGCTCTGGCTGTTGGCATTACTTCCGATCTCCTGGGCGCTGAAAGGATTTCATGCCCCTTCCCTGTGGATATTCGGGGTGGCGGGACTGGCCCTCCTGCCTCTGGCAGACGGAGTAAGGCGCGCGACCGAGGCGCTTGCAGGGAAGTTTGGTTCCGCGGTTGGGGGATTGCTGAATATGACGTTCGGCAACATGACGGAATTGATGCTCTCTTTCTTTGTGCTCTGGTCCGGTCAGGCGGAGGTCGTCAAGGCGTCCATCATCGGTTCGATCCTGTGCAACAGCCTGTTGGCGCTGGGGGCAGCCACTGTGGTCGGAGGCTGGAAGCGGGAGCGCCAGACCTTTCGGCGCGAGCGCGCCGGACTGCTGGGCAGTCTGCTGATGCTCTCCGTCACCGCACTACTCATTCCGGCGCTGTTCGACTACACCGAACGCGGACTGCTGGGAGCGCACGATCCTGGCCCACGCGAAGAGCGCCTGAGCCTGTGGGCGTCGGGGATCCTGCTGCTGGTCTACATTGCGAATCTGGTCTATACCTTCGTTACGCACCGGGACGTGTTTGCCCGAAAGCCGGATCCCCCGGACGAGGGAAGCGCGGAGGGGCAAGGAGTGCCGCCCACACAGGAGAAGAGTTCGGATAGGGGCAGTCGCTTGAAATCGGACGGAGACGGCGCCTTCGAATCGCAGAAAGCCGAAGACGACGAAGAGGGCGAGGGCGCCTGGTCGATCTGGAAATCCGTCACCGTGCTTGTCGGGGCGACGATCGCACTCGGGGCAGAAGCATACCTCGTCTCGGGCGCGCTCGAACCGGCGGCGAAAGCGCTGGGATTGACGCCGCTTTTTATCGGCCTGATCGTTCTGCCGATCTTCGGCAACGCCGCCGAAATGCTGGCCTCATTGTACTTCGCGCGCAAAGATCAGATGGGGCTCGTCTTCAGCGTGACCGTCGGTTCCAGCATCCAGGTCGCTCTGCTGACGACGCCGCTGCTGGTGCTGATATCGTATCTGCTGAAACATCCGATCAATCTGGTGTTTGTCAATCCATTGGAACTGATCGCGGTGGTGGCCGTGGCCTTCACCGTACGCTCGGTCGCGCAGGACGGCGAAACGACCTGGTTCGAAGGGGTGCTGCTGATGGGCGTCTACGCCCTCCTGGCGCTGGCTTTCTTTTTCGCCACGCCGGTACATAACCCGTAGTGGCGTGCTTCCACGATGCGGCCAACCCTGCTTCAACTTCGCTCTCCCCGAGCGTTTGACGCGGTGAGAGCAGACTAATGAGAGGAGCGATGAGAGCATGAAGAGCATCGATACGAGAGAGACGGAGCATCGCGCAGACAAGGCCCGAAAGCCCGAAGTGGTCGTCATCACGGGGGCCTCGGCAGGCGTGGGACGCGCCGCGGTTCGGGCGTTCGCCAAGCGCGGCGCGCATGTCGTCCTGCTGGCGCGTGGGCGCGCGGGCCTGGCGGGCGCGAAGCGCGATGTGGAGCAGTTGGGTGGGAAAGCCCTGGCCGTGCCCACCGATGTCGCGGATGCGGCGCAGGTCGAGGCCGCCGCCGAGACGGCCGAGCGGGAGTTCGGCCCGATCGACGTCTGGGTGAACGATGCTATGACTTCCGTATTTTCGACGTTCAAAGAGATGACGCCCGACGAGTTCAAGCGTGTGACGGAGGTGACCTATCTGGGCAGCGTGTACGGCACGATGTCCGCGCTCAAGCGGATGCTGCCGCGCAACCGGGGCCATATCGTGCAGGTCGGATCAGCGCTGGCTTATCGCGGTATTCCCTTGCAATCGGCCTATTGCGGGGCCAAACACGCGCTGCAAGGACTGTATGACAGCCTGCGGGCCGAACTCCTGCACGATGGCTCCGATGTGCATATCACGATGGTGCAGATGCCCGCCTTGAACACGCCGCAGTTCACCTGGGTCCGGAGCCGCCTGCCCAACCGGGCGCAGCCGGTGCCACCGATCTACCAGCCGGAGGTCGCGGCGGAAGCGATCTACTGGGCCGCGCATCATGCGCGCCGTGAACTGCTGGTCGGCCTGCCGACGCTTATCGCCGTGCAGGGCAACAAACTTGCGCCGGGTCTCGGCGACCTGTACCTGGCGAAGACCGGTTTCAAATCGCAGCAACTCAACATTCCGGAAACGCCCGATCGCCCCGATAACCTCTGGACACCCATCGACGACGACCAGGACCATGGCGCGCACGGCCCGTTCTCGCAGCGCGCGCACAAGCGCAGCCCCTATCTCTGGGAAACGACCCACTGGAAGTGGGTTTCACTGGCATGCGCTGGAGCTTTTGGCCTTACCGCGGCGGCCCTCTGGCGCCGTAGTCGCTGACACGGGAACGCAGGCTGAACATTCTCTCGGGTAGGATCCCGACCGCCCGTGAACAGCGTGAACGCCCGACGCTTACAAAGGACATCAGGATGAAAATGAACGCGCCCGGATATCCCGGCATTACGCCCCGCTGGACCTCCAGCGCCAAAAGCGGCGTCGGCACCGCCGTCAACAGCAACAGCAGGGTATGGTTTACCGTTTCGCACGGGATTGTCAATGAGGTCTACTATCCCGATGTGGATCAGGCGAACACCCGGGATATGGGGCTGATCGTTACCGATGGACAGAACTTCTTCTCGGAGGAGAAGCGCGACGCCGTGCATCAGATCGATCCGATCGAGCAGGGTGTCCCAGGCTATAAGATCACAAACCTCTGCAGCCAGGGCCGTTACCGCATTCATAAGACGATCGTGACGGACCCGGAGCGTGACGTGCTCCTGCAGCAGATCCATTTCGAACCGATCGACGGGCCGCTCAGTGACTTCCATCTCTACGCGCTGCTGGCTCCGCACACGGCGGACAGAGGCACGGGCAACGACGGCTGGACGGGCCTCTATCGCGGCCTGCCGATGCTATTCGCGCAGCGCGGCGGCGTGACTATGGCGCTGGCCTGTTCCGCTCCCTTTTTAGCGCGAACCTGCGGCTTTGTCGGCGTTTCGGACGGCTGGCAGGATCTGCACGCGCATAGACGCCTGACGCAGCTCTTCCCGCAGGCAACAGGCGGAAACATCGCGCTGACCGGTGAGGTCGATCTGGAGGCGTGTGCGGGGCAGTTCGTGCTCGCGCTCGCATTCGGAGCCAATGCCGCGGAAGCCGGGATTCAGGCGCGGGCGGGACTCCTGCGCGATTTCGACGCGGTGCGGCACCAGTATGTCGTGGGATGGAGCCGGTTCCGGGCGCACTGCGCGCCGCTCGCCTCGCCGAACCGGGAGGGGTTTGACCTCTATGGTGTCAGCACGGCCGTGCTGAAAACGCACGAGAGCAAACGCTTTCCGGGCGGCATGATCGCCAGCCTATCGATCCCCTGGGGCTTCGCGCACGGCGACAACGATACGGCGGGCTATCACGTGGTCTGGCCGCGCGATCAGGTGGAAGGCGCGGGCGCGCTTCTGGCGGCAGGGAATAGTCCGGACGCGCGCCGCACTCTCTTCTATATGATGTGTACTCAGGAGCCGGATGGCCATTGGCCGCAAAACATGTGGGTCAACGGCGAGCCGAACTGGAACCAGATCCAACTGGACGAGACCGCCTTCTTCATTCTGCTGGCCGACGCGCTGCGCCGACGCAATGCCCTGGCGGACATCGCGCCCTGGTCCGCCATTCGGAAAGCGGTCACGTTTCTGGTAGGCTACGGACCGGCGACGGAGCAGGATCGATGGGAGGAGAACAGCGGATTCTCGGTCTTTACACTGGCCGTGCTTGTCGCCGCGCTGCTGGCGGCGGCGGAGTTCGCCGACGCTGCCCACGAATTGCGTACCGCCCGCTATCTGCGCGAGACGGCGGATACCTGGCACGATGCTCTCGATCGCTGGACTTACGCAACCGGAACCGAACTTGCAAAGCAGCAGGGAGTAGAGGGATATTATGTCCGCATCGCCCCGCGTGACATTCTCCAGACCGAGGATCTGGAGATGTGCGTTCTGAAACTGAAGAATCGTCCGGAAGCGCAGAGCCGGTTTTTGGCCAGCCGGATCGTCAGTCCGGATGCGCTTGCCCTGGTGCGCTACGGCCTGTGCAGCCCTCACGATCCGCGTATTCGCAATACCGTCGCCGTGATCGACGCGCTGCTCAAGACGGAGACCCGCACCGGCCCGGTCTGGCACCGCTACAACCACGATGGCTACGGCGAACGGGAGGACGGCAGTCCTTTCGAGGGAGTGGGGATCGGGCGCGGCTGGCCGCTCCTGACCGGGGAACGCGCCCATTATGAACTGGCGGCAGGCAACATCGAGGAGGCAAAGCGGCTCTCGCAGGTGATCGCTTCCCAGACCAGCCCTGGGGGGCTGCTGCCCGAACAGGTATGGGATGCCCCGGATCTCCCCGAGCGCGCCTTGAGGAACGGCTGCCCGTCCGGCTCGGGGATGCCCCTCGTCTGGGCGCATGCCGAGTATCTGAAACTGCTCCGCTCGCTGCATGACAATGCCGTGTTCGACACGCCGCCACAGACTGTGCAGCGCTACCAGGAGCAGGCCGTAACCTCCCCATTTGTGTTCTGGCGGCGAGACTATGCCTGCCGTTTCCTGCCGGCGGGTAAGTCGTTGCGGATCGAACTGCCCGCTCCGGCCTCGATTCACTGGACGGCGGACGGTTGGCACACTTCTCAGGACGTCCCGACCAGGGACACCGGCCTGGGGATATTTGTGGCGGATCTGCCTACGGAGGAGACTCCGGTCGGACAGAGTATCACGTTCACCTTCCGCTGGCAGCATCCTGATCGCTGGGAAGGAAAAGACTATTCGGTGCAGATCCAGGGCAGCCCCGAAAACGGGCCTAAGACCGATGCCAGCCTCGCGGAGGTAACCCCGTTGCCGCCGCGGCGAAGAGTGCGCGCGAAGATCATATAAGGGTGTAGATAGGTGGAGTGGTTGGGGCAAGCGTCTGCGGGCCGGTTCGCCGCAAGCGCCCCTGCCAAGCACGCGGAATAAGCAAAGGACGGAATCCCATGGCTGAGTCAACCTGCTCATCGACCTCTCAGACCTCCTCCGGCGGGTCGGAGAAGACAGAGCCGGATTCGTTTGTACGCGGGGATCCCCTCGGCTCTCCGCCGGGCTGGACATACAATCCGTCCGCCCGACGGCAACGTCTGCCGATCCTGATCCTGGCGCTGCTCAATTGCGGAATCGCCGGATATCTGGCGGTGTGTCAGATCGTGTATCACGGACACGCCTGGGATCCGTTTTTTGGAGACGGAACCTTGCGCGTACTGACCTCGGAGGTTTCCCGTGCTTTTCCCGTCTCGGATGCCGCGCTGGGAGCGGCCGCCTACCTGCTGGAAGCGATATTCTGCATGTGGGGGGATGGACATCGCTGGCGCAGCAAGCCCTGGCTGGCATTGAGTTTCGGCCTTGTGGTGCTGCCCCTCAGCGTCGTCAGCGTCGTCTTGATGATACTGCAGCCGGTAGTCGTCCACGCCTGGTGCAGTCTCTGTCTGGCGCAGACGGCAGGAATGCTTTTGATGGTCCCCCTGGCGCTTGATGAGGTCGTGGCCTCGATTCAATTTCTCATGCACGCTTATCAGCGGAATCCGTCCCTCGCATTGCTATGGCATCTGTTTCGGCATGGGGAGGTCGGTGAAGATCGGCAGGACGCTTCCAATGCTGCTTCCGCCTTCCCGTCTTCGCTAAGGACGCTGTTTGCAGGCTTTACTCCTACCTGGAGTCTGGCCGCGTGTCTGGCGCTGGGCCTGGGATGCATGATCACGCCCGCCGTCCTGCATGTCGACCGGGACGTGAGCGCCGGCATGTACGTCACCGGCGCGCTTGTGATCGGGGTCAGCACGTTGGCCATGGCGGAAGTCGCGCGCATTCTGCGTTTTGTACTGATGCTCGGAGGATTCTGGCTGCTGGTATTCGGCCCCTGGACGGTTCACGATGCGCCGGCCGTCTTGAATTGCATCGATATACTTAGCGGCGGGGCGCTGATAGCGCTCAGTTATCCGCGCGGTCGTATTCGCGAACGCTATGCGGATTGGAACCGCTTCGTTCTCTGACTGCGCCTCCAAAGCCTTCAGCCGCGTGTATTTGCGGGGCAGTCGTCAGGGCGACTGTCGTCGCCTGCTATGGGCTGCTTCAGAACAGCACGGTGGTCGTGATCGGGGCCATGATCATCGCGATGGTGCTGGGGCCGATCTCCGGGATCGCGCCGGCAGGCGGAACCGCTGGAGCCTATGCGACGTTCTCTCCCCGCCTCAGCGTGGGACTTGTCGGTGCCGCGATCGCGACCGCGCTGGTGCCTCCGCTCTCGACACGCAGCCTCTGTCTGGCACGCGGGGAGACGCGTCTGGCATTCGGCGGCTTTTTGCTGTTCTTCGCCAACCTAGTCGCCATCCAGTTCGCCTCCTCCCTGGTGATGTTTCTTAATGGCTATCACAATTCCGGCCATAAGACCGTGACCCATCATCTTCTTGTCAAACGCAATGTGCGCAGTTTTGTCCTGCTGATCGGGCTGGCCACCGTGCTGGGATACGACTTCTCCCAGTCTCTCAACAAACAGAATTACGATGCGGCGCTACGCGCGCAACTGGAACAGCAACTGCACGCCTTTCCCGGCGTCCATCTGGCGGATCTGACCTTTCGACGGGAAGCAGCGCGCGAATGCGCCAGCGTGTCGAGCGTGCGACGTTCTTCTGCGGTAAGCGGGTGGACATATATAACAATGCCGGAATTCTACCAGATTTGCCGGATAAGCAACTTAGGGCTGCTGGATTAATTGCCCTCCAAACCTCTTGAAGATGCAGGCGATCTCAGCCTCATTGAGCGCGCCAGACACACTGACGCTTAAAGTCGTCCCGCCGCCCAGGAGGTGGTCACTCACTTTCCGAGCAACTTCATGATCGATCTGCCGGTCACGCAGATACCCATATATTCCTGCCGCAAGGCCTCCCAGGCCCGTTGCCGCCGCCAGTAGACCGACTACAAGCGTCCCGGAACCAGCGCCGAGTCCGATGCCGGGAATGCAGGCTGCGGTCAGCACGCCGAACAGAAGCCCGAGTCCGGCGCCTTCTTTCGCATCGAGCGCCGCTTCGTGGCTTTCGCCAATGGGCGCAATGTAAGTCTTCGTCGGCATGGTATCGGGGATTACCGCCCCTAACGCATCATAGGTATAGCCGGGCGCATTGGGCGCCATCAAGCTTCCGTCACCCTCATACCGTGGCAGCCTGTGTTGGAGCAGGAGGCGCAATTGAGGCGGTTGGGGAAGAAGCCTATTCGCGGCGGCCTCTGCCGCGGCGGCCGGTAATACAGCAGCCGACGCTGAGTGGGAGCCTGTGGTAATCTCAGCCGCTTCCAAAACGGCGTCGGTATTCTTGATCCCTTTATGTTGCCGTTGGGGCAGAATGAGATTGATGTCTTCCGAGCGAGCTCCCTGATGCAACAAGAATTCGACCGCTCGAATGCCATCTTCTGCCCTGGTAAAAGTTGCATGTAGCATATTGTCCATTTTGCCCTCCTAACCATCGGGATGCCTTCCCCGGTGGCTCTCCGGTCCTACTTCATAAGAAGTCCTCCAGCATAACAACGGGTGCAGCTTTGCTTCATGCCCCCATAAAACGCGCACGTCAACCTTGCCGATCTCGCTTCGACCGGGGCATTTCCCAAGGAGGGGACTACACCACGATCCACCTTGATGCCTAAATCGATTCACCTATATGGATGTTCCACCAGATTTCCGTACGATCCGCCTGATGGATCCTGCAGTTCACAGTCATGTTTGTAATTGGCAGGGCTTCTTCTCTCCTGCCAAATATCCGCACGAGACACAAATTCACTGCCCTGCCGTGGATTTGCCGTGGGCGCGATATCCAACAGTCCCATGCCCTCACCCGGCAGGCTGGAGAGGTGGGTGTAAAGGCTCGCGCGCCGAGGATCCCGATGATTCAACGTTTCCCAATGGGCACTACAGAGGTACTCTTCGCTGGAGTTATCCTGAGGGCCAACCAGGAGCCAGCACGCCTGTTCCTCGCATCCGATGACCTCGCACAAATATCCTTCTTGCATCTTATCGCTCCTCAATCATTCCTATGTAACCTGCTCTGTAACAATCTGGCTGCCACAGGACCCCGGCGCGTCCGTGTCGTAAGGTCCGGTGTGAATTATCTCTTTCGCTCCACACTGCTATGGAGAAGGCAATGATGCCCTATCTTGCAAAACGTCGCGGCCGGAAGAGGCTTCCCATGGAGAATATTCTCCTTCGAGTCGCCTGAGCTTCACCGGCTTGCCATCCGTCCCGACACTATCCGGTTCGACGAGTATAATATCGTTCAACTCCCTCCCCGGCAGTGCGGCTACGTCATGGAGGAACTCCGGAGAAGGAGTTGCTGACACGCTCTGTACCGAATGTCCATGGGTTTCCATTCCGGGAACCTGTAATTCACTGTGGTTATTCATTCAGGCGCCCCTCCTTTCATTTCGGAACAGCGGCAGAACGCTCCCGGTCTGCCGCTCTGCATCTTCTCCCAGGTATACTGCACGCGTTCATAGCAGGCGACGCGCCCATCCAGACTTGCAGGCAGATAATCTTCGTGGTCCAGGTAGAGTTCCCGTGTGCCGCCGATCTGTTTGTAGTGGCCCGGCGCGACCCGTTTTCCTGCCGGGAAGATTTCGCCTTCCAGAGGGTCGTGTTTGGCATGGGACTGCATCGTTTTCGCTCCTTCCTCTCTATAGTGTTCTGTGCACGTGTGAAACCGCCGCGTGCGGCTCTTGTCAGGCGTTCCCTTCCGGGAAGATTTTGGCCTGCTCCAGGACCCTTGAAAGCCCTCATCTTTCCATACGGAACCTGGAAGAGGGAAAACGAGAATGGCCTACGAACAGGCCCGAACACGCTACCAACTGCCTTACAAACATGCGAGCGGACCGCCTCCCGACCACGCTGGTGGAAGCCTTGAAGGATTGTCCATGGGATCACGGAACGTGGCCTACCCAAAAGTTCGGCAGTTCGAGTTAGCCATGGGTAAGAGGGGCAGAAGCGGTGCTGCGCTCCCGCCATCCGCTCTGGAAGCGCACCAGATCCTCGATGGTGGGGATCACTACCGGTTCCAGGATGATGACGCTGCTCTGATAGACGCCCTTCTGACGCTTTCCCTCTTTAAGAGGACCAAAATCGTTCAGGAAGTCTTTGACGATGGGCACGTGTTTGAGACCGGGGACACCGCCGACGCTCTCGAAATAGCTGATGTTGCTCGTCAGCGTGGAAAGCACCATGGGTTCGTACGAGAGCACAGTGACCGTCGCATTGTCGATGCTGTGGTTCGTCACGCGATCCGTCACCTGAGCGGAGTTCGGCGCCATTGTCTGATTGGCTGTCAGTTCCAGGCTGACCGTGCTGGCGTCGAAACCGATACTGGGATTGGCCGAAAGGCTGATCCCAGCCTGTATCGGCACCGCCTGCCCCCCCGCCAGCAGCGCTTGCACGATCTGTTCCCCATCGATCCCATACTGGCTGGACAGCTTCTGCAGGGAATCCGCCGCCTTTGCCGCCTGCGCGACCCGATCCGTCAAAGTGAACTGGGAGGGCAGGCGAGACTGCACCTCCGCGGAGACCCGATTGGTAGTGTCCGGGGCAAACTGCATGCTGACGCTGTTGGAGACGAAGATATTGACGCCGGTATCCGCCATCAAGAGGTCACGGGCGATGTCGGGAACCTCTTCGATATTGGAAGACGCGAGAATGTCCCGGTTAGAGCTTTTGCCCAGGCGCTTGTTGGCCAGCAGCCGAATCTGTTCGGCATAGCGGCTGTAGAACTGCTGTTCCAGCGCGCGCGACATCCCTTCGCTCGCCCGGCGCAGCCAGAGATTCAAGCCGGCTTCCAGCGTCTCCAGCTTCGCATAGTTGATCTGGTCTCCGGTGGCAGCCTCTCCCGCGTCCAGACGGCCGTCAAGAGCGGTACGCTCCCTGGCATACTCCTGGAACATCGTGATCAACTGCTCTTCGCTCGGAGCAGAGGCGTCCAGAGCGACGCCGACGGAGTTGAAAAGCGCGACCGGCGCAGAAACCAACTCCTCCGTCACGGATTTCATATCGAGCAGGGCGCGCTCGGCGTCCGTCGATGCCAGGGATGGATCCGGTTTGCCCGGGGAGACCGCAGGTCTGCGCGCGAGCGAACCTTCAAGAGCCCGGACTCGCTGATCGGCGAATTGGAACCGACGTTCCAGCTCCTGCAGCGCCTCCTGCGCCTGTTTCTGCGTCAGGTCCGGATAGAGACGTTCAGTCAGGTCCAGGGATCGGCGCAAACGCAGCGCCACCCACTGCGGCAGAGGACAGTCGGGACGCGCCAGAGCATCGCGGAAACTGCTGACGGTGATCCCATCGTTTTTATGAAAGCGATCACCATAGTAGCGGCACCAGTCGGCGGCGGCGCCGACCGTCGCGTGCCATGCGGCCAAGTCCGGCTGAATCTGCGGCGGCAATGCCGTATCGTCGGACCGGGGGGTCGTCAAAATAGCATTCAGATGCTGCGGGAGCGCGGTCAGAACCTGATCCGCCTGCGACCCCGCATCCGTGGCGTCCGCCGAGGCGGGCAGAGGCGGCAGGGAGCGGTCCAGCATCATCAGCAGCAGGATCTCCGGTACCGTGAGAGGACGTTTGCCGTTGCCGAGTTCCGGCAGAACCTGGCGAACGGCGGTATAGAGCCGCAGATCATGACCCGTACGCTTCTTCAGACGCGCCAGGAGATAGTCTTGAAGGTCTGCGAAAGCGGTCACCACCTGATTCCGCTGGGTATCCACGAGCGCCCGGACCGCTTCGGTCATCTGAATGACCTCGGTGTTGGCCTGTCCGGTCAGTTGCACTACCCGCAGATTCATCTGAAGGTGGGCGCTGGGACGCTCGAAGAGGAAAGCCATCAGGCGAATATTCTCGATCTCGGAGTCTACCCACTGTGGGTCTCCGATCACCAACAAGTAATTGCCGCTGCAGAGGAAGGAGAGTTCCACGAAATGAGGTTTCTTGGGATCACCAGGCGTGGCCTCCCGAAACAGCCCCTCCTGTTTCAAAGATTCTAGCTTCTCCTTGAACCGTTTGGCCGAGAGAGCGTCCTTCATCACCACACGGCGCGAAATGGAATGAACGGGCACAGAGATCGTTACGGTGCCGTTCGGCGGAGGCGTTTGCGCGTAGAGCGGCGTGGTCAGGAGGGCTGCCCATCCGATCGATCCAACAACCGCAAATCCTATTCCGATTCCTGTTCTCATCATTCCAACCTGCTCTCCGGCCCCATATCGATGTGGCTTGCCAGGCGCAACCGGGAGGAAACCGGTACAAGGACGCTGAGTGCAGGATAACGATGCACTTACCAGACAACCGCATATTTCGACGCTAGAACCGGCTCGCCGTACAGCCTTCCAGGGTCGCGCGACTCACTCTCCAGCGCGATCTATGCGTGGTAAACTGCCAGGGTACGCGCTACTCCTGCTCAGCCCTGTTTCTCGATCGGTGGCGCCTGACTTACCTCTTACCGCGACGGATACTACGGATCCGTCACCATTCCATACGAAACCTGTTCCAGGAAAAACAAGCGATGAGCACGAAAAGGCCCGAACACGCTACCAACCGCCCCTCTGCCCTGCGGGAAAGCCCTCTTCCGACTATGCCATGGGGAGGTGGCTTATTCCCATACGACGCTGCAGTTCCGGGTAGCGGGACCGACCGACCCGAAGCAGTTGCTTGTTGGAGAGGCGGACTTCGTAGGTGTGGTCGCCAAGAAAGTGCAGTTCGATGATCTTGTCGACATTGACCAGAGAGGAGTCATGAATTCGCAGGAAGTGCTCGGAAGGCAAAATAGCTTCCAGATGGGTCAACGAGTAGTGGAGGCGAAACTCGCTCTCCTGGGTGACGACGTAAGTCTGTCGGTTGCGCGAAACGGCGCACAGGATCTCGCGCAGAGGAAGGAATCGTACGGCATAATCGACGCGAACCGGCAGACTGCGCAGCGGCGGGGTAGCTGGAGCCGAAGGTGAGAGCTCCTTGTCCGCCTGGAGGCGCGCCTGTTTGGCGGCAATGTCTTCACGCGCTCGGGCCAGCGTCAGCGCGAGGCGCTCCTGAGAGACCGGTTTGACCAGGTAGTCCATCGCACGCTGTTCAAAAGCCGTGACAGCGTATTCGGAATATCCGGTAACGAAAACGATCGCCGGAGCGGATGCCAGATACAACAACGCGGAAGCGGCCTGAATGCCCGTGAGGTCCGGCATTTGAATGTCCAGAAACAGCATATCGGGTTTCAAAGCTTCCACCAGTTGCAGACCATCGGCTGCGTCTTCGGCTTCCCCGAGAACTTCTACCCCCTGGCTTTCGAGTAGTCGCCGGAGCCTTGTCCGGGCCAGGGGTTCGTCATCCACTACCAGAGCTGTGAGCATGGGTCATCTCCTGACTGCGGTCCCGACACGCTCCCTGGGGCAAGATAAAGACCGCCAGTGTTCCCGCCCCCTCCTGACTGAAGAGCCGCATACGCGCCCTGCGTCCATACAACAAAATGAGGTGCTGATCCAGGATCTGCAAACCGTGGAGAGCGGAATTCTCGTCAGCCAGCACCTTCTGCCGCGTCATATTCGTCATACCGATCCCATCGTCTCGAACCGCCACCAGCGCATGTCTCGGGCCGATGCGGGTAGTGACTTTGATCCTCACAGGGCCTTTCTTTCGGGCCAGACCGTGATGAACCGCATTCTCGACCAGCGTCTGCACAGCGAACGGTGGGACAGGGATACCATCACAGGAGGTATCCCGTTCCCACGCAATATCCAGTCGGCTGCCGAGCCGTTCCTGTTCGATGGCAAGATAGTCCCGTGCAACCTCGATCTCCTCGCCCAGAGACATTGATGTTGCCGCGCTGGTCTCCAGCGCATGCCGCATCAGACGGCTCAGGCGCAGGATGGCGGCCTCGGCTCTCTCCGGTGCGAAGCCGCAGAGCTCGGCGATGGAATTGAGCGTATTGAACAGAAAATGTGGATGGATACGCGCGCGCAGAGCGGTCAATTGCGCCTGCGACACGAGCGCCTGCGTGCGCTCGCTCTGCGCACGCACCTGAGCATCGCTGACCACGAGCAGCAGCAACGCGACGCCAAATCCGTTGGCTGGAGCGCTGACCCATACGGTAGATGCGGCTGCGTGCAGGGGCCATCCGACGGTGAGAACGAGGCGTAACAGAAGGCGACAGGCTTGCGCCAGCGTGCCTACCGCAAACCCTCCTAAAAGCCGGGCAGTCATCGTGTGGGTCCGACGAACGAGCTTCCCAAGGTAAGCGCTGATACCGATCGCCAATACGGTCGGGACGAGCATCTGGTGTGTCTGGAAGAAGAGCGCTCCCAGCGCGACGACGCCAACCGTTACCAGTCCTGCTCGCAGTCCTCCGACAATCGTTGCGAAAATGACGAAAAGCGTGTGGCTTGCATAAGGCAGTTCGGCATCCGGGAAAACGGCTTCTACCAGACCGATCAGGCCCATTACCAGGCCAACCAGGAAGGCTTCTCCCGGGGACAGGTTTTCTCGAAATAACATTGCCAGCATCCGGCCGCGAGCCAGCAGATAGGCGATGACCACCAGGATACAGGTGTCGGCAATAAAGTTGTAGAGGCCCGAAGGTGTACTCATGATGGATTTTCCTGTTTGCCATTTCCAATCTGCCTGCCGACTGATCCAGCGCTCACTCCAACGCCGTTTCTCAGGCGGTCCAGATGACAAATTTCCGGCGGTAGTGCAGGCGTGCGGGCTTAGAAGTGACAGTGGCGACAACATGGTCGCGGTGCGGAAAAATGACAGGTCGGATGTTCATTGTTATCTCATGTCGCCTCTCTGTGTGATGCTGAATTCTGCACGATCGCATGGAGCAAACTGTCTCCGTCTCAACCCGATTCCGCAGGATCGAAATCATCCACTGTGTCACACTTTGAGCTGCAACGTTCCAGTTCGCCAATCACCGTACCGGTCGTGAACGGCTTGACAATATAGCCGCATGCTCCAGCACCGAAAGCGAGATGCTGACAGAACTCCCGGCTGTAGGCGGACATCATCACAACGCGGGTCGGGCATACGGCCGTCACACGCCGGGTCGCTTCGATACCATCCATACCTCCCAGCGTGATGTCCATTGTCACAAGGTCCGGCCTCTCTCGAAGGATAAGCGGGATTCCTTCCTCTGCACTATTCGCGTGCCCCACAACCAGGAGGCCCGCTCGCGTAAGTATCTGGTGTATCAGCATCCGGATAAGGGGCTCATCCTCAACGATGACGATCCTTTTGCCGGCTAGCAGTGGGGAAACCGATGACGTCACCACGACCCTCCTTCGAAAATTGTTGGCCTCAGGCTGCATAAGGGTCGCTTCAGGTGGGACCGGTGCGTACCCGCCTCTTAAAACCATGCATTTGCTGCCGTGTATTGACTGCCGATTGTGCGTCGGCAGCCTCTCATCGCGCCCTGCTTATTAGGGTATTATAATACCCTAATATGTTTTTCAGAAGGGTCTTTTCATGAACGAACAAACCCGGGAACGTGCCGGTCTGCTTTTCTTTGCGTTGTCCAACCCGTCCAGGCTCCGGATTACGGAACTGTTGTGCCATGCCGAACTGAGCGTGAATGAGATCTGCTCGGCCTTGTCTCTTGGGCAATCCGCCACCTCCCAAAACCTTGCCACCTTAACACGCGCTGGCATTGTCGTGGCCGAGCACAAGGGAGCGAACCGTATTTATCGGGTCCGTGGGCCGCGCATCGCGCACATCCTCAAGCTCATTGAGGAGTTCTGTACCGTGCACGAACTCTACGGCCTTCCTGTAGAGGCAGAAGAGATAGCCCAGGAGAAAATCTTATGATAGTGGGGCTGCGTTTTGTGGAACCAGAGGGAAGTATATAGAGAAGTGCGAATGGAGGCGTCCTTGAGCAGCACACAGGTCTACGGCATTTCCAAGATCAAGTTGAGGTTTCGTCCCTTGCCGCATACGCCCTTAAAAAGCCGGATGCATGGGTGGACGTTCCGCTTTTGTATGTTCGCGTCGCGATTCAACATACCGACGACACAGACAAAATCGGGCAATGAGAACGACGAAAGGTATTGCTCGCTTCGTGGTATAATACATTACCATTATGAGCATTCCGCAAATAATATCCTGGGATGCCTTAGGAGCTGTACGCTCCTATGGCCGTTCCATCTCTCCCCTCAAAGCGCCACCAGCGGTACGACCGCGCATGGGAGGCGTTCCGCCGTCTCCGCGTGACCCCACTCCTCATCACCTGTAGTTCCCTTTGTTTGCCGATTGAACAACATCCCCGAAGGCAGTGCGCTGTCTGTTATTGCTTTCGTCTTAAGCGAGAGTACCTTTGGCGTCCATCCCTTCGTCTGGTGAGACAAGAAAGATACATCGTTCAGACGAAAATCGAATATGCCTGTGTAACTCCCAGCCTTATTTGAAAGCAGGCAGATGCCACGATCTGACCTGATACCGGGCTGACATTCATATTGTCTCGAAACACTAATTCCATGATTAAGGTCGTTCATATCATAACCGGATTGAAGGTAGGCGGCGCGGAAAACACGCTGTGCAAATTGGTCACGCACCTGCAAGACAAGCAGATCATCCATGAGGTTGTGTCGTTAGGCGACGTCGGCCCCCTCGGCGAGCGTATCCAACAAGCAGGTATTTCTGTACATGCTCTTGGCATGCAGCCAAATCGTCCAGATCCTCGTCCGGTCCTCCAACTGGCACGGGGGTTGCGTAAAAGTCAACCGGACGTCATTCTCACCTGGCTCTATCATGCCGACATCATAGGTAGTGCCGCCAACAAACTCGCCGGTAATTTTCCGCTCGCGTGGAACGTTCGCCGCAGTTACATGGACAGAGCCACCCTGAAACCCTCGACCTTTCTGCTCGGCAGACTGTGCTGCCGACTTTCGCACGTTCTCCCGCAGCGCATTCTGTGCTGTTCCCATGCCGGTATGGAAGAGCATATACGCCTGGGATACAACTCTACGAAAATGGAGGTTATCCCTAACGGCTTCGACACGGAGGTGTTTCGACCCGATCCAATGGCGCGCAGAACGATACGTCGGGAACTAGGGCTGCCAGAGGAGACGATGCTGATCGGAATGCTGGGGCGTTTCCATCCGATGAAGGATCACTACAATCTGATCCAGGCTGCCGCACTGCTGCGCACTACACGCCCGGACGTTCATTTCGTGTGCGCTGGCGCTAAGATGAATGCAGAAAACACAGAACTGTCGGAATGGATTTGTGCCGCAGATCTCTGCGACAATTTTCATCTGCTGGGGCCACGCACTGATGTGCCGGTTCTTACCGCGAGCTTGGACCTGGCGACCTTGAGTTCACGCTCCGGGGAGGGCTTCCCGAATGTGATCGGCGAGGCGATGGCGTGTGGGGTTCCCTGTGTTGTCACCGATGTAGGCGATTCGAGGTATATCGTTGGAGAAACGGGAATAGCGGTCCCACCGCGCTCACCGACGGCCCTGCAATCCGCTTGGAGCCGAATGCTGGCACTGTCGCCGAACGACCGCCATCACCTTGGTGTAATGGCACGACAGCGCATACAATCCGAGTTTTCTCTCGATAGCATCGTCCGCCAATATGTAAATTTCCTTAAGGAGATGGCGAAGGCTGGCATACGAGGATAACCGATGAAGCGTCCGACGACTTTTGGGGTATACTGTGCCATTGTGGGCATACCTCGCATCATAACCTGGAACCCATTGGGGGCGGCTATCTCCTCTTTCCGTTCCCTCTCTCCCCTGACAACACCTCCTGCCGTGCGACCGCGCATGGGAGGCGTTCCGCCGTCTCCGCGTGATCCCACTCCTCACCTGTAGTTTCCTTCCCTATTCGCCTCTACTCTTTCCTTGCGGGCTTGCCTGACGGCATGGCTGTCTGTTATTGCCTGCAAATCTCCCTTCCGTGCAAGAGGCGAGTGTGACAAAAAGAAGCTATCTGCCTGTGAAGGAGCGATTCATATGGTTTCCACGCGCGTTTATACCGGCTGTTGCAACGCCTTTTCCACCGGAAAGGCGAACCGATGAATTTAAATATCGAGCGAATCGAACTGCTGCTGCTCATTGCGGCCTTTGTTGCGATACTGGCGCGGCGTGTCAAATTGCCCTACACGGTGGGTCTGGTGTTGGCCGGTATCGCTCTGGCCACCTTTCCGCATCTGACCCAACTGATCTTGACGAAAGACCTCGTCTTTAACATCTTTCTTCCGCCCCTTATCTTTGAAGCGGCCTTTCAGATGAACTGGAAGGAGATGCGCCGGGATCTGCTTGTGACGCTCACTCTGGCGACGCTTGGTGTCGTTCTGGCGACGGGCGTCACTGCCGGCGGTATTCATTACCTGCTGGACTGGGAATGGCAGCCTGCTATTCTCCTGGGTGTTCTTATTTCAGCGACGGATCCTGTCTCGGTGATTGCTACCTTCAAGGAAGCCAGAGTACAGGGGCGCTTGCAGATGCTCGTGGAAACAGAAAGCCTGTTTAACGACGGAACTGCCGCCGTGCTGTTTACGATCGCCCTGGCCGCTCTGTCTGGAACCTCGCTCTCGCTCTGGCAGGTGTCGTCTTCGTTTCTCATAACATTCATCGGCGGCTGCCTGTGCGGCGGCCTGATCAGCGGACTGGCACTCCTTGTGGTTGGTAAAACCGAGGACCACCTCATCGAGATAACCTTCAGCACGCTGGCTGCTTACGGCTCCTTTTTAGTGGCTGAACACTTCCACCTTTCCGGCGTCATGGCGACGCTGACCGCAGGAATTATATTCGGCAACTATGGAGTGTGTGGGATATTGACCAACAAGGGCCGCGCCGAAGTGCTCTCCTTCTGGGAGTATGCCGCCTTCGTCGCTAACTCCCTTATTTTTCTGCTCATCGGCGTTCAATTAACGCATCAGCATTTTGGGGAAGTGTGGCTGGCTGTCATGGTGGTCGTCGTTCTGGTGCTGCTGGGCCGTGCGCTCGCGGTCTACGGATGCTGCCTCCCCTTCTCCCGCTCACGCCTGCGGGTCGAGGCAAGTTATCAGCATATTCTGTTCTGGGGAGGCTTGCGGGGGGCGCTGGCGTTGGCGCTGGTATTTGGTCTGCCTGCCGATATACCGCGCCGTGAAACGGTGGTGACGGTTGTCTTCGGTGTGGTCGCCTTTTCGGTGCTGGTGCAGGGCATGACGATGCCGCTTCTGCTCCAGAAGCTGGGAGCGCTGCCACTCACGCCACAGGAAGAAACCCATCCGGATCTTCACAACCTCCCATAGGAAGAATTTCCCTGAAACAGCACATCCTTTGCCGGCTGGCGGCATAACCCCTCTTTCCTGAAAGTTAGGCGCGGCTTTCAGGATAGGCCCTTGGATTGAGTCGCTCGTTACCGGAATGGCTGGCGGCTCTCACCCAGGGTGATGTCTTCAAGGCGCATCAGCTGTTTTGCTGGCGCACATACTGCCGGAAACCGACGCCTATGGCGAGGATAAGCAGAAGGCGAGAAGTGCAAACGGGCAGTGCCAGGTAGGCAAACAACGTGGCACTGTAAACGATAGTAGCCACAAAAACGGATACGAAAAACGAGGGCGCGAGGGGCTTCGACGGTTGCCGCCGGCTCCGTGGAGACGGCAGCCCCCATTTTTGCTCGTAGTTGGGCGTGAGATACACCCACAGCGCGAAAAGCAGACTGAACGGCAGCCAGAAACAGGCAATTACTTTGTCTTGCCAGCGTTGTTTCATGGGATGATTTCGTTGGGAGGGCACGATAGATTTCATCAGACGTGTTCCCTCAGGAGGCTACCGAATGCAACGATCAGAGGACGCTTGCAACCGGCTTGTCATGCGCTTCTGTGTAACGCACGAAGAGCTATCCATGCACATGGATAGCAACCTGGAGAACATATTATACCCAGCCAAGAAGAAAGTCTGTTGCTGATCGCCGGACACGAAACCACTGTCAATCTCATCGGCAACGGAACACTTGCACTCCTGCAGAATCCCGATCAATGGGAGAGATTACGGGAAGATCCGAAACTCGTCACACCGGCTGTAGAGGAGTTGCTGGGTTATGATGGGCCGCTGGAAACCGCCACAGAGTGCTATGCCCGCGAGGATGTGACGATAGCAGGCAGCACCATCCCCCGTGGTGAACGGGTCTATGTGGCACGCGCTTCCGCCAATCGAAACGAACAGTATTTCACCGATCCGGATACACTCGACCTGACGCGCGCCGAACAAACACCTGGCATTCGGGCAAGGGATTCATCATTGCTGGGGCGTCACTTGCTCGACTGGAAGGGCAGATTGCTATCCGTACGCTGCCAGAGCGGTTCCCCTAACTACGGCTCGCCGTTGGAGCAGAGGCGCTCCAATGGCGGCATAGTCTGGTATTGCGCGGAATGACAACTCTTCCAGTCCTTCTCACGGATTAATGGATGCCGACCCAAGGAATCCTTGTTGTACGGGTTGTAGTCTCAATTGCGTGAAAAACAGGATCAAGCGCACTGGAGGCCGCGGCATTGGCGGCGGCATTCCGTCGCTTAATATGTGCGCCACCAGCCAGTGCCGCGGTTTTGGGGTGGTCGCCTTTTCGGTCATCGTACCGGGGCTGACCGTTCCCCGGCTGCGTCGATTAGATATCCTCCCTTCCGAGCAAGATGGAGGCGGGATTGCTCGCTAAAGCTATGTGTTAGCGTGAGGCTCAGTCTGGTCAGAGTAGACGGGTTACTACATGCACGCATGTTGTGAGGACGCGGTATCTTTATAACCGTCTATCATAATATTACGGAACATTAATATACCCCCGCGCGTTCCTACGGCATGTGTTCAGTTTGCTGTGGCGAAAGGAATCGAGGATTTGAACGCCACTTCTACCGTTAGGCTCGTTGGGGATAACGCGCTCGCCGTCGCAACGATGGGCGCTGACGTTTGCGTCAAGCATGCAGGCTCTCATGTGGCGCATTGCTTCCGGTGCTGAAGGAGACTACTTTGAAAAATTCTGTACGCGAACGTGCCAGCCAACTCTTCGCGGCACTTTCTCACCCTACGCGCTTGCGCATCGTAGAATTGCTTGGCACTGATGAGAGAACGGTCAATGAAATCGCGGCGGAATTAGTTCTCGGCCAGTCAGGCATATCACAGCATCTGGCGGTTCTCGAGAGGGCCGGCGTGCTGGCGGTGGAGCAGCGGGGCGTATCGCGCTTTTATAGGGTGCGCGGCCCGCGCATCCAGGCCGTTCTGAACCTGATCGAAGAGTTCTGCCAGACGCATGAACTGTACGGCGCTCCTGAAGGGGAAGCCTTCTTCCGTCCCACGGAACAGAACAGCTCTCTCGTGTAAACGGGAAGGACCTGGACATGCTACCAATCTGGGCGCAAGCAGGATTGTGGGGACTGCTGGCAGGCTCGGCACTGCTCCTCGGGGCGGCCGTCGGCTACTTCGTCAATGTCTCACAGCGTCTCATTGCCGGCATCATGGCGTTCGGCGGCGGCGTCCTTATTTCCGCTCTCTCCTTCGATCTTATGGATGAGGCGTACAAGCGCGGAGGCTTTGACTCCACCGCTCTGGGGTTTGTGGGCGGCGCGGTGCTCTATACGGCCGCGAACTGGTTCCTGGCCCGCCAGGGCGCGAAGCATCGCAAGCGTTCCGGCAAGCAGCAGCCTTCGGAGGCAGAGAATAGCGGCAGCGGGCTGGCGATTGCGGTCGGCGCGCTACTCGACGGTATTCCCGAGTCCGTGGTGATCGGCGTCTCCATGCTCGCCGGCGGCAGCGTCAGTTGGGTAGCCGTGGTAGCCATTTTTCTCTCCAACATTCCCGAGGGTCTGTCGAGTTCGGCCGGCATGAAGAAGGCAGGCCGCTCGAAAACCTATGTCTTCGGGGTATGGGGCGTGATCGCGTTTGTTTCCGGACTGGCGTCCCTGGCAGGTTATACGCTCTTTCGGCATTACTCTGCGGATGTCATTGCTGGGACCACTGCTGTGGCGGCGGGAGCGATCCTCTCCATGCTTGCCGACACCATGATTCCGGAAGCGTTCGAAACCGCCCATGACTTTGCCGGCCTGATCACCGTTCTGGGCTTCCTCGGGGCGTTTGTGCTGACGAAGTTGGGCGGCTAAGGAGCGGCCTGACAGAGAGGGGAAAGCACGATTGCAGGACGATGCACAACAACACGAGCGCGGGCAGTACGAACAGTCGCTGCGAGACAGCATAGAGCAGGGCGCGACGATCAGTCCGCCCTACCTCATTATGAACTCGCTTTCCGCGGTAGTCGCGACCTATGGGCTGCTTCAGGACAGCACGGCAGTTGTCATCGGAGCGATGATCATCGCGCTCCTCCTGGGACCCATCTCCGGTATGGCGCTCGGGTTGGTGCTGGGGGATAACCCGCTGGTACGGCGCGCCCTTCTGGCTGAGATCGTAGGCGCCGTTGTAGTGGTAAGCATCGCCTTTTGCATCGGCAAACTGCACCCGACTTTGCCCTTCGGCAAGGAGATCACGGCGCGCACGGCACCCAACATCCTGGACCTGGTGATCGCGCTGGCGGCAGGGGCGGCGGGCGCGTATGCCACCCTGTCTCCACGCGTGAGCGCCGGTCTTGTGGGCGTCGCAATTGCCACCGCGCTTGTGCCGCCGCTGTGTACCAGCGCCCTGTGCGCGTCACGCGGCCTGTATAGCGCGGGGGGCGGGGCGTTCCTGCTGTTCCTGACCAACCTGATCGCCATTCAAACCGTGACCTCGCTCGTGCTGTGGTTGCATGGGTTCCGCCCCAAGACAAAGCTGCACGGTGGCGCGCTCCTGCGTCGCTTCGCACCGAGCGTGCTGATGCTACTTGGCCTGGCGGTCTTTCTGGGAATCAGTTTTCAGAAGGCGCTGGCACGGGAGGCTCTGCGCACACAGGCAAAGCGCGTCCTCAAGCGCGAGATCGAAAAGACAGGCGGGGCGCATATCACCGAGCTTTCCCTGCAGTCGGCTCCCGAAGGCACGGAGATCACCGTCCTGGTACGCGCGCCCTGGGTGATTGTCCCTCGTTCCTGCGCACGGTTGCAGGACACGCTGCGTCAGGCGCTTGCGCGCCAGGACGTGACGTTGCACATCCGCACCGTCCTCATGCGCGAATGCGATGCACAGCAGTTTCTCTGGAATGACCTTTCCGTAGAACAACAGGATGCTGTTGAGAAGTGAGATCGATCATGCTGAAACGTGCTTTTGCCCTTTGGACGATAGCCTTGCTGCTCTTCTTCGGCTCTGGCTTAGAGGCGCGTGCGCAGACGCCTGGAAGTTCGGCTTTAAATCCAGCGATGAATGGGATCACGTCCTACGCGCCGGTCAAGGTGGAAGGGCGCAAGCTCTTTGAGGTGATGGGCAATTCCGGCCTGTCGGCGGCAGAGCGCGCTGACAAAATCAATCGTCGCCTGGGTAATCTGATCGCCCGTAACGATCCGGTGCGTCCGTTCAATCGGCAGGACATCGTCACGCAGGGCACTACGACCACGGTCACTCTGGGCGGCGAACCGGTCATGACTGTTACGGACGCCGATGCGCAGGACACGCTCTCTACACGCGAAGAAGTGGCGCTGCTGTGGGGAGCCAAGATGGCGACCGCGATTGCGGATGCACGGGCCACGCGCTCCAATCCGCTCACAGGCGCCGGGATTCTCATACGCAACTCCTTCACCGATCTGATCCGTTCCGCTCTGCAGTGGCTGCCGCGTCTCGCGGGCGCCATCGTGCTGGTCCTCGTGTTCTGGATGCTGGCGAAGGTGAACCGCTGGGTGGTGAAGTGGGTTGTCTCCCGCACGAATTTCGATAGCAACCTCCGTCAACTGCTGCGTGCATTGGCCTTTTATGGAACCTGGCTCGTAGGTCTGCTCGCTATCCTCTCTACCCTGGGTCTGGAGAGCGGCAGCATTGCCACTACCCTGGGGATTTCCGGGTTCGTGCTGGGCTTTGCCTTTAAGGACATTCTGTCCCATTTCTTTGCGGGACTGATGCTCCTGCTTGGCAGGCAGTTTCACATCGGCGATCAGATCGTGGTCAAAGACAACGAGGGAACCGTAGAACGCATCGAGCTACGCGCGCTATACCTGCGCACCTATGACAACCGACTCGTCATCATCCCCAACGGCGACGTGTTCACGTCCACCGTCACCTCCAATACGGCCAGCCCACACCGGCGCAGAGAGTTCGTCGTCGGCATCGGTTATGACGACGATATCAAGCAGGCGCAGGAAGTCGCGCTGCAAACGGTGCGTGGGATCGAGGGAGTGGCGCAGGAACCCCCGCCGGATGTGCTGGTAGACGAACTGGCGGCCTCTACCGTGAACTTGAAAATCCGCTTTTATACGAATTCTCAACGCGCCGACTACCTGCGCGCCGGCAGCGAGTGTATGCGCGCGGTAAAGGAAGCCTTCGACCGTGCGAAGATTTCCATGCCCACCGACATCCAGACCGTCGTGATTCAGAATTTAGCGGCCGTCGCCAATCGTCTGGGAGCCGGCGAAGGGGACGGCAATAAAGCCGGTGCGACCGGTAAGAGTTCTGGTGAGAGAGAGACTGTTGCCTGATGGACCTATCTGATGGAGCTTCATCCTCATAGGTCTGTTAACCTCTCAACATTGAACCACCTATCCGCCCTGATGTTGAGCGGACCGCCTGATGTTTGCTCCGCCTCCGTGGAGAGGAAGGAATTGACGCTGCCGTCTGCCTGGGTAAATGCGAGATCTTCGTCCAACGGGCAGGCCGTCTCTTCTCCCGAGACGGCGGCATAGGGCAGCTTGTGTGCGGCCGGGTTGGTGCTGTGGTTCTTGACGACTTCAACGGCGCAATAACCATTGCTGCCCTGATCGTTGTCGGTATAATCATTCGGGATTGCAGCTATCTGCTGTAGAATAGATTCAATAATTTTGAAAGGCGCGATCCCGCAGGGGAAGACATTGTGACACGTGGGAATAGAGCGAAGATCTATGAGCGCAGGCGGCAAAAGCAAAATGCAGGGATGGTGGCAACGTGTTGTCATGCCGTCAGACCGTGTGGATCAATTCGATAACGCCAGGATACCTGCAACTTTGTTGGAACCCGGAGCGTTGCGCTTCTGGTTGGCAGCTCTCTTCACGGGCGTCGGGGCCGGTGTAAGTGCTATTATCCTGACGCGGCTGCTGGAAATTGTCCAACATTTAACCTGGGCTGGGTCGGGTACGCATATCCTGGAGGCCGCCACGCATGCCGACGCTTGGCGGCGTGTCCTTGTACTGTTAGGGGCGGGAACCATTGTGGTTCTAGGGCAATTGCTGCTGGCTCGGATCTCCAGCGGTAATGGAATCGACATCACAACCGCTCTATGGTTTTCTGCGGGCCGAATGCCTGCTCTACGTACTTTAGGAAGCGCATTTCTCTCCGTCATCGTCGTAGGGATGGGCGCCTCCCTTGGGCGTGAAGGCGCGCCCAAGCAAGCCGGAGCCGTTGTTGCCAATCTTCTCTCCGACAGAGGCCGCCTCTCCGACGAGCAGCGCCGTCTGCTCGTTGCCTGCGGCGCGGGAGCGGGCATGGCAGCAGCCTATGGCGTTCCGCTCGGCGGCACCCTCTTTGCGCTGGAAGTGCTGCGCGGTATGTTGGCTTTGCGCCTGGTATTGCCTGCACTGCTGGCCTCCTTAGTCGCATCCGTCATCGCCTGGCGTGTCCTGCCCAATGCGCCCACCTATAACATCCCCGATTTCTCCTATTCGGATGGCGCCCTGGTCATGGCGCTCCTCATCGGCCCTCTTGCCGGACTTATCGCGGTAGGCTACGTGAGAATGGTCGCCTGGGCGGATCGTAATAAGCCTATAGGGTGGAAGCGCTGGATAACGCCCCTGATTGCGCTCGGTCTGCTTGGCCTGGCCTCCATCAAATTTCCGCAAGTGCTCGGCAATGGACGCGACCTCACTCAATTGCTCTTCACGGGCGGAGTCACCTCGTCAGCACTGCTGCTTCTCCTGTTCCTTCTGAAGCCCGCGGCAACGCTCTTGTGCCTCGGAAGCGGTACTCCGGGTGGCCTGTTCACTCCTTCATTGACGTTCGGCGCTCTGCTTGGCGGGCTGATGGGATCCGTCGCCGCACACCTCGGTTCCGGAGTTCCCATAGGATTCTGCGCTCTGCTTGGAGCAGGCGCTATGCTCGCCGCCACGACACAAGGACCGATCTCGTCTGTCGTACTGATGATAGAGTTGACCGGAAAGGACCGGTCATTTATCGCCCCTCTCCTGCTTGCCGTCATCACCGCCACGTTGGTCTCGCGCATGATCGAACCACGATCGATCTACGACGCGCGTCTCTCGGATGAGCAAGTCAAAGCCAGGCTTCAAGCGCGAGAGCCATCGCCTCAGTAGCAGTGTGACGCCGGGTTCGTTGTTCTTGAGTGGGTGCCAGGCACAACCCTACTGACTACTATGGCCCAATTGTCGCCTCGGAACTGTGCGCTTTCCCGTCTGCGCATTCGCAGGCTCTGGCAGAGTAACAAGAGGCAGAAGGGCGATTGTCATCGATCAAATAATCAAATCGTACGCTGGAAGGTGAAATGTCTTACCCTCGTTGACATTCGTCCGATAAGCGCCGGTATGGGAACTACAGCCTACGATTTGTCTCTATGACAAAACCACTTATTCAGCAGCTTGAAAGCAAGGCCAACAGCCTATTCCACCAATCGCTCAAAGTCCCCTATCTGCCCTCGGATGACGTCTAGGCTAGAACGCCAGAAGTCCACGCTTTGAATGTCAATGCCGAAGCGGGAAGCTAGTGTGACCGCGTCCGCCAAGCCGGTCGACGAGAGGAAGTCGTCATAGTCAGCGCGAAAGGTATCCGCATCCGCTTTGTACCTCGCGTACAAGCCCAAGCCGAACAGCAGGCCGAAAGTATAGGGGTAGTTATAAAACCCTGAATTATAGTAATGGGGCTTTCCATTTTGCGTTAGGGTTTCCATCGTTTGTCATTCGGATGCGGCGGTTCTGTCCGAAATTGTTCGCCCGGTTACCCCTCCCTTTGATGCAGACTGCCAAAGTTGCGCGTGGCACGGTCAATATCGGCCCAAGCGAAGCAGCGTCTCTACAACGTTTCTTTCCTCAAACTTGGCTCGATACAGGGTCGCATATTGACGTAGGAAGAGAACAGGATGCGCCAGGATCATCGCCTCGTAGGCGTTTGTACCTGTATCGAACAGCAGTTCCTCTCCGACCGCTTCGACAAATCGCTTGGGTGGATTCCACTTACGCCCATCCTTCCTACATAGCTTTTCAAGATTCGCGTAGGCAGTGGCAAGATCCCGGTCGCAAATAACGATGCCAGGATGTCCGCCATCCGGATGTTTCAATGATACGAGGTGCTGGATCACGCCTTCGATACACAAACCGGCGCGTTCCCCATACTCCCCCGCAACTTTCGGGTACGGGCAGCGAACTCCGTTATCCAGGCCGACCTTCAGTCCCGGACGCAGGTTGGGGAGCGCTTCTAAAAACGGCTTCACCCAGCACTTGGCACCAGCCCGGAGTGATCCTTCCGAGGTTTCGTGGAGATCAAGTACTTCGGATACTGTTCTGCTGTCCACAATTCCAGGATCTCTAAAGAGCGCTAGGAGGTGCACCCGGCAGTCCTCTGGAAGTCGACGCCACGTTGTTCCGTCTGCCTGGAGTTCAACAGCAACTGGTTTTGCTGCCAAAGTCCGTGATGCAGCAGGGCACTGGGCACAAGCATTGTCCATAAGAATTATTTCCTTTGGGAGCTCGGAACAAAGCGATTCAGCCACATTTTTACTCCGCTGTATCTAGATTCATGCCGATGTCCACTTTTGGAAACTCACCTGGGAAACACGACAATGCGTCCTCCGGTCTCCAGTCCGATTCCAAACGATGTAACAGGGTGCCATATCCAACACAACATCGTGGATCTTCAGACCATTCAACGAGTAACTTTTCTTCCCCCCATGCAACGACAGGACGGTTATCGCGTCGGTTGCGCTGATTTAACTTTGGGGTCACCCAGCGGCAGTTTTCAGGGCTGTAATTGCCATCACCATCGATCCGATCGATTTCCTCTTCCTCTTCAAAACCATGGGTCTCGGCCCAGTTACGGAAGCTCGCATAATCGTTCAACCATTCGTAACATACGCGAATACCTCTTCCTCCATAGTCAGCATAGTTTACAACGTTGCAATTGTTGCACCGATTCTTCATCGTTTGCCAACGGCTGTACAGCACACTCCTCGAACCACCGTGTTTTGTATTGAAGGCAACGAGGCGTTCTGTCTTGTAACATCCACAAGACTTAGTAGTTTCGTCTATGAGCTTTGATCTGAAAACCATTTTCTCATTGCCACACCGACACATAACTGGTACTTTAATGGCCGTCTTTCCCGTACTCCCAACAGGCCATATTACCGGATCGCCAAGTACGGTCAAATAGCCATAATGCAGGTTTAGCGGAGTCTCTATTGCATCTTTATGCTTTGGCTTAGGGGAATTAAGGATATCTGACCAATTTAACTTGGACAAACTCTTTTGTTGGGTTGGCAGAACCGGTCTATCACGTTTAGCACGCGGTCCTTTTGACATGGCTTCCTCTGGAGTCCACCCCGCACCGATACGCTTATGAAGTGTTGTGCCGATCACATTGGAGTGACCCTCTTCTACCCATTCAGGCAAAAGCATAGATTCGCCATGCGCTATTACAAGCACGTTGTTGCCCTTGGCACGATTGTTCTCTCTTGCCGAGACCCATACGCAATTGTCAGGGGAGTAACCCTGATCGTTATTTTTTCGGTGAATGTGTAGACCTTGCTTATAACCATTACTCAGTGACCAGTTGTAGAAGTTTAGGAAATTGCCTTTACCTCGCCACTGATCATCAATGCTGATATTGCGTGCCCCATACCATTTATAAAGCGATGAGTTGGGGTTGTAACAGCGATCCTGCATTCCCGTCCAGACACCATGGAGCGGATGATCGGTCAGTCCATGTTCAGTATGTACATCGCGGGAAACATCACTGCGCAGACACCCGCAAGATCTAGTTCCGTTTTCTGTGCGAATTAAGTTTTGCCCGATAACAGTAAATTCAGGTCGCTTCCCGCAATCGCACAACACAGGTACGACGCGATAACGCCGTCCATCACGTTCCTGAAAAAATGAAGGACCTACCACTGTCAGCCTCCCGTATCGCGTGTCCACTGGAATGTCGATCCATTTGCGTCCCAAGTTTCAACCCTCCACTTAACATTGCTCTCGCCACCACAAAATATTTACTGAAGTGAATACCGAGAACAGACTGCTTCTGACATAGTCGGCAGCCCGTTCTGCTTAGAATTGAACTCGTTGACATACGGGCTTGCTGCCTATGCTATCAATTGTTCAAAATCCCCAATCTGTCCACGGATGACGTCCAGGCTGGAGCGCCAGAACTCCACACTCTGGATATCGATACCGAAGCGGGAGGCCAGGGTCACCGCGTCTGCCAATCCCGTTGAGGAAAGGAAGTCGTCATAGTCCGCGCGGAACGTGTTCGCATCTGCCTTATATCTCGCGTACAGGCCCAACCCGAACAGGAGGCCGAACGTGTACGGGTAGTTGTAAAACCCTGAATTATAGTAATGAGGCTTTACGGCCCACATCATTGGGTGGAGGGGGGTGATGGCGTCGCCGTAGGTGGCGCGTTGGGCGTCGAGCATCAGGGTGTTGAACTCGTTGACGGTGAGGTCGCGTTCGGCGCGTTTGGCGAAGACGGCCTTCTCGAAGAGGAAGCGGGAGTGGATATCGACGACGACGGCGAGGTTGCGGTCGAGGACGGTGTCGAGGAGGGCGATGCGCTCCTCTTTGTTGGCCTTCTCCAGCGCGCCGTCGAAGGCGAGGGTCTCGCAGAAGATGCTGGCGGTCTCAGCCAGGGTGCTGGGAGTGCTCCGCTGCATCGAGCTGCGATGGGCCAGATTGAGGTTGTGGTAGGCGTGGCCGAGTTCATGGGCGAACGTGCTGACGCCCCCAAAGGAGCCATCGAAGTTGAGCATGACGCGGGACTCGCCGGGGCGCAGGCCGGTGCAGAAGGCGCCGCCGCGCTTGCCGATACGGGGCTCGGCGTCGATCCACTGTTCGGCCATACTCTTCGCCGCGAAGTCCCGCAGACGGTCGGAGTAGCCGGCGAAATGGGTGCGGATGAAGTCGCAGGACTCGTCCCACTGCCAGCAGTGCGATGTCGTGCCGACGGAGGCATTGATGTCGTACCAGGCCAGGGTCTCCAGGTTCAGAGCGCGGGCTTTGGCGGCGAGATAGCGGCGAAAGTCGGGAAACGATTCGACACAGGCCGCGTGCATGGCGTCCAGCGTGGCCCGATCGATGCCGTTCGCAAAGAGCGTCGGCTCCACATCGTCGGCATAGCCGCGGCGCTTACGCAGGACCTGCTGCGCGCCCTTGACGCCGTTCAGCGCGGCGGCGAGCGGCACCGCATTCGCCTCCCAGGCCGCGATCTCCGCCTCGTAGGCCGCTTTCCGCACCGCGCGGTCCGGATCGTTGGCCAGTCCGCGCACCGAACTCATCGGCAGCACGCGCTCCTCGCCATGCACGGATACGGTGACCGTCAGCAGGGCCGTCAGATTGCCGTGCAGTTTGGCCCAACCGGCGATCCCGGCCGGGCCGAGTTCCGCGGACAGCCCCTCCTCCACCTCGGACATCTGATGCCGCACCTGGTAACCGGCCCGCTGCACCTGATAGACGTTCTGGCGCGCCACTTCCGAAGCGGCCAGCAGCGCCTCCGCATCCGTCGTGCCTACCCAGGCGGCATAGCGCGTCTGGAGTTTGCTGAGTTGGACGGAATGCGTTCCAAGCTGCGACTGCAGCGAGCGGGCGAGATCGTTGCGCGCATCGGTCGCCGTAAAACAGCCGAGATAAGATCCCAGCACCCGCATCTGGTCCTGCAGCGCGCTCAGTTGCGCCGTGACCTCCTCATACGCCTGCACAAAGACGGCGTCTGCGACAGAGACCTCGCGACGGCGCACCTGATGCCGGTCGAACAGACTCCCCAGCGCGCCGATCGCCGCGATCCCTGCCTCGAAAGCGCCGGTAAACTCCGCGGACTCCAACGATGGAAAGACCGTACTCATATCCCAATGCGGTAAACCTGATATCTCCCGACTCAATACACTCTCCTTAACAACAGAGGATCTGCGGGTCGCCGCGTCGCGGCGTCTCCATCCTCCTGTCTGATTTCTGATGCCTTCGCCTGTTTCGACACACGCCGACACCATTCCTGCATTGGTTGCGATGCGCCCCCGTTGTAGAGAAGTAGGGAATCAGGAGCGCGCATTGCCCTGCGAAGAGGCCGCGTGTTCTGCGTAGGATCTCTCGAAACAGGCGTGCAATTGAAAACCACTCTGTTCGGGTAAACTACTCTGGACCCGTTTGGCACGCTTCTATTTCTACCCTTTTCCCCCGCTGTTATGGGCGAAGGATCACCATTTGAGAACGAACCCGAGTATCTCCATTGAACTGCTTGGCCATCTGGCAGCACAGCGTGGCGACGATCAGACAACCCGATTTCGCACCCAAAAAACCGCAACGCTGCTCGCCTATCTCGCCTTCTACTCCCATCGCCCTCACCCCCGCGAGGAGCTGATCGATCTGTTGTGGCCGGAGGTCGATGTGGAGTCGGGGCGTACCAGTCTGCGCACAGCCCTGGCCTCGCTACGACGACAACTGGAGGGAGAGGCAGAGAACAGCCTCTTCCTGGCAGATCGCCTGAGCATTCGTCTGAATCCCGAACGGGTCCGAACGGATGTCGCCGACTTTGAGGCCGCGCTGCAGTCCGCGCATCAACACGCAGATGCCGTCTGTAGAGCAGAGGCGCTCCGGCAGGCTGTCACCCTCTATCGCGGTCCCCTGTTGCCCGGTTGGTACGACGACTGGGTTCTGCGGGAACGCAACCGACTGGAGCAGTTGTTTATCAGCGCCTTGCGCACTCTCGTAGAGGCGCTGGAAAGCCAGAACAAAAGCGCTGAGGCGCTGCCGCACGCCTTGCGCTGGATCGAGATAGATCCTCTTACAGAGGAGGCACACCTCGCCGTGATGCGTCTTCTGGCGGCAACCGGGCAGACACCCGCAGCCAGACGGCGCTTCCGGGAGTGGCAGCGGATCGCGCAGGAGCAGTTGGGAGAGACGCCGTCTCCGGAGGCCCGCGCCCTTTTTGAACGCCTGGCCGACATCTCCAGTGCGGCGTCCGTTCCCTCGCCCCGTCCGGTCGCTGTCCCAGTCTCCCCGCTCCCACCGCCGGCCACGGGTTCGGCCCCCGCACGGACACCCGTTCCCACAGTGACGCCTGCCTCCGCTCTGCCGCTGCAACTGACCCGCTTCTTCGGCAGAGAGAACGAGATCTTGCAGGCGTGCGACTGGCTGCGTTCCGGACAGAGCCGGCTGCTGACGCTGACAGGGCCAGGAGGCACCGGCAAAACGCGTATGGCTCTGGAAGTGGCCTCACGTCTGGCAGCGGAATGGGAGAATGCCGTCTGGTTCGTCCCGCTGGCGGATCTCACCGAAGCCGCCCGTGTCCCCGATGTGCTGGCAAAAACTCTGAATGTACGCCTCTCTCCCGACACAGATCCCTTGCAGCAGATCGCCGACACGCTGCCTGCCGCTCCGCTCCTGCTCATCCTGGACAATTTCGAGCAACTGCCCGAGGAGGCGGTGGGGATCGTGCAGGAGCTGCTGGCGCGCACACCCTCCTTGCACTGTCTGGTCACATCCCGGGTGCCGCTCTTCCTTCAGGGGGAGCAGGTGTTGCCTCTCGCTCCCCTGCCCTCCCCCACCGAAAACGACGTCGAGACCACCCCGGAGCATCTGCTGCGCTTTGCCAGCGTCCAGATGTTTGTGGATCGCGCGCGTCTGGTGCGCCCGGACTTTCAGATCACCGAAACGAACGCCGGCCTGGTCGCGGCGCTCTGCCGCAAAGTCGAAGGCATTCCGCTCGCCGTCGAACTGACCGCGGCCTGGACGCAGGCGCTGACACCCGGGCAGATGCTGGAACGCCTGAACCGTCGCTTCGATCTGCTGACCAGTCGTCGCAAAGACCTGCCGCTGCGCCACCGTACCCTGCGCGCCACCCTGGAGTGGAGCTATCGCCTACTGTCGCCCGAACTGCAGATCCTCTTCGAGCGCCTGTCGCTCTTTGGGAAAG
>JADMIO011583395.1_pt1 | contig 42094 bp, 37 predicted proteins | sample 8958161 | NCBI WGS metagenome assembly JADMIO01 (sample SAMN16585339, study PRJNA669376) | soil metagenome | isolation source: Crop rotation soil | place: USA: Cullars Rotation, Alabama | collected 2011 | reverse complement strand
GACTTCAAGTCACGTGAATTCCAAGCTTCGGATCCCACTGTGCTGGAAAGGTTCCTAATGCAAAGATTCTCGTCGAAGAACTTATTGACTTGGCGGAAGGGTATCAGCGAATCATCGCTTGTATGCAAAAAGGCGAGTCCTTCGCGCAAATCGTAGAGGAACCCAAACAACACATTCTTGATCCGCGCGTCGCCGACGTTCTTCAAGATTCGAAAACCGCCCTGCCGCATGAATATGCGCTTCACATTTTGCGATATCTTATTGAGCGTCCGGGGCCGTTAATTAACTCGGACTACGTTCTCGCACGACTTGGAACAGCCAAGAATCGTGCTGGCGCGGAGAAATTATTGGAAAAGCTTCCGAAAGAAGCTCGCTATACGGGCCCTTTCGGTCAGGCGTGGCCACGCTGGTGGGCTGCATCGATAGACCAATGGTGGCGGGTTTTGTTCGGTGATTCCGAGCGGCGAACTTTATCTGCAATTCCCGCGCCGGAACGAATTGCTATGCTAAGCAAAAAACTCAGCATTCGAAAACTGGAGTCCTCCATGCCTATCGACGGTGAAGGTGACGACAAATACAGCGATCGTTTTTCGACAATCTGTCAGGCTTTGTGTGTTCCCTTGGATCCGATTGATGGTTTTGCTTTAGCCGACCGGATGGCGCGACCCTGGTTGGAGAAGCGTTACGTCTCGCGGAAAGTTGCTTTATCGCCAGCGAAACATGATTTCCGAGAACCCTTAGACGGTCTCGAGCGCAAACGTCTTGAACGACTAATTCTGGCGGTAAAAGGAAATGTCGAAAAAAGCCGACGCAAGAAAAGCTAGGGAATTCTGCGAGCCGCTAGCCGAAGATCTTGCAGCTTTGGCGGACCTGTTGGAAGCACAAGGCGTTTGCGCCGACATAACGCCGCTTACCGTAGCGGTCAGTCAAATGGCCGATTATGGGGGTCAAAGTTGGAACTATGAGGTCGATGGCCTGTTGTTTCCGTTAAGCCAATCAGACAATCCGTCATTGCCAGCCCAAGTAGCGGACCTTTCCTGCAAACTCGACTTGCGAGTGACAGGTCTAGTGCCGGCCGATCCCGATTCCGCGCTCGGAGATCCCTTTAGCAGTTTAAACGTGGACCTGATTGTTCGTGCTAGAACAATGGCTGGAAAGGCAACAGCCGTCGTTTGGCATTTTGATCGACATATCGGTTCAGTTAGTGCCGCCGCGGCAGCGCACCCGATTTATCATTGGCAATGCGGCGGTAGTGGTGCTCGCAGTTTTGCTCGCGAAATCGGCTCAGCCGATCTGTTACCGGTGCTTCTCATTGACTCGCCCCGGATCGCACACCCACCGTTGGATGCGGTATTGGCGGTCGACTTTGTTTTATCTAATTTCGTTTCAAGTCAGTGGCGAACGATGCGACAACTAACCAAGTATCGATCGATACTAGCACGTTCTCAGAGACACTTTTGGCGACCATATGCCGCAGGCGTGCGTCGATGGTTTGCAACGCTGATCCCGCCGGCGGCGGATATTGATTCGGCGTGGGCGCCGGATGACCTGTGGCCACATCTGCTTAATTGACCCCAATAACAGTGTGCCCGCCCCTGGCCGGCCCTTCTACTTCATCCGATCAAAAGTCTTTTGCAAGGTCTCCAGGTCGGACAGATTTCCTGTCTTCTCTCGAGTCGTTTCGATCCACTTTTTCTCGAGCGCGTTTTTGGTCGGGCGTTCGTTCTGGTAGAAGACGCCGAATACGCCGGGGAAAGGGAGCTGGGCTAATTTATACGCGGCTACTTCGTCGGTGACGTCGTGCCGCAGCTCGTCCTCGGGCGTGTTGTCCCATTTCTTTTCCTGAATCAGATCGAAGCTGCCGCCTTTCCTCGGGTCGGCGGGGTCGAAGACATCGGGGAAAAATTCTACGCACTCACTTAAACATTCGATCACGCTGAATCCCTGGTGATCCATGGCGCGCTCGATCATTTCCATCATGTGTTTGACCTGGGTGGCATGGGTCCGGGCAATGAATGTGGCGCCGCCGGCCACCAGTTTCTTCATCGGGTTGACCGGTTGATCGATCGCTCCGGTGGGATCGGTCTTTGACTTGAACCCGATCGGTGATGTGGGTGAGGTCTGTTTCTTGGTCAGGCCATAGACGAAATTGTCCATGATGAAATAAGTCATGTTGATGTTCTTCCGGGCGCCGTGATCGAGATGATTCCCGCCAATGCTGAACCCGTCGCCGTCGCCTCCGAACAAAAACACGTGCAGATCGGGCCGGGCCAGGCTGATCCCGCTGGCCAATGGGACCGCCCGTCCGTGGATGAAATGGGCCCCGTGACCGTTAACGAAATAGGGAAACCTGCTCGAACAACCAATCCCGGCCAGGGTCACGATCTTTTCGTGCTCGAGGTTCCGTTTCTCGAGCACCTTGTAGAACGACGCGAGCACGGCGAAATCGCCGCAGCCAGGACACCAGGTCGGATGATCGGCCGTGATCGCCTTTTTTGTTAGTTTTTCGCGTGGCGGAGTTTCGGTGGTTGTTACGGAGTCACTCATAAATTTGTTAGTTTAGGCAAGCGATCACGGCCGATCATCCGAAAGCTCCAAATTCCAACATCCAAGCTCCAATGAAGCTACAATACTCAAGCTCCAAGGGCGCGCGTTCGTGGGCCTCGGTTGTTGGTCAGTCATTTGATGTTTGGTGATTAAAGTTTGGTTATTCTTTGGAATTTGGATGTTGGAGCTTGGTGCTTCCCGCGGCCTTAGCCGACGCCTTGCGGGACCACTTCCTTCAATGTTTTCACCGTCTCCGGCGCGGTATCATGATGGACCGTCGCGGCGCCGTCTCGGGGGATATGGCGGGCGGCGAACGATTTGCCTTTGAACACGCCTTCCAAAATTTCTTTTACCCGGAACGTGAGGCCATCGGTCTTGGTGAAGCTCTCGATCTTCGGCTCGCAGTAACGGGCCCGTAAAATCGCGGCCAGCTGACCAAACCCGTAAATGCCCTGGTCGTTCATTTCCACGGTCACGATGCGTTTGAAGTTCTTAAAGATTTTCTCGAGCCCGTTCGGTAACGGATGGATATGGCGCAGATGCAGCGCGCCGATCTTTTCGCCGCTTTCCCTGGCCATTTTGGCGGCGTCATGGATCGGGCCGTAGGTCGATCCCCAGCCGACCAATAGCGTGTCGCCACTCTGATCGCCGTACACTTCCGGCACCGGAAGTTCTTCGGCCAGTTTCCGCAATTTGTTGCGGCGTTTCGCGGTCATGGCCATGTGCAGCTTCGGGCTCCCGGTCGGGTGACCCATTTCATCGTGCTCGAGCCCTGACATCAACGGATACTTGCCGTCCAGGATCCGGGTCCCGGGCGGGACGTGCTGGGTGATTTGATCGATCGGATACGGCTTGTGCGTCTGGCGCGGGGTGAGATCGGGTTTGGGATCGATCATCAATTTGGCCAGATCAGGTTCATCGAACGCTTCGATCCGGGTCGCCAGCGACGTGTCGCTCAAAATGAACACCGGGGTGGAATACTTGCGCGCGATCCGGGCGGCTTCGATCGCGATATAAAAACAATCTTCCACCGTGGCCGCGGCCAAGACCACGCGCGGACTATCACCGTGTCCTCCGTAGATGGCCTGGTGCAGATCGCTCTGCTCGACGTTGGTCGGTAGCCCGGTGCTCGGGCCGCCCCGTTGAATGTTACATATAATAAGAGGGATCTCGGCCATCGACGCCCAGCCGATCGCTTCGGTCTTGAGCGAAATACCCGGGCCGGCCGAACCGGTAACAGCCAGGTAACCGGAATAGGACATGCCGAGCGCGATCGATACCGACGCCAGCTCGTCCTCGGCCTGAACAAAAATGCCGCCGTACTTGGGCAATTGTTGCCGAAGCACTTCCATCACCGACGACCAGGGCGTGATCGGATAACCGGCGCCGAACCGGACCCCGCCGGCGATGAGCCCGAACGCGATCGCAGTATTGCCATCCATCGTGATCTGGTCGGGCGCGCCCGGTTTCCGCTGAGGCTTATCAAATTGGTATTGTTTGGTCAGAACATTGCCGACCGGATAGGCATAACCGGCCTGGAACGCCATCATGGCGGTGTTGACGATGCTCTCGTCTTTGCCGGCGAACTTCTCGGTGATGATCCGTTTCAGTTTCTCGACATCGAGCGAAAAGATCTTGGTGATCAATCCGAGCACGAAAATGTTTTTGCCCTTGTCCTTGGCGGTGCCGCCCAGCGCTTCCACGGTCAGCCCGGTGATCGGCACACCGACATACAGGAAACGTTTGTCGTCGAAGTTCGGCTCGACGTTATCGGAATCGTAAAGGAGAACGCCGCCTTCTTTCAAAAACCCGAGATGGTCCTGGTAACTGTGTTGATAAAACGCGACCAGAAAATCGGCTTCGTCACCGGCCGATAACACTTCGCCGGTACCGATCCGGACCTGGAAGATCGACGGGCCACCCGAGATGGTGGCCGGGATGGTCATGTAAGTCATGACATCCTGGTCGCTTCGCCCGGCCAGCCGGGCTAAAAATGCGCCCGCGGTCTGGATACCGTCCTGGGAATTACCGGCCAGCCGGATGACCGCATCCTGAATGTTTTCCGGGCGAAGGTCGGCCCGGTCCCCGACCGGGGTGGTCCGGGATTGAGTGGCGCTGGAGGGGGGATCGGCCTGACCGTTATTTGGGGGGGCAATCAGGTTGGAACCGGCCTTGGCCAGGGCCTCATTAGGGGTGCTAGGAATGTCGTTCACGCGGAGTACAACAGTAACAAAATTAGGCTACGAATCCAGCAAGCATTATTCCCTTTTGGGGTGTAGCCACGGCGTTGTGTCGCCGTGTCTGCTGGCTGGAAAAAACACCTCGGCCTGCCGGCCGAGGCACGGCGACACAGCGCCGTGGCTACAGGGATTGCGCTGGGGACAGCGGAGGGTGGATCGGCCGCTTGCTCGCGAAGGCTTTCGGAGCTCCGCGGGCGATGATGAGACTCATGAGGCTTCGCCTTCAAACTAGCATCGAGCGACGGAGCGCTCGATCCACCTTGTAGCCGTCAACGCCGGCGGATCACCTTGTAGCCGTCGCCCTGTGGGCGACGTGCACGCGTCGCACAGCGACGCGGCTACAGGGAATAACCTCAGCACGCGGGCTGGTGTAGGGGCGGGCATGTCGCCCGCAAATTTATCGGCGTGGAGGGACTCGCCGCGGCGAGTCCAGGACGTGCGGAAGCACGTCCCTCCGGAATCTAGATAAAAGTTGTGGGCGCCGCGCCGAGACGATGTGACGCGACGCCCACGCCAAGGCCGAGCCTCAGCCTTGGTCCTCCCTAAAAATTTTCTATTGCAGTGATTTCAAATACGCGATCAGAGCGTCGACATCGCTCGATGAGAGCTGCGACGTTTTCCCGTGTGTGTCCTTGATCACCTGAATATGGTTAGCGGCCAGGGCTGGATTGATCTGTCCACCGCTCGTCAACGGAGCCAGATTGTTCGTGCCTAACCGATCGATCTGGGCCGAGCCGTCCGGCTGCGTCACGAACGGGCTGTCGAGGCTGACCAATACCTGGCCCATCGCGTCCCCGGCCAGATTGCCGGTCTTATCGGCAAACGTGATCGGCACCTGCGTCGGCAACACCGGCGCCTGCATTCCCTGATAACCAGCTCCGGTGGCCCGGGCATGGTCGGTCCGCACCGTCCGGAAATTCAGTCCGCGCTCGCCCGGGGCCAGAAGCGGCGAATCGGGCGACAGCAGGATCTCGCGCGTGTTGTGCGCCATTCCGTAATGCAGATAACGCGGAACAGCGTCCCAGAACGCGCGGAGATGTTTGGTGTTACGGCTGCTAAAATTCTGCGGGGTGCCCACATCCTGCGGCGGCGCGAACGGGGTGAAGAAGTAATCGTTCTCGGGCCGGAAGAAGGGACCCTTGCCGTCCACGGTCGATTCACTGATCACGCCCGGCTCGTGGATATTGAAATCCTGGAAGCTGTCGTCCCGGACACCGTTGGTGGTTTTGTTTCCGTTGTAATGGCAATCGGCGCACCCGGAACCACCCTGGGAAACTTTACTGGTAAACAAAAACTTCCCGCGAGCGATCTGGGCCGCCTGATTTTCATCCGGAAATTGCGTGAGCGGATTGGGCAGCCGGCGGTTCTCATTCTGCGACCAGAGGATCTGGAGATACGCCATGTCGTTGTAACCAACCTTGAACGATTTGCCGTGCAGATCCGATCGGCCGATCCCCCTGGAGTTATCTTCAGTCCGTTGCAGAACGTAATCTTCCCGGGCATGCATCCGCTCGGCTTGGTCCGCCTGCGGGAATAAAACGTTCGGAGCGCGTTCGCCGCCGAGCACCTCGCCGTTACAGGCGGACGCGTAAGCCATGAAATCATTGTTGAGACCCTCGTACCATTCCGGCCAGTTATCGGAGATGTCCTTGTTCTGCGGGCAGACTTTTACACCGCCGACGGCATTGGCCGCGACGTTCCACTGACATCCATCCTGGCGGCCGTCCCAGTGACAAAATCCGCACGATTTCTGGGCGTCGAATCCGCCCGGGGTATGACCGGCCAGCGGCGGATCATCGGCATAAGCGGAGCTGAAAAACCAGCGGAGGCCGACTTCCTCATCGGTGGCAAACAATCCCGAGCCGTTGCCGCCTTTCACCGGGTCCGGTGTTGAAGGCGTGACACCGACGTTGATCAAGGCTTGTTTTGTCAGGTTGCCGTTCGCATCGACGGCCATGATCGAGACGTCCTCGGTCTGCATGTTTGCGACGTAGAGCGTCCGTGCGTCCGGCGAAACTTCGATACCCTGGGGCGTGATGCCGCCGGTAAACTGAAACCCGAGCGGGCTAAGGATTCCGGAAACGTCCCCCGGATTTTGATTGATCCGGAATGCTTCCACCTTGTCCGAATGCAGCATGCTGACGAACAGCATCCCGTTCTTGACCGTCATTTGTTCCGGACCGCTGCCGCGGATCAACCGCTGCGCCTCGGAGTGATCGTGAAGATCGACCACATTGCCAGGGCTAACCAGTTGCGAAAAATCGCGCCCTTTATCGACGTAGCGATACACGAACAGGTTCGTGCTGGTATCGAAAATATTCAGCTCGCTTCCGATGTCGTCGAACGTGGTCGCCTTGGTGGCATCGGTCATGACCGGCGTGTAACCGAGCGGTGATCCGTCGTTCTTGATGACAACGCCTTTGGAATTTCGTGTGGGCAGACCGTGCCCGCTTTCTTTTCCATTTAAAACCGTGTTGGTCTCCTGCCCGCTAACGATTCCCCAGCGCCCGGCCACTTTCACGTCGGTGGAAAGGCCGCCGGTAGGCAGAACTTTCACCAGGGTGTTCGCATCGTTGGCGATATTAATTGCGGCGATGGTGTGACCCAGGGTGTTGGCCACGTACAAAGTTTTTCCGTCCGCGCTCAAATCGAGATCGCGCGGATTCGCCCGCTCCAGCTCGGTGGTGCCGGTGGGGATTTCAGCCATTTGGGTAAACCGCGGGCCGGCATCGACCCTGAAAACGCGAACGGCATCCTTGAAACGATCGGTGATGTAAAGCCGGGTGCCGGTAGAATTAAAAATCGCCTTCTCGCCGTAAAACCCGGCCTCGAATTCGCCCAGGACCACATCGGTGGCGGTATCGACCACGCTGGCAAAATTACCGTATTGATTCAGCACCACCGCGTAAGCCCGAGGATAGATCGAAGCATTCAGCGGAGCGATCTTCACCGCGATCGGGCGCAGACCACGTGTCTCGCCATTGGGCCGGAGATCGACCCATTTGGAAACGCGGCGAGTCGCGGTATCGACCACGGCCAGTCGCCAGTCGGGATAACCTTCACGGCCCGGTAACGCGACATACAGCTTCGCGCCGTCCGCGGTAAGAGCCATGGCTCGGGGCTGACTGCGAAACGGCTGCTCCCGATTGGGCCATAACTGGCTGCCGCTGCTGACCTGCACGTTGTTGGGATCGATGCGGGTTCCCGGATCGGGCCGGCCATTGATGTAATCGGCCCCGAACATGACCTTGGTAAAACGCTGCATGCCGCCGCGCTCGCCGGCCGACTCCGGTCCGACAATATTCTTCACCGGATCGCTGGTCGGCCCGGTGATGATCCGGCCGCGCGAATCCGTTTTCACTGCCGTAGTAAAAAGTCGCAGCTCCAGCGGGGCTTCCGGCATGGTGGAAAGAACTCTGTAAGTAAAGGGGGCGGAGAGCTGGTTCACGCCCTCCATTCTTTTGGCCCGGGGACGGATACTCCATTGCCCGTACGCATTGGAACCGGCATCCACGAGGAACTGAGCAACCAGGGGAGCGATAAAAACTCCCGCCAACAACCACCGAGAAGATAATTTTTTCATGAGCCCGTCTCCAACATTTCGAGGTTTGGGCCTGAACGCCAGTTTCCAAAAGTTAACCCATTGTTACCTTGAGAAGGTTGCAGCTGCAGCGTCGCCGTGCCGGCGACGTGCACGCTTCCGACACGGAAGCGGCTACAGATAAATGCCACTCCTGCCAGGAGTTAGCGCCAGCCTTCCTCTTCGATCCGCTGCTCGATTTCCTCCAGGGTGGGATCGGCGCTGCGGATCCAATCGCGCGCGTCGTTGACCTGTTCCTGGTTCACCGGGATGGCCCGCTGGATTTCTCCCACGGGCTCGGTGGCCGCGGCCATTTCCCGCTCCCGGTCTTTCGGTTTCACCTTCTTCGCCTTCTTGATTGGGAATTTCCAGTGCCGGCCGAATTTGTAGAGCGAGTAATACATGGTCTTGGCCTCGACCGCGCTGACGCCGCTGCAACGCATGGCGTTATAAAACATTCGGTCGCAATCTTCCCATGGGCGTTGATGTTTTTCGTAAGCGACATCGTGCAACACCGAGGCGTTGCGATATTTCCCTTCGAACGGCCCGCCCATGACCGACCAGAGCGACTTTGGAATCGACGCCCCATCCACTCTCGAGCCGGCCGGAGCGATCCAGGTGAATCCTTCCGGATCGGTATAACGCAGATCGCTCAACAGCGTCATGGTTCGCCCGTCATTTTCCCAGCGCGTAACCGGCGCGCCGCTGTAATAGCCCCATTTGTGGCCCTGCTCCGCGCCTTTGATCCAGCTCGCTTCCTTGTTCGAACCGCAAGCGTTAAGAAGAACCGCCGCGAACGCCAGCGGCGCGAATTGAATGATCGACAATTTCATTAAAAAAAGTTCACGAACAAACGCCAGCTCCCGAAGCCCAATCACTATCTTTCCACGGAGGCCAGTGTCGCTTCGCGTTTGGCTCTCTGCTCTTTCGGGCCGGAGGGCAAAATCGGTTGCCCCTCAGTTTGTCTTCGGTAAGGCCGCAGATAGAACATCATGAACACGCCGGAGACAACCAGCAGGGAGCCGATCCATTTAAGCAGCCAGCCCGGGTCGCGCAAAATCTGGATCGTGCTTTGACCGAGGTTCTCCGGGTTCCACGAAGCCTGCGACATTTTATACGTGAATCCGGTCCAGGTGCGCCACCATTCGTTAGGGAAACTGAATGGATTATTCATCCAGCAGGAACCGGTGGCGGTTTCGCCCTCCGCCGTTGAAACGCGCACGGTGCTCTTGAACCCGGCCGGGGTATCGGTCCCTTCATTGCGTTTCACTTCGAAAGCGAGAAGCTCCAGACCGATCGGCAGGGCCACGGTTTGCCAGCCGTAGGAAATCTGGATCTCGTTAGCCGATCCCGGCACATCGGTTCGCTGGCTGGACGGCACGGTCACCTGCCATCCGGCCGGGACCCATTGCTCGAACTTTTCGTTATTCTGTTCCACGCGCACCCGGACACCGTCGGGCAGATCCTTGGTCGGGGCGTCAGCATTGGCCGGGTTGAAATCCATCCACTGCTCCGCCTGCGGCATGGTCTTGTCCACCGTGAGCTGCCAATCCGCCCAACCGGTGGTGAGCGGTTTGCCGATCTCGATCTTGCCGGTGGAATTGCCGGTCTTGCGCGAAATCAGCTCATAAGTAATCGCGCCGTCGTCCGCGATGAAAAATGTCAGATGATTCGGCGCGGCTTCGCCTTCCATCGGCATGGTGGGTGGTCCTCCGGTGGTGGGCAGCTCCTTTTTATCCATGCCGTGCGGATTCGGGCCCGACGCCGCCACTGCCGGAACGCCTTTTCCGCGAATCGTGACCAACACCGCGGGATTGTTCGGTTGATCGCTGACCGAGCCCGGTTTGCCGTCGGCGATTCGGAAATCCGGCCAGTAATTGTCGATCTTGATCGTAAACGGCGAATCTTTAATCGGCACATCGCGGCCCATGTTCTCTTTCACATCGAAATTGTTTTCCTTTGAGCCGAACGCAACGATCACCCGGGCTTTGTCGGCCTGTTGCTCCAGTCTGATTTTGGCGCCGGTGTTGCCGCCCTTGATGACGCGCCCGATCTGTTCTTCGGGCGCCTTGCTAAACGCGAAGATCGCTTCTTCAAGCTCCGCTTCTTCATTCTTGTTCTTCGTCGCGCTCTTGCCGGAATCATTGGCCGGGCGATCGGGTGAATCATCCTTCTCTGAAGCATCGGCCGGTCCGGTCCGGGCCGCCGGAGCGGTGCCCCGTTTGAATTCGATATTGGCCAGGCCCATGGAAAACGATGAGTGCTGGGCGTCGTCGGCCAGCAGCCAGCTTTCCAGTTGTTGTCCCATCATCGCGGTGGAAATCGTGAAGTGCAGGGCGGGCGCCCCGCCTTCGCGCACAGCCCTGGGATTCAGTTTCCCCTCCAGCGCCGGCGCATAATCGATGATGCTCAACCGCGCGCCGCTGGCCAGCGGACCGAGATCGCGCGGACGATCCGGTTTTGGCGGATGATTGAGAAATTCGGCCTGGTAACCTTTAACAATGCCGTCAGTGTCATGGACCCTAAGCTGATGTTGATCGACCAGCAGCCGGTTGCTCGGCGGTTCGCCCTTAAACAATGTGATCGTTCCTTCGGTTCCCCAGATCCGCCCGATCAGCGAGCCGGTCAGCAGCGTAATGATCCCAAGATGCGTAACCAAAAAGGCGACGTGATGTTTTTTCCACGGCCAGCGCGACAAGGCCGAAACGGCGAGGTTCGCGCCGAGTAACACCAGCCAGACGTTAAACCAGGGCGCGCCATAAATGTAGGCGCGCGCGATCTTGGCATCGAAACTCGATTCGTAAAGCGTGCCTGTGATCGCGCCGATAATGAGGACGGCCAGCAGAATGACCGCGAGCTTGATCGAGGCAAAAAACTTGAAGACCTGATTGCGTTGCCAGGCCGGGCGCATCGAAGTTGTGGTGGTTGCCGCCATTCGAGGAGGCACACTTTCCGCGAGGTTGGCGGGACCTTCAACTCTAGCCGTCGCCGTCCGTGCGCACTTTTCTCCTGTAGCCGCCGCCGTGTCGGCGACGCGCACGCTTCCGACACGGAAGCGGCTACAGCTCACGCGCCGGCCGTCTTTAAGGTGGATCGGCCGCTCCGCCGGGCGATGTTAAAAAAACTGCGGTTCAGCCGCCTCACTCAAAAATGCCGCCATCATCCGCCTACAGCTTCGCCCGAAACGCGCGCAGATGTTCGGCAAAGCGAGCGGCATTGAAATTTTCCGGCGCGCGCACATCTTCCTGGAGAACCTTCAGTTCGGCGCCGGCCTTAATGGAATCAGCGCGAATCTGATTAAGCGCCGCGCCCAAACGATCCAGCGCCAGGACCAGGCGCCGGGCCCGGTACAAATGCGATTCGCCTGCTTTCGTAGCCCGAAAATCGGAGTCTGTTGCCGCGAGGAGCTGCAGGATATTCATCATTACTTCCCCCCCTGCATTCCATCTCGTGGCTGCTTTGGCCAGATCATCCGCTTGTCTTTGCAACGGCTCCAGATCTGAAGAAACCGGCTCAACGATCGCCGACAGTGTCCGGTCGATGGCCGTCACTTTTCCCAGCAACCAGGCCAGCGCCAGCGAAGTTTCCTGCATGTCAGGCGCAGCATCATTGTCGGTGCGGGCGGCCCAGGCCGCTTCGCGCAATGCCACAGCCTGGCCGGTCAGCCACGACCGCGGACCATTCAAAGGATCTTCGTCGTGCCAATGTTTCGGTTCGTTGATCGACTGGCTGTCGAGCTCGAACACCATTGTCGGATGACCGGCCTTCAGCAGTCCATTATCGATGTTTTGATGACAGGCCACGCATGTATTGGCCCGCACATAAAGGCTGCGCAGGTCCCGCATCCCGGCGGTAACGCGCATCGCGTAAGTCCAGTCCGGGCGGGTGTGACCGCGCAGCCATTGCCCGGCGGCGTTGTGACAATTTTCACACGAAACGCCCTCATCCGGATGCGCGCCCGAGGCCAGCCGGGCCGGCGCGACCGATTGAAACGGCGAATGACACACGGTGCAGCGCGCGCTCGATTGCGCTTCGGTAACGCCAAGGCTCTCGGCGATTCGCGCCGAGCGCGCCGACGTTAGAATGGCAAAGCCGCGAGTGTGAAAATCCTGGCGTGACCAGATGGTATACTGCTCGCGCCTCGGTCCGGCCCCGCCATGGCAGCTGGAAGATTTGCAGCCGACTGCGCCGACAAATTCGGCGGAACCGGTTTCACGTGTTTGTTTGACCTCGGCGGCGGAAAGCGCGCTTGCGCAGAAAACGAAAATCAAACCCCAGCATGTTCGAACCGGCAACACCGCGCGAGAGTAGCATTCGAACGTCGCAGAGTGCCACGCTAAATGGCACTTCAATCGTGTAGCCGGGATCGATGATCCCGGTCGGTGTTTCGTCATTCCTCCTTCCGCTGAGGACAGCGGACGCTACAGCCGCAGACCTGGCTTCCTCGACTCGACCACTCCACCACTCCTTTTGCTCAGCCCGTCCAGGATTTCCAGCGTTTCCGGATCGGCTTGGTATAATCGTCGATGTCGATGTTCTTCAATCGACCCACTCCGCCCCGGACGGCATCGGCCGAATCTTCGTATCGTTCCCGGACCGATTTCAGGAAGGGCCAGAGGAACGGCAACGAAAGAAAGCTCCAGTTCACATTTCCCAGCGGAGTTTGAACCTCGCGTTTTTCCTCCGACGTCGCGGCATACCGGATGGCGAAACCGATCGCCAAACCAACGGCTAACGCGCCGAGAATCGTGGGGACGGGATTTTCGCGCAGGAAAAACTCGGTCTTATCCCGCGCTTCGCCGGCCCGGGTCCGGGTTTGTTTCCATTTATCGCCGGCAGCGACCGAGACCTTGCGGCTGGCCCCTCGCAAACGCCCCCGGACAGATCTTCCCTCGCGAGAACGGCTCATCGGCGCCGCCATCGGTTCATCCTCAACAAATTCATCGTGGTCTGGGTAGCTCATAGTAATAGTAATTCGCGGTTGGACCCGGAAATGCGTTTCTTAAACATCCAAAGCGCTTCCTCTGTCGAAATATAGAGAGAATAGCGAAAGGAACAATATGGCAGAATCAGAGGAAGAAGCTCATTGGAAGGAACATCACGGGAAACAGCCATTCGCGAAGCCGGGGCACTCATACGAGCAATTCGCCCATGCCTACCGCACGGGATACGAAGGGTTTGATCGATACCCGGGGAAAGCCTACGAGGAAATCGAGGACGACCTGGCCCTCGATTACGAGCGCCATCGGCCCGGGTCGGCATTACCGTGGGACACAGTTCGTCCGGCGGTAAAGGCCGCCTGGGATCGGGTCAGCGGAGTGATCACACCGCGCGATGTCGATCGCGGATTGCGCACGGGAATGTGATCTTTTTTCAGCTCAGGGTTTAGCCACGATCGGATGGGGTTGGCCGGGGAGGGACTGCTGTAGCGTCCGCTGTCCCAGCGGAAAATAATTTGGGGGATGCGCTGGGGACAGCGCACGATACAGCGCCGATATCCGCTCAGCGTGAAACATTCGGCTAACAAAATCCGGTCCGGCTTTTCCGCTGGGGACAGCGGACACTACAGCATCGTTCGCAGTCTCTACGGCGCCAGCCGCTCAATCTGCCAGGAGCCTTCCCCTTTCCGGGTATAACGAAAACGATCATGCAGCCGGTTCGGGCGGCCCTGCCAGAATTCGATCGTGTCCGGTTTCACCCGGTACCCGCCCCAGTGCGGCGGCAGCGTGATCGACTTGCCTTCAAAACGTTCCTTCATTTCGGCCAGCCGGGCGTCGAGCACCTTTCTTCCATCAATCACCTGGCTCTGATGCGATACCCACGCGCCCAGCTGACTCCCAATCGGCCGGGAATGAAAATAATGCTCCGATTCATCGCGCGACGTTCTTTCGACCGGACCTGTGATGCGAATCTGGCGATCGACTTCGATCCAGTAAAAATCGAGCGCCGCAAACGGATTTTCTTCGAGCTGCCGGCCTTTTTCACTTTCGTAATTGGTGAAAAAGACAAAGCCGTCGTGATCGAATCCTTTAAGAAGGACGATGCGGACTGCCGGTCTCGCATTTTTCCCGCAGGTAGCCAGGGCCATGGCATTCACATCGCGGATCCCGGCTTCAATCGCCGATGTAAACCAATTGCCGAACTGCTTGAACGGATCGGGATCAAGATCGCGCCGGCGCAGCCCCTGGGGCGCATGGTCATAACGCGACGCCGCCGGATCCTTGAGGGTATCCATCGATACACACGATATTTCGATTCCCCGCTTCCGCTACCTCTTCCTCTTAATCTCAATCAGGAAAATCAACCGCGCGGCAGGCACGCCAACGGAGGCAGAACGAACCGGTCTGCTCTTTCCTGGCTTCCTGGTTTCCAGATTCTTCCTTTCCTGAGTTTCTGTTTTCCTACGCGATTGCCTTCTGATGTTCGAATACGGCCCGGTTCGCCCGCGTCTACGAATTGAGTAATATGAACCCTATGAATGCACCCAAATACCTGGTCGCAGCCTCTTTATGTTTTTCGTTCTCGCTGGCAGTGGCTTTCGCGCAGGAACCCGCGGCTAAACCGACAGAATCCGCCGCAAAACCGGCGGCCAAATCTGAGCCGCTCGAGCCAGCGGCGGAACCGGGAAAAGCCATCGCCATTCTTCATCCCGCAGGCGACGGCAAGGTGGCCGGGACCGTTACCTTTGTTGAAGAAGCTGACGGAGTGAAAGTCCACGCCGAGATCACCGGCCTGACCCCGGGCAAACATGGATTTCACATCCATGAGTTCGGCGATTGCAGTGCCCCCGACCTGGCCTCAGCCGGCGGGCATTTTAATCCGACCAATAGTCCGCATGCCGGGCCCGATGCCAGCGAACGCCACGAAGGCGACATGGGCAACATTGAAGCCGATGTCTCGGGCAAGGCCACGCTCGATTATCTCGATCATCACATCTCGATTCTGTCGGCCAAAGACAAGGAATCGGTGCTGGGCCGATCGGTGATCATTCACGCCAAGGCCGACGATCTGAAAACCCAGCCATCCGGCGACGCGGGCGGCCGTCTGGCCTGCGGGGTGATCGGGGTGGCCAAAACGAAATAGCGCGAACTAAACGACGTTTTTTCGCCGGGGCTCATTAGATGTGAGCGCGCACGAGGAGTTTCGACGTCGTCGACAAGTACAATGGACCCATCTAACAAGTCGCTGCCGCCAGCCGCTCTGTGGTCGACCATAGCCACGGTCCTATTCACCTGCGCTGCACTTACGGCTTTCGCGGCCGGCGGCTTCACAGAAAAAGACATTCTTGGCCGCTGGTATCGGGGCGATCACCTCGGCTACAATGTTGACCTCACGGTTTCACCCGATCACACATACAAAGCCAGCTGGACCGGCGACGAAATCGATCCCAAGACAAATCGTCCCGGAGAGTATGGAAACGCCCGCGGCAAATGGAAGCTGGAGGAGGACCGCCTTGTCATCACCCCGCAGAAGGAATCAAAGGAAACGAAGGGAGATATTTCCACCATGCGTTTGCAACGACGGCGCGGCAAAGTCGTGTTGGTTCCGGTGCGTCCCCTTCCAGTTCCCACCATTTTCCACCTCGATCCGATGATGGTATTCGAGCGTGAATCGCGATGAAGACACGCTAGCCGTCGTTCATCTTAGTATTGTTAGGCCTTGCGTTTGCGCAGCTTTCGAGAGTCGCCGCCGTTTTCCTGCGTTCCTAGCTATTCTTCTTTTTCCGCGGCCCGGGCCAGCAATTCCCGGACTTCGTCGTCGCTGGTCTGGCCAAAGTCTTCATAATACTGCCCTACGGCATGAAAGAAATGCGGCACCGAAAGGCAGATGATTTCGTCGGCTTTGCCTTCGAGCTCGCGGCAGGTCTCCAGCGGGCCGACCGGTACCGCCACGACAATTTTGGCCACAGACAGTTGACGTAAGCCTTCAACCGCGGCGTGCATGGTCGCGCCGGTGGCCAGTCCGTCGTCGATCAGGATCACAATCTTTCCCCGGAGATCCGGCGCCGCTCGATCGCCCCGATACTCGGCTTCGCGCCGCTGCAATTCTTCGGTCTCGCGGGCCGTGACCAGTTCCACAACTTCACTGGCATTCGCGAGCGACCGGATCACATCCTCGTTGACCACCCTCACTCCGCCGGATGCAATCGCGCCCGCGGCGAGCTCTTCATACCCGGGCACGCCGAGTTTGCGCACAATAAAAATATCCAGCGGCACGCCCAGATGTTTGGCCACTTCGTAGGCGACCGGAACACCGCCACGAGGGAGACCCAGGACGATCACATCATCGTGTCCGGCGTATTTCTCGAGCTTCCCGGCCAGCAATCGTCCGGCCTCAGCGCGATTTGGGAAGATCTTCGGCACGAATAACAATAGGAGAAGAAGTGAATCTGGAAACCAGGAAGCCAGGAAAGGAACTAGTTAGGAAATCAGGAAAGAGTAGGAATCATCGTCATCTGGCGATGACACTCCCCAACTCGTCACTCGTCACTTCTCACCCGTCACTGCTCTTGGCATCGGCCGTTCCATGTTCGCCGCCGCGTAGGCTGTCACCGCAATCACGGCGGCGTTCTCGGCCAGTTCTTTGGGGACGATCTTGTCCAGCGTATCCGCCGCGCTGTGATGGTAATTAAAATAAAACCGGCTGTCCTGGATCGGAGAGAACGCCGGCACACCCGCTTTCTCCATCGGGTCGATATCAGCCCCGCAATGTTCCACCAGATTTAGCGCGCCGGCCCCGGAGCTCTGCAAAATCTCGGCGATGGCTTTGAACATCTTTTTCACCTCGGGATCGGCGTGAACGTTGATCCCCAGCGGATGCCCGGCTCCGTTGTCGGTTTCAATCGCTCCGAAATGGTTAGGCCATTCTTTGGCGTGGTCTTTTTCGTATTGTTTGGAGCCGGCTGACCCGCTTTCCTCATTCATCCAGGCAATGACCCGGATCGTCCGCTTCGGCTTGAGATGCAGTTTCTGGATCAGATTTGCCACCTCCATCGACACCGCCACGCCGGCGCCATCATCGATCGCACCGGTTCCGAGGTCCCAGGAATCGAGATGGCCCGATACCACCACCACCTGTTCGGGATGCTCGCTGCCCTTGATATCGCCGATCACGTTCGCGCTTTCCACATCGGGCAGGGTCTGGGGCGTGAGCACCAGCTTCATTTTCACCGGGCCCTGCCTGGCCAGATCGACAATCAATTCCGCGTCCTCGGCGGTAACCGCCGCAGCCGGAATCTTCGGAACACCGGACTCGTAACTGACCCAACCGGTGTGTGGGATCCTGTAATCGGCGCCGCCGACCGATCTCACCAGGCACGCGACGGCACCCTGGCGGGCGGCAGCGGTTGCGCCGTTGCCACGGTAAACGACGGCCTGAGCGTAAGCGTCACCGCCGCGTCCCTGGGCCGCAATCTGTTTATCAAATGGGTAATTGAAGAGGACGATCTTGCCGGCGACTTTTTCGCGCGGCATCGCTTTGAGTTCATCAAAATTCTTTACCGCGATCACCTCGGCGGTGATTCCTTCCGCGGGCGTGGCCACGCTCGGGCCCAGGGCGCAGAGGACGATCTTTTGCGTCGTGCCTTCCGCCATGCCGGGAAACTGGATCAGTGCGCCCGACTCTTCCCCACGGACCCAGTGCGACACCATTGTCTTTTCCTGCTGCACTTCGCATCCGATGGCCTTGAGCTCGCCGGCAACATATTCAACTGCCTTGGCCGCCTGAGTAGAACCGGTAAGACGCGGACCAATATTGTTCGATAGATGCGCCACCTGCCGGTAAGCGTAATCGCTGCTCAAGGCCGCTTCCTGCAGCCGTTTGCAATCGGCCAGCGTCGGCGCCGAAAAAACATCAGGGGTGGCAGTCGGCGTGGGTGTCGGTGTTTGCGCGCCCGCGCTTCGGACTAACAAACCAGTGGCCAAGAGCATCAGCGCGACCGCAGCGACCGCCCCGGAACGGGCCCTGCCTTGTGTTCCCATGCGGGCCAGGGGCGGGCTCATTTCTTCCTGCCTTCCTCGAAATCCATCATATCCGGCATCGTCATGATATCGGCCCGATCCGAAACGCCTGCTTTCTTTTTTTGTTCGGCCAAGGTTTCGCTGGCGAAATCGCGAAAACCTATTTTTGACGCAAACGCGTTCCACAGGAAGAGATCGCCTTCGTTCGGCTTTCGCCCGTTTTCGAAACACCACTGCAGAATTTCCTCGTCGCTTCCGCCCTGCAACACCCGCTCGCGCAGGTCGCGATAATGGACTCGCAAAAAATTGCAGAGCGCCCCATCGGCCGACCGGGGCAGTCCGAGATTCTTGTGATAATCCTCCGGAAGCTCGCCTTTGGCGTGCAATCGAATCTTGTCCAGCATCCTTGGGAAATGCATCATCCCCTTGACCGTTTCATTTGGGCTCTTGGGAAAAGTCGGCATGACAAATAATCGACGGCGGGAAAGATCGCGCAAGCTCGGCGGGTTATTTGTTCTGCTGTTCGTCACGGTCCTTTGCAGCCGCGCCTCGGAGCCATCGTTGAGGTTCGCGGGCACGCCATTTTCGCCGGGCTCTACCGTCCGCGCGATTGTCCCGCTCAACGCCCAGGAAAAATTGTTCGCCGCCGAGGGCGGGAATGTTGTTCCGGCCAATGCGGTCGCGGTATTGGCCACGCCACCGAATTTCGATCCGCATAAAACGTGGCCGGTGCTGGTTGTTTTTTCCACCAGCGACTCGCAACGCCAGAATCGTGACGATCTGGTCCAGTTCTATCGAAAGGTCGCGCTATCGGAAGGATGGATATTGCTGGCCGGTGACGGGCCGCAATCTCCGCGGCTCGATAACGCTGCCTGGCGCGCAGCCATGACTCTCGCCGCCCTCGACGCGCTTCATCGGAGTTTTGCCGGCTCGGAGAAGTGGCCTGTCGCCTGTGCCGGGCTTTCCGGAGGAGCGAGGCGCGCGGGCTTCATCGCCCCGCTTCTGGCCAAACTCGGTTCCCGGATCGTCGGTATTTATCTCACCGGGGTGAATGAAGATCATCTGAGCGAAGGTTATAACAAATTTGAGCCAGGCCAGGCTTTTCTCGAAACACCGGTGTTCATCGCGGCCGGCCGCAATGACAGGATCGCGACCGAAATTGCCCAGGACGGCGTGTTCAGCTCAATCAAGAAAACCGGCTTCAAGCGGGTTCGAATCGAGCTTTTTAACGGAGGTCACGAAGTCAAAGATTTCGAAACTCAAACTGCGCTGCGCTGGTTTCGGTCGCCGTAAATTTGGCAGGACGAGACTTCGCCGAGCCACGAATGCAGTGCAGCGCAAAGCTCTGAAGGGGCTAGTGGAAACGAGCGGTGAGAGTCCTGGCTCCGCGGCTACAATTTGCCTAACGTCTTCAAACATTCGCGGCCGATCGGAATGCGTTTGGCCGCATCGTCGTCATTTTTCATGTCGAAGTTGAGCGCGAACGGGAAAATCTGGTTGTCGCGCTCGACCCAGCCTACCCACCAGCCGATTTGCGGATTGGTCGAGCCGCCCCAGCCGGTCTTGGCATGGAGGGTGTAACTGTCGGTCTTCTCCTGCAGGGTGATTTCCTTCACCGCCCCGATCACATCTTCTTTGATTCGAAGTTTTCGCGATAACAGGCGGTTTAGAAATTCGGTTTGTTCGACCGCCGAAATCTCGAGTGGGCCCTCCAGCCAAAAACGATCCACGAACTTGCCGATGTCCATGTTCCCGTAATTGAGCCTCTTCACCCCATCCCGCATCCGTTCCAGGCCGATGCGCCGGGCGAGCTCCTGGTAAATCGCGACGTTGGACATCTTGATCGCTTCGCGCAGGCCCATGTCGCGCTCCCACTCCTTGATCCGCTGGGGCTTGCCGCCATAGGGCAGGACTTCATCGACGCTCTTAACCGCCCCATATTGGAGACCAATCACAGTGTTCGCGATTTTGAACGTCGAAGCGGGAATGAAACGCTTTTTGGCCCGTTCCTCGTTCCAAACAATCATCGTATCGGATTCGGGCGCGGGATTGAAAAGCACGAACGTTCCCACGACGCCGTTCGCCTGGAAGATTTTTTCGAGCTCGGGCGCTTCTTTAAAGGAAGTGGCCGATGCAACGCGGCAAAGCGCCACGATCAGACCCAGCGCGAACAGCCGTTTCATAACAAGCGGCCCTCCTCGTGATCGCTTTGTGAATTTGCCGGTGACTGGAACCGCTCCAGCGATTTTACCAGATTTCCGGGAAGCGGCCGGGCTCGCTCAAAAATACGGTCCGCCAGGGGCTTGGCTGTGGTGTATCCGGCTGCGAACATCTCCAGACGAGCATCGAGGTTGTCGATGTAATGCAATGTCATCGCTTCCGGCGTTTTTGGGAACACCGGCGACCCAAATTGCATTTCACCATGGTGCGAACCGATCAGATGCAAAAGGTGCATCCGGACATCTTCCGAAGCCGGCACCAGATTTTTCCAGGCATCGGCATTCTCGGCGCTCAATCTTCGCCAGAGCGAATTGACCAGCTCAAGCCCAATGGAAATATGTCCCATCAACTCGCCGCGCTCGTCGTAGCCCATGACAAAACCGTTTTCGGGCAGCTGATTTTCCCAAAGTTTCCCGCAATCGTGAAATAAAATTCCAGCCAGCAGAAGATCGGCATTCAACTCCGGATACAACGGCGCAATGGCTCTGGCCGTTCGCATCATCTGGGCGGTGTGCTCGACCAGACCGCCGCGCCGGGCGTGATGATAGTTGCGAGCCGCGGCCGAGCGCCGAAATCTCTCGCCCAATTCCTTGAGGAACGTTTGCGAGAGAACGCGCAACCGGGGATCGCCCAGGGATTCCACGCACTGAGTGATGAAATCAAAATCTGTCGCCTGCTTCGCCCGCAGCCCGGCCGGGCCCTGCAACAAATCGTTCTTTTCCTTTTCGGTGAGCGGACGGACCGTCCATTTGCGGGCCTCCAGGCCGAATTGCGGACTCGAATCGAATTCACCGGCAACCTCAACGAAATTTTCGGAAGTGAAATCGCTGCAGGCCTTGTAGTTTGGATGGTCGCTCCAGACCCGGAGCGTCATCCGATCGCAGGCATCGGCCAGACTTAGCTCGCAATACGGTTTCTGGTCGCGGGTGAGTCGCGTGGCAATGCTCTCAACCTGAACATGGACTTTCGCCGTGACCGGTTCCTGCCGGGTAGCCCGGCGAATCTCGGTGAGCGTCATCAGATTCATTTGGATCGAATCTAACACATTACGCAATAGCTATGGCGCCAGTGCGCGGCCAGGTCGATCGGCCGCTCCGTCGGACGATGATAGAAGTTATGGGACCAAGGGTCGCCATTATTAACATCGAGCGACGGAACGCTCGGTCCACCTTGCCGCGAAGCAACTAGTCGATCATTCGCTTTTCCAGCCCGTGATAAGCGTCAACCCGCCGGTCGCGCAAAAATGGCCAGTGCGTCCGTTGCTCATTGACGCGATGCCATTCCACATCGGCGGTCACGATTTCCTCACCGTCGATCGATCCCCGGGCAATGATCTCGCCATCAGGCCCGGCGATAAAACTCTGCCCCCAGAACTCGATTCCATCTCCGCCGGCGGGCGCTTCGTGACCCACGCGATTGGGCACGGCCACGTAACACCCGTTCGCGATGGCATGACTGCGCTGAATCGTTTCCCACGCGGAGTGTTGCGCTTTGCCGAACTCCTTCTTCTCCGATGGGTGCCAGCCAATCGCGGTGGGATAAAAAAGGATCTCGGCGCCATTCAGCGCGGTGAGCCGGGCCGCTTCCGGATACCATTGGTCCCAGCAGACACAAACGCCGATCTTGCCGCGAGCGGTGTTCCACGCCTTGAATCCGAGGTCCCCCGGCGTGAAATAAAACTTCTCGTGATAAAGCGGATCGTCCGGGATATGCATCTTGCGATATTTCCCAAGAAGTTTTCCGTCGGCATCGATGATCGCGGCGGTGTTGTGATACACCCCGGCTTTACGCCTTTCGAACAGCGAGGCGATGATCACTACACCCAGCTCCCCGGCCAGCTTCTCCAGCTCGGCGGTCGATTTTCCCGGGACCTCCTCGGCCAGCTCGAAATTTTTATGATCCTGGGCCTGGCAAAAGTATTGCGACCGGAAAAGCTCGGGGAGACAGACGATCTGGGCGCGCTGTTTGGCCGCGTCGCGAACAAATTGTATCGCCCGCTGGAAATTTTCCTCCGGGTCCGCTCCGCACTTCATCTGCACGAGTGCGATCCTGGTTTTCTCTAGCTTCGACATGGTGGATCGGGCGCTCCGCGCGCGATGATACACCCAATCGCGAAGCGATCAAAAATTATGGCTACGCTTTAAGCTAGCATCGCGCGGCGGAGGGCGCGATCCACCTCTACTTCACCGAGCTCGCCGGGATGATGTCGACCTTCGTAATCACCACGCGTTTGGTCGGTTTGCTCATCTCGCCCATGCTGTTTCGTGCCACCGGCGTGTCCCCGATCTTTGCCAGCACATCTTCGCCTTTGATCAGTTTTCCGAAGGTGGTGTACTGATGGTCGAGCCGGTGAACCGGAGCCAGGCAAATGAAAAACTGGCAGCTGGCCGAATCGGGATCGGGTTCCCGGGCCATGGAAATCACCCCGCGGTCGTGGCCGTGATCGTTAAACTCCGCTTTTATTTTGTAACCGGCTTTGCCGCTGCCGTAATCGCTTTCCTTTGAGGGATCTTTGGTTAACGGATCGCCGCCCTGAATCATGAAGTCTTTCACAATCCGGTGAAAAGCAGTGCCGTTATAAAATCCCGACTTGGCCAGCTTTTTGAAATTCTCGACCGTTTTAGGCGCGGCATCCGTCCAAAACTCGACCACCATGTCGCCTTCGCTGGTCTTGATCACCGCCACTTCATTGGAGGCGGCCGCTGGCTGCTTGTCTTCGCCATAGAGACAACCCGCAACCACCGCGAGCCCGAGCAATCCGAAAATTAATTTCTGCTTCATGCCACTACCGTAAACGCTCAAGGCCGAACGTCCAACAGCCAGCGCTCCAGGAGGATTATCAGGCCCGCGCCTTTTGCTTGATTGGGGGTTGAGCGTCCGGCGCCGGGCGCCTGGCGTTTACTTCCGCCCCGGCATGGTATTCCTGCAAACTGCGCACGCCGACCTTTGTCTTTTGCAGCGAACGAATCCCGTTTGCGCTGGCCAGCGCCGCCCGAACGGTCGTCATGATGGGAATTTTTTTGGCGAGCGCGGCATTGCGGATCCGGACTTCATCTTCGCGCGGAATCTTGCCGCTGGGCGTATTGATAATGAAATTGATGTCGCCGTTCTTCACCCGGTCGAGCACGTTAGGGCGCCCTTCGCGCACCTTGAAAACGTTTTGCACCGGGATGCCCGCCTGTTGCAGGGTCGCGGCCGTCCCGCTGGTGGCGATGATCCCGAAGCCCAGATCAACAAATTCTCGGACGACCGGAATGATCGTTTCCTTGTCGCTGTCTTTCACGCTGACGAACACGTTTCCGGCTTTGGGCAACGCCGGCGGCGCCGCCATCTGTGATTTGGCATAGGCCAGGCCTAGGTCCACATCGATTCCCATCACTTCGCCGGTCGATTTCATTTCCGGCCCCAGCGAAATGTCGATCCCCTGGTAACGCAGGAATGGAAAGACCGCTTCCTTCACCGAAAAATGTCTGGGCAGGATCTCCGATGTGAACCCCAGCTCGGGAAGGCTTTTCCCGACCATGACCTTGGCCGCCAGTTTGGCCAGGGGCACGCCGATCGCTTTGCTAACGAACGGGATGGTGCGCGATGCGCGCGGATTAACTTCCAGCACGTAGACGTCTTCGCCTTTCACGGCGAATTGCACGTTCATCAGGCCGCGCACCTTCAGCTCGCGGGCCATGGCCTTTGTCGCTGCTGAAATTTCGTCGATCACCTTTCGAGGAAGCGAAAATGTCGGAATAACGCAGGCGCTGTCGCCGCTGTGGATGCCGGCCTGCTCGATGTGCTCCATGATCGCGCCGAGCACGGTGGTTTCGCCATCGGAAAGGCAATCGACATCGACCTCGAATGCATCCTCGAGAAACCGGTCCACCAGCACCGGACGCTCGGGGCTGGCTTCAATCGCTGTCGTCATGTACCGGCGCAGATCTTCCTCGTTGTAGACGAGCTCCATGGCCCGCCCACCGAGCACAAATGATGGCCTAACCAACACCGGATAACCAATCCGTGTCGCGATACCAACCGCTTCGTCGGTATTGATGGCCGATCCGCTCGGCGTTTGCCGCAGCCCGAGCTTGTCCAGCATCGCCGCGAACAGTTTGCGGTCCTCGGCGGTTTCAATGCTTTCCGGCTGTGTCCCCAGGATCGGAACCCCGGCCGTTTTCAAGCCGGCGGCAAGATTGAGCGGGGTTTGCCCGCCAAATTGCACGAACACGCCCTCCGGTTTTTCCTGGTCGCAAATGTTAAGCACGTCTTCCAGCGTGAGCGGTTCGAAATACAGTTTGTCGCTGGTGTCGTAATCGGTCGAAACCGTTTCCGGATTCGAATTGACCATGATGGTCTCGAATCCAAGCTCGCGAAGCGCAAACGCCGCGTGCACGCAGCAATAGTCAAACTCGATTCCCTGGCCAATTCGGTTAGGCCCACCGCCCAGAATAATGACCTTCCGCTTGCCGCTCTCCCGCCGTTCGTTTTCATCTCCATACGTCGAATAATAGTAAGGAGTATAGGCTTCGAACTCGGCCGCACAGGTATCGACCAGCCGGTAGGTGGGAAGAACATTCGCCGCGATGCGCTGACTTCGAATATCCTTTTCCGAAACTCCGGTGGCGATCGACAGCTGTCGATCGGAGAAGCCCAGCTTCTTGGCCCGTAACAGGGGGCTCGGCCCGGAGGGGGCAACCCCCTTATCGGCGGAGGGCAACTCCGCCGGGCTCAAAGACGGCAAGCCTGTATTCCTTAGCTTGCCGGCCTCGGATACAATCTCGGAGACATTCTGGAGAAACCATCGATCGATTTTCGTGAGATCGAAGACTTCGTCGATCGACATCCCTTCCTGAAAAGCCTGGGCCACGTGGAATATCCGTTCGGCGTTTGGAACGGACAGCTTTAAGCGAAGCGTTTCAGCATCCACCCGTTTGTCGGCGCCGTCTCCGCACAAGCCGTAACGTTTGATTTCCAGACTGCGCAACGCTTTTTGGAGCGCTTCCTTAAACGTGCGGCCAATGGCCATCGCTTCGCCCACACTCTTCATTTGGGTCGTTAACGTGGGATCAGCCTGCGGGAACTTTTCGAACGTGAACCGCGGCACTTTGACCACGCAATAATCTATGGTGGGCTCGAAGCAGGCGGGCGTCTCCCGGGTGATGTCGTTCTTGATTTCATCCAGCGTGTAACCGACGGCCAGCTTGGCCGCGATCTTGGCAATCGGGAATCCGGTGGCCTTCGAGGCCAGCGCGCTCGAGCGCGAAACACGCGGGTTCATCTCGATCACCACCATCCGGCCGTTGTCCGGGTTGACCGCAAATTGAATATTCGAGCCGCCCGTTTCCACACCGATTTCGCGAATCACCGCGAAAGAAGCGTCTCGCATCATCTGGTATTCCCTGTCGGTGAGAGTTTGGACCGGCGCGACGGTAATGGAATCGCCGGTGTGCACACCCATCGGATCGAAATTTTCGATCGAGCAAACGACCACGCAGTTGTCCATCCGGTCGCGCATCACTTCCATCTCGAATTCTTTCCAGCCGACCAACGATTCCTCGATGAGCACCTCAGTGACAGGCGACATGGCCAGACCATGCCCCGCGATTTCTTCCAGCTCGTCGCGGTTGTAGGCGATTCCGCCGCCACTTCCACCAAGAGTGAAGGCCGGGCGGATAATGAGCGGAAACGTTCCGATTTCCTCGGCCACGCGATTGGCATCGGCCAGCGAGCGCGAAATACCCGATCGCGGGACATCGAGCCCGATCCGGAGCATCGCTTCCTTGAAAAGCTGCCGGTCTTCGCCTTTGGCGATGGCCTGGGCGTTGGCTCCGATCAATTTTACGCCGTGCCGGGCCAGGGCCCCGTTGCGATTGAGTTCCATGGCCGCATTCAACGCAGTCTGCCCACCCATCGTGGGCAAAACGGCGTCCGGTTTCTCCCGCTCGATGATCGCCTCGATCACCTCCGCCGTGATGGGCTCTATATAAGTACGGTCGGCGAATTCCGGGTCGGTCATGATCGTGGCCGGGTTCGAATTGACCAGGACGACCGTGTAACCCTCCTCCCGCAAGGCCTTGCAGGCCTGTACCCCGGAATAATCGAATTCGCAGCCTTGCCCGATCACGATCGGGCCGGATCCAATGAGCAGGATTTTCTTGATTTGGTCGTTCCGCGGCATCTGGCGCGGGATGATAGAGCAAATCGGGCGAACTTCACGCGCGAATAATTCTTGGCGCGTCGCGCCGGAAACGATTGAGTAGAGGCCGATGGGCAGGCCGCATCATGTTTCATCACGCGAGATCGAGCGGAAATTTTTGATCAAGCGGCTGCCCGTGCAAATTCTGCGGTCGCGTCATTTCCGCCTGGGGCAGGGTTACCTCGCCAATGAGCCGGGCGGCCGCCACGTGCGACTGCGCAAGAAAAACAAGGTCGCTTCGCTCACTTTCAAGGTCGGCCGGGGAACAGACCGGGAAGAGCGCGAAATTCGATTAAGCCCGAAGCAGTTCGCTACTCTTTGGCCCGCGACCCGGGGACGACGATTACATAAGACGCGCTACGAATTGCCCTGGAAAAAGCTCAAGATCGAAATCGACATTTACCACGGACGCAACCATGGCCTGATGGTGGCGGAAGTAGAGTTTCCAAACCAGGCCAGCCGCCGTAAGTTCAAGCCACCGCGCTGGTTCGGGCGCGAGGTCACCGGCGAAAAGCGATACAGTAACGTCCGGCTGGCGCGCGAATAGATTTGTATCATGAGCTACCAAATACGGCAGGAGGAACCGCTTGGGGAAAATCTCCGGCGGATTTGCCGCAAACAGATTGGGGACGCGATTGTCATCGCCAGGGGCGAAAAGGAAACCCGCGATACTCCCGTGCACGAAATACGAAAGCATCTGAAAAAGACCCGGGCCGCGGTGCGACTGGTTCGCAAGGAAATCGGGCGCGGCTTGTTCAGGGAGATGGACCATTGCCTGCACCACGTGGCCAGACTGACGTCCGACATCCGCGACGCGGAGGTGCGGCTGCAAACCGTGCGGGAACTTCAGGAAATCAAGCAACGCGGGGCCCGCGGTTCCTACCGGAAACTTGAAGACATGCTGCTGCTGGAACTCGAAAACTTCATGGCCGCTTTCGCCGAATGGCAACTTCAGGCCGGCCCCATGCTGGAAAAGGCCCTGGCCAACGCGGAGTGCTGGTCACTGGATCACTTTAGCTGCAAGCAATTGCGCCGCGCGACCCAGTCGAGCTACAAGAGCGCACGCCAGGCGCTGGCCAGGGCTAAGTCGGCCCCTACTACGGAAAATTTTCATAAGTTTCGCACCAGGGCCAAAACGCTCTGGTATCAGCTGAGAATTCTTCGCCCCACCAATGCCGTGGTGTTGAAAAGTCTGGGCGACGAGCTGCACGCAGTGGGCGACTTGCTCGGACGGGCGCACGACTTGAGCTTTTTGGGCGACAGACTCCGCCAAGAGGAGGGGAAATCGGAATGGCAGCGGGAAGGACGCAAATTACTGGCCGTCATCGAGGTGAGCCAATGCGACCTGCAACGCGGCGCCGCCGATCTGGCCGAGCGATTCTTCGCCGAGCGGCCGCGCGATTTCGGCGCCCGGGTCGCTGACTGGCTGCAAGATTGGGAAAAAACGCCCTCGCCTTCGCTGGCCGGGCAGCTGGTTACTTAGTTTTTCGGGCGAACTTTGGCGGAAACAGCCAGAGCAATTTTCCTTCCTGGGGCTCGGGATCAACATCGACCAGGGCGACGCCGCCTTTGGAGAGCTTGAGGGTTGCCCCGGTCAATCCTGAAATCACGGTGGTAAAGTCCGGCTCGTGCCCAACCAGCATCAGGACTTTGGCCCGGTGCCGTTTCAACACGACTTGCAATTCCTTCATGCCGAATCCCGGCGACAGGGCTTCGTCCTCCCGCAATTTTGCGTTCAGAAGCTCGGCCGCTATCTCCGCCGTCTGCGCTGCCCGCGGCAACGGGCTCGTTACAATAAGCCCGGGCCGGACTTTCAGGCGGGCCAGAAACTTACCCACTTCGCGCATTTCCTTTTTTCCAAATTTGGTCAAAGGACGCTCATCGTCCGATTTTTTCCAATCGGGCCAATCGGCTTCGCCGTGTCTAAGAAAATAGAGTTCCATAATTCGTCACCGTTCCAACTTTTCCATCACATGATATTCCATTTCGGCCGATGCCTTCGGGAATCGTCCTGCCAAAGGCGAACCCCGCCAAGATAAGCATTCCGGTTATGCCCCATCTCGACATCGCGAGGCAGCTTGGTGAACTTTTTCGCGCCGCTGCCCCCGAGAACAATGTAATCGGCGATCAGCGATTTCTTCAATTGCGCCACCGCCGCCAGGACATCGCGCTTCCATTTCTTTTCGCCCAATTGTTTGAGGCCTGATTTGCCGAGGTAATCTTCGATGATTTCCCGGTTGCCGTAAGGAAGGTCGCCCAATTCCAGAGGAAGAACGTTGTTGTCCCAGATCAACGTTGAGCCCAGGCCGGTGCCAAGACCAAGGAACAGCATCCGGCCGCCATGATAACTGCCGAGCGCCTGCATCGCTGCGTCATTGACGATGCGAAGGGGTTTTCCCAACGCTTTTTCGAAATTGAATCTCACCCATCCCGCGCCCAGATTCTTCGGCTCTCCCAGTATGCGCCCATTGCGCACCGGCGCCGGGAACCCCATCGCCACGGCATCGAAATTCCAATCGCTAACCAGTGGTTTCAATTCCGCCAGCATCAAGCGGGGCGTAAGCTTCGGGCCGGATTTGAATTTTCGCTTTTGCGCCCGCGAGATCATCAGCTTCACATGGGACCCGCCGACGTCGATCACCAGGATCCGTTTCTTCATGCAGATTTTTCAGGCGGAGGCGGCACCACCGTTTGAACCGGGTCGGTCACGGGAAGAGGCGTCATCACCTTCGGATTGGCAACGGTGATCGGCACCAATTTGTCCGCGCGCGCTTTTTTCTTGGAGCCGCCCATCTTTTCCACTCGTTCGCGGGAGACTTCACGGAACTGCCACTGGGCTTGCAAGCGCGCTTCCGATCCTTCCGGTTTTAATCGCCGGTAGGTCCCATCCGGCTGCAATTCACGCGCTTTGACCCGGTCGTTCAAGAATCGCGGGATCACTTCGTTAATGACCTGATCGCGCAAGGCCGGCGTTTCGACCGGGAAAGCCACTTCTACGCGCCGGAAAAAATTCCGCGGCATCCAATCGGCGCTGGAAAGGTAAACCTCCGGCTGCCCGGCATTTTCGAAGTAATAAATCCGGCTGTGCTCGAGGAACCGGCCGACAATGCTGATGACCCGGATATTTTCGCTCAGCCCGGGAATCTTCGGCCGGAGCGAACAGATTCCACGCACAATCAGATCGATGGCCACGTCCGCGCACGATGCTTCATAGAGTTTCTCGATGATTTCGTCGTCGACCAGGGCGTTGAGCTTGGCCACGATGCGCGCTCGTTTTCCGGCGCGGGCATTATCGCGCTCCCGTTCGATCATGGTGATGAGCCGGCTGTGCAGATCGAATGGGGCCACCATCAATTTTTTCAGGCCCGGATAGCCGGCGAGGCCGGTCAGCGTGTTAAACACGATTCCGACTTCTTCGGTCAGCTTCGGTTCGCTCGTTAACAGGCTGAAGTCGGTGTAGATGCGCGCGGTGCGGTGATGATAATTACCGGTGCCGAGATGAACGTACCGGCGAAGCTGATCGGCGTCGCGCCGGACAATGAGCATCGCCTTGCAATGGGTCTTTAGTCCGACGACCCCATAGATCACATGCGCGCCGGCTTCTTCCAGGCGCCGGGCCCACTGGATGTTGCTGGCTTCATCGAATCGCGCCCGCAGCTCCACGATCGCCGTAACCTGTTTGCCGGCAGCGGCGGCATCGATCAGCGCTTCAACGATGGGTGAATCGCCACTGGTCCGGTAAAGTGTGATCTTGATCGCCAGCACCTGAGGGTCGCGAGCGGCCGACTCAATCAGCTCGACCACCTGATCGAACGTGTCGTAGGGATGATGCAGCAACACATCCTGTCGCCGAAGCACTTCGAAAAAATCCGCGTGCGGCGGCAGGGCTGGATCGCGAGCCGGCTGAAATGGCCGGTCTTTCAATTTGGCGAACGCGTCGTTGGCCAGCAGCGGCCCCAGATGCGTCATCGATAATGGCCCGTCGAGCTTGTAGGCATCGGCCTCGGACAAATCGAAAAATTCGAGAAGCAATCCGAGAAAATCTTTCGGACAATCGGCTTCGACTTCGAGGCGAACCGCGTCGCCCCGGCTGGAACGCCGCAGCTCCTGCTCGATGGTCCGCAAAAGATTCTCGGCTTCTTCATCGTCGATGTAGAGATCGCTGTTGCGGGTGATCCGGAAAGCGTGCGCGTCCTCAATGATGAGCCCGGGAAACAGTTCGCCGATGTGTTTCTTGATCAACGACGCGAGATAAACGTATTCCCACGGTTCGCCGACGCCGGCCGCTCGTGGCATGGCGATGAGTCGTGGCACCACTCGCGGCACCTGGACGATGGCGTGCAAACGCTCGCCGCCGCGCCGCGTTTTCGCTCGCACCAATAGATTGTGGCTGCGATTGAGCAAGTGAGGGAATGGATGGCTGGCATCCACCGCCAGCGGAGTCAGCATCGGCAACACTTCCTGTTGAAAATAACGATGCGCCCAGGCGGCACGCTTTGCGCTCAATTGCGAAATCGCGCAAACCGAAATGCCCTGTTTCGACAACGCCGGCAGCAGCTCGTTATTCCAGAGCGCGTATTGTTTCGCCACCAGTTCGCGCACCGCTTTCTGGATCCGGTTAAAGGTCTCGGTCGAGCTCAGTCCGTCCGGCCCGATGTCGCTGGTCGCGCTTTCGATTTGTTGCTTGATCCCGGCAACGCGGATTTCGAAAAACTCGTCCAGGTTTGAGCTGACAATCGACAGAAATTTGACCCGCTCCAACAGCGGTTGAGCGGGATCCTCTGCTTCTTCCAGAACTCGCCGGTTGAATTCCAGCCAGCTTAGCTCGCGATTAATGAAGTTCTTCGCCTCGCCAAAGCGCTCATGGGCCGATTGAACGACGTGGGGCGATGCAACCGGACCGCCATTTTTCGGATCGGGCTTGGTGTTCGCCTGGGCTTGCGGCATACGCGACGCGCCCGGCCTTAGCTCGAGGCCACGTAGGTTTGATGGCGAATATCTTCCGCCGCGGCGACGTAGACCGCATCCTCGGAGATATTGGTGGCGTGATCGCCCACCCGCTCCAGGCAGCGCGCGATCAGGATCAAATTGAGGTAACCGCGAAGCTGATCCGGATCCTCGGTCATTCGCTCGGTCAGCTTCCGATTCGCCATGCGATTCATATCGTCCAACGCCGCATCCCGGGCAACCACGGCCCGGGCCAGATCGACATCTTCGCGAACGAATGCGTCGACGCTGTCTTTGAACATCGCCATCGCATGCTGCTGGATCGGAACCATCAACTCGACTTCCCGCAGGGCCGGGTGCCGATTCAACTTCCGGGCGCGCCGGGCGATACTGGTGGCCTGATCGCCCACCCGCTCAATGTTGGGAGACAGTTTCATGGCGGAAATGACCCGCCGCAGATCGGACGCCACCGGTTGATATCGCAACAAGATATCGACGCCGTCCTTATCAATCTGTTTTTCCAGCTGGTCGATCTCTTCATCGTCGGCAATCGCGTTGGCGCAAAGATTATCGTCCCGCTGTAATAGCCCCTTGATCGCCCGTTCCAGACTCCGCTCGGCCAGGCCGGCCATCATCAAAACGTCGTTGCGCAACGTTCCCAGTGCCTGGTCGAACGTCCCCAGGATATGTTTCGATTGTGTCATCTCAAATTCCTCTTCATCTCCTTCTCAGCATCATCCAAACCGCCCGGTGATATAATCTTCGGTCTGCTTCTGGACCGGTTTTGTAAAAATCTTTGTGGTCGATTCAAATTCAATAAGCCGCCCCATATAAAAGAACGCGGTATAATCGGAAACGCGGCCCGCTTGTTGCATGTTGTGAGTCACAATCACGATGGTGAACTGCTTTTTCAGCTCCTGAATCAGTTCCTCAATCTTGGCCGTGGCGATCGGATCCAGCGCCGAGCAGGGCTCGTCCATTAGAATCACTTCAGGTTCAACGGCGAGCGCGCGGGCGATACAGAGCCGCTGTTGCTGGCCGCCGGACAGGCTCGTGCCCGGCTTGTGGAGATCGTCCTTCACTTCATTCCACAGAGCCGACATCCGCAGCGCCTTTTCCAACTGCTCATTTAGAAACTTCCGGTCGCGAACTCCATTGAGGCGCAAACCAATGATGACGTTGTCGCCTATCGACAGTGTCGGGAACGGATTCGATTTCTGAAACACCATTCCGATCCGGCGCCGGACCACAGCCGGGTCGACCGAAGCCGAATAAATATCTTCACCTTGCAGCAACACCGAGCCTTCAATTCTCGTCCGGGGCACCAGCTCGTGCATTCGGTTGAGGCTGCGCAGGAAGGTCGACTTGCCACAGCCGCTTGGACCGATGATGGCGGTGACCGCGTTAGCCGGAATATCCAGCGTCACGTTGTCGAGGGCGCGCTTGCCGCCATACCACATCGACAAATTCTTCACTTCGAACGTGACCGGACGCGGTTCGGTCTGGGGCAGTGCGGCAATCGCCGGCTTCTCTTCCTGGACAAGCGCTGGGTCAGTGGACGGCATAGAAAGCGTAACCATTTTGAGAACCTCTACGCCGATACAGCGCGCTGGCGGGTGAGCAATCTCACCAGAATATTAACGCAAAAAACTCCCGTGACGAGCACAAGCGCGCCGGCCCAGGCCTGGCGATGCCAGTCGTCATAAGGCGAAATCGCATAGGTGAAAATTTGCAGGGGCAATGCTGCGATCGGCTCGCTCAGGCTGTGATTCCAAAAACGATTGCCAAACGCGGTGAATAACAGGGGCGCGGTCTCGCCGCCCACGCGGGCCAGGGCCAGCAGAATTCCGGTGACGATTCCCTTCGAGGCCGTCTTTATCACAATGTGCACGACCGTTTTCCAGCGGGCGATCCCCAGAGCGAGGGCCGCTTCGCGATACCCGTTCGGGACCAGAAGAATCACTTCCTCCGTGGTGCGCAGGATCAGGGGAATCATGATCAGACCGAGCGCGAGCCCGCCGGCGTATGCGGAGAATCCCTTGAACCGCAGCACGACCAGGCCGTAAACAACGACGCCCCAGGTGATCGACGGCACGCCGTTGAGAACGTCGGCGATGAAGCGCAGCATGGAATTGCCGCGGGCCGTGCCGTATTCGGCCAGATAAACGCCGCCCAGAACCCCGGTGGGAATGCCGATGATGGAGGCAAGCACCAAAAGTTCCAGCGTTCCAACGATCGCGTTGGCCATTCCGCCCCCGGGCGCGCCGACCGGTGTGGGCAGATGGGTGAAGAAATCGAGATTGATCGCGGTTGCGCCCATTTTGAGCACATAAAAGAAGACCAGGGCGAGCGGGGTGATGACGATCACGGCCGAAGCGAAAGTCGTGGCGGAGACCAATGAGCTCTTGATCGTCCGCCACCTGCGATTGTCGTTGGTCTCCATTTTACTGAACTGCGCGTCCCGCGGATTTCGCCCCAATGGTCCGGAGAAGAAGCTGGGCGATCAGGTTGATCAAGATCGTGACCGCGAAAAGGACGAGCCCCACTTCGAACAACGTGGCCAGATAAAGATCGGTGGTCGCCTCTGCAAATTCGTTAGCGATGACACTGGCCAGGGTGTAGCCCGGCTTGAAAAGCGAGGCGGCGATCTGGGGCGTGTTCCCAATCACCATCGTCACCGCCATCGTTTCCCCCAGCGCCCGGCCGAGCCCCAGCACGATCGCGCCGAACAATCCTTTCCGGGCATAGCTGAGCACCGCGATTCGCGTCACCTCCCATCGCGTCGCCCCCAATGCGTAGGCGGCTTCGCGCTGCAGATTTGGCACGCTCCGTAGAATCTCGCGCGAAATGGAAGTGATGATCGGCAATATCATGATGGCAATGATGATGCCTCCCGCGAGCATGCTGGGCCCGTAAACCGGTCCGGTAAAAAACGGCGTCCAGCCGAGCGTCCTTTTAAGAAACGGAAAGGGATAATCGCGCAGCCAGGGAATCATGACGAAGATTCCCCATAAGCCCAGGATCACGCTGGGAATTGCCGCCAGCATTTCAATCAGCGAAACCAGCGGCTGCCGGATCCAAAGCGGGGCCAGCTCAGTGAGAAAGATCGCGGTAGCGATGCTGAGCGGCACCGCAATCAGAAGCGCGATGAACGATGAGACCGCCGTTCCGTAAATGAAAGGGAGCGCGCCAAACTGTTCCGCCACCGGGTCCCAGGTCGACGTGGAGAGAAAACTGAAACCAAATTTCTGCGTGGCCAGCGAAGCACCACGGGCCAGTTGCCAGCCGATCACGAACACCAGCACCACAACCGTCAATGCCATGGCCAGGGTCAGCCACTCGAAGGCCTTGTCGGCATAGCGCGAGGGCGGAGCCATCTTCGCCCGGGCCAGCGGAGCTTCGACGGACACTGGAGCTGCGAAAGCCATATCAAATTATCGCGCAATGCCGCTGGCTGTAGCCGTTTCTCCCTGCGGGAAGCGAAGTATTTTGAACGTCGCCCACAGGGCGACGGCTACAAAAGGCGCAGAGCGCATCAGAATTTGATCTCCTCCACCCGCTTCAATACCCGCTCCTGCAACGGCTTCGGAAGCGGAGCGTAATCGAGCTGTCTGGCCATCTCTTCGCCCTTGGTCAGCGACCACTTCAAAAATTCGACCAGCTTCTTGCCCTTGTTCGCATCCTTCTGCTGCTCATAGACCAGCAGCCAGGTCGCGCCCGCAATCGGGTACGCCCCTTTCCCTGGCGCATTCGTCATCGAAAACCGGAAATCATCCGGAATATTCGCCGTGGCCAGCGCCGCCGTGACCGACTCCATGGTTGGCTTAACAAATTCGCCCTCGCTGTTCTTTATCTCCGCGTAGGACATTTTGTTCTGGATTGCATAAATCAGTTCCACGTAACCGATCGCGCCCGGGGTTTGTCTCACCTGGCCGGCCACCCCTTCGTTCCCCTTCCCCCCGATTCCGGTTGGCCAGTTTACCGACGTGTTATTGCCGGCCTTTTCCTTCCATTCGGGGCTCACCTTGCTCAGGTAGTCGGTGAAAATAAACGTGGTGCCGCTGCCATCCGACCGATGGACAACGATGATCTCCTTGTCCGGCAATTTCACTCCCGGGTTTGCTGCGGCGATTTTGGGATCGTTCCAATTCTTGATTTTCCCAAGGAAGATGTTGGCAATGGTTTCGCCATCGAGTTTCAGGGCCGGACTTCCCTCCAGGCTGTAGCTAATAACCACCGCCCCGGCGACGGTGGGCAGATGCAGAATTTTCCCGGGCGCTTTGGATAGATTGTCATCGCTCATCGGGCCGTCCGACGCGCCAAAATCGACCGTCTGAGCCATGATCTGTTTCTGGCCGCCGCCGGAGCCGATCGATTGATAATTAAACCGGACCGAGGGATCGACCTGGGCGTATTCATCGAACCATTTCGAATAGATCGGATACGGGAAGGTCGCGCCCGCGCCGTTGATCATCATCTGGGCCGAGGCCGTTGGGCCGAGCCCGATTGCGAGCATGACACCAAGGATTCCGGCTTTCCAAAAAGAGACACAACGACTGCGAAAATTGCTCATGCCAGCAAGGTCGCCCACCCGGGTTTCGAGGGTCAAAACCTTTACTGTTACGATTGTGTGACGGGGGGACGGACGCCGAGCGCGATGTGTCGGATCGTAACGTTTAATTCGCGCCTCCTGCGCTCTGTCTTTTAAGTCCCAGACGCTGAAATCGTGGTCTGAGCATCCCTGGCCGGCAGGATCACACTAATTGTGGTGCCCTGGTCGATCTTGCTTTCGGCCGCAACCCGGCCGCCGTGAAGCTGGACGATGTGTTTCACAATGGCCAGGCCCAGGCCGGTGCCGCGAGTGCCGCCTCCGCGGGATTTGTCGGCCCGATAAAATCTTTCGAAGATCCGCGGCAGATCTTCTTTGCTGATTCCACTCCCCTTGTCACTAACGCTAATAGCCAATTCCCATTTTCCGGGATCACCGATCCCGGCTACAGGTTTCGTAAGCTCAGCTCGCAAGCGGATCTCGCCGCCTTCGGGTGAATATTTCAGCGCGTTATCGAGCAAATTATGCAGGACTTCCTCGAGGCGGGTTTCGTCGGCCTGGACCGGGGGGAGGCCGGGCCCCAGATCAATCGTGGCCTTCAATTTTTTCGAGGCGAATTTCTTTTCCCAGTCGCGGACCACGCTCAGCATCAGATTGTCGATCTTGACGCTGGATAACTGAAGCTCCGGGCCGGCCGATTCGAGCTTGGCCAGGGTGAGCAGATCTTCGGCGATCAATCCCAGTCTTTTCGAGTGGCGCTCCATCACTTCCAGGATCCGAGCCCGCTCATCGCGGGAGATCTGGGGATGATCGCGCAGCGTCTCGATATATCCGCGCAGGATCGATAGCGGAGTGCGCAGCTCGTGGGAAACGTTGGCCACAAAATCGCGCCGAACATTATCGGCATGCTTCAGCTGGGTGATGTCATGAATCAAAATGACAACACCGGTGGTGGTCTCGGAATCGTCTTTCATCGGGACCGCGTTGATCTCCAGATGCCGCTCGCCATTTGCGCCGGCAACGATCAGGTCGCTCTGTTTCGGTTCAGCCCCGCGCAGGGCATCGGCAATCAATCGCTCCAGGGTCGCGTCACGAAGAAAATCGAGCAGCGGCGTGCCGGTGGCGACCCTGGACAATCCAAAAATTGTGCGAAACGCGCGGTTTATCAGCAACACCCGCCGGTCCGCGTCCACCACCAGCAAACCATCCTGCAACGCGCGCATGATTGTCTGCGTGCCGCTCTCGTGATCGGCCATCTGCCGTTCCAGCTCCACGCCACGGCCGAATATTTTTTCCAAGCCCAACCCGATGCGCTTGGATCGCGCCCCGCCATCGACCAGAAACGTGCGCGGCTGTTCGCCCTGCTCGATTCGCCGGACCAGTTGATCGACCTGATGCCATGGGGCAATCCATTTCCGCCACGCGATCCATCCCAGCGCAACGGTCGACAGAAGAACCGCGCCGAGCAGCAGCCAGGCCATCATTTTTCCCGCAACCGGTAGCCGAACCCGCGGACGGTTTCGACGACGTCACCGGCTTTGCCCAGCTTTTCGCGAAGCCGGCGAATGTGGGTATCGACCGTGCGAGTGTCGATCATGCTCTCGTAACCCCAGACTTCATTGAGCAAACGGTCGCGGGCCTGGACCCGGCCGCGCCGCTGCATCAGCATGCGCAACAATTTAAACTCGAGGCTGGTAAGATGGACCTGTTTCCCGTTAACGAATACTTCGTGGCGCGAAGGATCGATCGCGATCGGTCCGGCGTTCAGCCGCTCGTCGTCCAGTTTCGGCTCGCTTCGGCGGAGGATGGCTTCAATTCGCAGCACGACTTCGCGCGGACTAAACGGCTTGGTAACGTAATCGTCGGCGCCGAACTCCAGCCCCACGATACGATCGATCTCCTCGGCCCGCGCGGTCAGCATCATGATCGGGATCTGCTTTGTCGCCGCATCACTTTTCAGAATCTTGCAAACTTCCAACCCCGGCATTTTCGGAAGCATCAGGTCGAGAATGATGAAGTCCGGCTTGTCGGTTTGCGCCTTTTGCAGGCCGGCCACACCGTCGTTTGCCGTGGAAATCGAAAACCCGCCCGCTTTGCGCAGATTCAACGTGAGCAGATCGACAACGTCCTTTTCGTCTTCAACGATGAGGACCGTCCGGGTCGCGTCCATCGGCGCGAGACTCTACTCTACTGCTACTTGGCGCCACCGGCCCCGGCCGATTTGGTACCGGCATGGTCGTTCAAGGCCTGAGTGAACTCCTGCAGGCTTGAGACAATCTGGGGCGCCTTGGTCAGGACGGTGCTGGCCAGTTTCTCGGAATAATCCGGGCGACGCTGCGACATCTCGGAAAGCGCCATCATCACAGCGAGCGCATTGTTTATGGAATGCTTGATCTCGCTGAACTTCTTTCGCAATTGCTCGAACTCTTCAGGACTCATGTGTTGACAATATCGCTCATTTTTCGGGAATTTCCGCTGGAGAATCAGGGGGGCTGTGCTTGACTTAAAGGTTCGACATTTTTAGTCAAAATGCCTGCGCAAGTTATCAAGATCAGTGGGGCGCGCCAGCACAATCTGAAGAACCTCCATGTCGAAATCCCTCGGGAGAAGCTGGTTGTAATCACCGGGCTGAGCGGGTCGGGAAAATCGTCGCTGGCCTTCGATACCCTCTATGCCGAGGGACAACGGCGTTACGTCGAAAGCCTGTCCGCCTATGCCCGGCAATTCCTGGATCAGATGGAAAAGCCGGAGGTCGATTTCATCGAAGGCCTTTCACCAGCTATTGCCATCGAACAGCGGAGCGCCGGGGCAAATCCGCGGTCGACCATCGCCACCACGACCGAGATCTACGATTATCTCAGGGTCCTGTTTTCAGCCGTCGGCCAACCGCATGATCCCAAAACGGGCCAGGCGATCCATCGCCAGACCCCGCAACAAATCGTGGATCAGGTCCTGGCCTACCCGCCTGAGTCCAGGATCATCATTCTGGCGCCGGTGGTGCGCGATCAAGTGGGCGAGTTCCGCGATGTGATCGAGAAACTTAAACGCGAAGGATTCGTGCGAGTGCGCGTTGACGGGGAGATCGTCGAGCTCGACCGGACCGATTCGATCAGGCCAAAGAAAAGCGAGCGGCACACCATTGAGGCTGTGGTAGACCGGCTGGTGGTGCGTGAAGGAATCCGCTCGCGGCTAACCGATTCAATAGAGACGGCGTTGAAGTGGGGCGGCAACAAACTGGCTGTGCTGCGAGAGACGAAAACGCCCAACGGCAAACGCTCAACCACTAGCGCGGAATCGGAGGATTGGGAAGAGCTCCGTTATTCGACCGATTATGGAAACGCCGAGACCGGGTTCACTCTGGGCGAGCTGACGCCGAAACATTTTTCGTTCAACAGTCACTTCGGCGCCTGCCCGGCCTGCCACGGCCTGGGAACGGAACTGGTCGTTGATCCCGACCTGATGATTTCCGACCAGACGAAATCGATAGCCGAAGGGGCGATTACGCCGTGGCGACGCGGGACAAAACGGATGCAGGCCTATTACCGGCAACTACAGGGCGCGTTGCTGAAACATTTTCGTATCGATGAAGACAAGCCTTTCAGCGAGCTGCCCGATGCGTTCAAGGAGGTGCTTTACTTTGGCACCAAAGGCCAGTCGATTGAAATGAAGTTTGGCGGCAATGGCGACAGGAGCCGGCCGTTTGAAGGCCTGGTGCCGCAAATGCAGCGCCTTTACGAACAGACGCAAAGCGAATTTACCCGGAACCGCATCCGGGCCTTCATGAACCGCGTGCCGTGCAAAACCTGCGGGGGCGCCAGGCTCAAGCCGGAGATTCTGGCCGTGACGATCAAGGACCGCGGCGGCGCTGAGCTCAACATTCATCAGTTCAGCAAGCAGACGATTGCGGCCGCGGCCCACTACGTCGATACGCTCGGCCTAACCAATCAGCAGAAACAGATCGTGGGGGATGTGGTTCGCGAAATCCAGTCCCGGCTGCAATTCCTGGTCGAGGTGGGCCTCGGTTACCTCACATTGGACCGCGAAAGCGGAACGCTCAGCGGCGGCGAAGCCCAGCGAATCCGGCTGGCTACTCAAATCGGCTCCGGCCTGGCCGGTGTTCTTTACGTACTCGACGAGCCAAGCATTGGCTTGCATCAGCGGGATAATGCCCGGCTTCTGGTGACGCTGCGCCGCCTCCGCGACCTGGGCAATTCCGTCATCGTGGTCGAGCATGATGAAGAAACGATTCGAGCGGCCGACCATATCATCGACCTCGGCCCCGGCGCGGGACCTCGCGGCGGCGAGATCGTGGCCCAGGGAGATCTCGACAACATCCTGCGCGCGAAAAATTCACTGACCTCCGACTTCTTGTCCGGACGCCTGCGTATCCCGGTACCAAAGCAGCGCACAAAACCCAGATCAGTTCGGAACGAAACGGTAAAGAACGAGGAAGGCTGGTTGATCATGCAGGGCGCGGCGGAGAACAATCTCAAGAACATCGATGTGGCTTTCCCGCTCGGCTGTTTCACCTGCGTCACCGGCGTATCGGGAAGCGGGAAATCGACTCTGGTGGATGACATCCTGCGGCGCGCGTTGTTCCGCCGTTTTTATAACTCGAAAGAAAAACCGGGGATATACCGCGCCCTTCGCGGCGTGGAACAGATCGACAAGGCAATCGTCATCGACCAAAGTGCGATCGGACGCACTCCGCGTTCGAACCCGGTGACCTACACCGGGGCATTTGCGCCGATTCGCGATCTATTTTCACAACTCCCGACAGCTCGTGTTCGCGGGTACGACGCCGGGCGTTTCAGTTTCAATGTGAAGGGCGGCCGTTGCGAAAATTGCGAGGGCGGCGGCCTCATCAAGATCGAGATGCACTTTCTGCCGGACGTTTATGTGCAATGCGAAGTTTGTCGGGGACGCCGTTATAACCGGGAAACACTGGAGATCACTTATAAAGGAAAGAACATTGCCGATGTGCTCGACATGACCGTCGACGAGGCCGCGCGATTTTTTCGGAATGTTCCCAGCATCTCGGACAAGCTCAACGCCCTGCTCGATGTGGGGCTCGGTTACCTGCAACTGGGCCAGGCCGGAACGACTCTTTCCGGCGGGGAAGCCCAGCGGGTGAAACTGGCATCCGAGCTGGCCAAAAAGGCCACCGGGCGAACCGTTTATATTTTGGACGAACCGACGACCGGACTACATTTTGCCGACATCGAGAAATTGCTGCAAGTGCTGATGAAATTGCGCGACTCCGGTAACACCCTCATCGTGATCGAGCACAATCTGGAAATGATCAAATGCGCGGATTGGATCATCGACTTGGGCCCCGATGGTGGAGAGCAAGGCGGCACGATTGTCGGAGCCGGCCCGCCCGAGAAGATCGCCACATTGCCGGCCAGCCACACCGGGAAATATCTTCAACCCCTTGTCGGACGGAAATGAGACATCTCGTTCAAATTCATGTGATCGGCCTCCTGGTCGTCCTGGCCTCACTGTCGGGCGCACAAACACCGGAAGGCCTGGCCCCGGCGATAAAGCCTTTGGACGAGGGCATCCCGGAGATTGCCATCGCGCGTTTGCAAATCCTGCTTAACGATAAACTGCCGGACGAAACGTGGCGCATTATCGCGGAAAAGCTGGTCGAAGCGCGGGTCGCGGCAAACCAGCCCGCGGAAGCGCTCCAGCTTCTCGAAGATCCTCGCCTGCGCGAGAGCGTCCCGGCCCGGTTCTGGAGGGCGCAAGCTCTGGCCGGCCTGCATCGATGGAAAGAGGCGCTGCCTTATTATGAACAGACAGCCGCTGACAAGCTTTCCAGCACATTGGGATCCTAAGCTTAGAATTCCACGTGGACAAGTTGTC
>JADMIO011000759.1_pt1 | contig 42094 bp, 71 predicted proteins | sample 8958161 | NCBI WGS metagenome assembly JADMIO01 (sample SAMN16585339, study PRJNA669376) | soil metagenome | isolation source: Crop rotation soil | place: USA: Cullars Rotation, Alabama | collected 2011 | reverse complement strand
TTCATGCAGATTTTTCTCGACTACATCCGGCAGGCGGAAGCCTTGCTGGCCGAAGGGCAATTCGATGAAGCCCGTTCGCTGTGGGATGCGCTGATCTGCGCCCACCCGAACGAACCAGCCCCGATGTACGGCATGGGCGTGACCTTGGGCATGATGGGTCGGGATGGAGAGGCGATCCCGGTTCTCTCCCGCGCCGCCGAATTGGACGGCAACAGCCCGCAGATTTGGGTTGCCCTGGGGGGTATCCTCCGCCGGCAGGAACACGTCGAGGAAGCGCGGTTGTGCTTCTCGAACGCGCTGAAGATCGAGCCCAACTCACCGGAGGCTCTCAAGGCGCAGGCCGGGACCTATGTGAACGCGGGGAACCCGGCTCACGGCGAGGCACTCGCTCGGAAGGCTCTGAAATACTGCCGGGAGGGCGATGACGTGCGCGCCCATGCGGTCAACGATTTGGCGCTCTGCCTTCTTGAGCAGGGCAAGTGGGAAGAGGGCTGGAAGCACTACGCCAACCGCTCGAACATCCCCGGCTATCACATCCGCGACTATGGCCCGATCCCGCGGTGGACTGGCGAGCGCGTGAAGGTCTTGGCGCTGCACCCCGAGCAGGGCGTCGGCGACGAAATTCTTTTCGCGTCGTGCCTGCCCGATGTGCTCGAGCGCGTCGACAGCGTGGTGATGGAGTGCATGCCGCGTCTGGTCGAGCTGTTCTCCAGGTCCTTCCCCTGGGTGAAATTCTTTGGCTCGCATGCCGAAGTGATGAACTCGGGTTTGAAAATCGACGCCTGGGAGCGGCTGGGAGACCTGCCTGGCAGATACCGGCCGGCGCCGGCCGCATGCCCCGGGTTGCCCTACCTGAAAGCCGATCCGGCCAAGGTCGCGGGCTATCGAGCTCGGTTAGAAGCCACGGGGCCTGGACCTTATATCGGTATCGCCTGGAAGGGCGGCACGAAGATGACGCATGAAAGCGTCCGCAATGCGCCCAAGGACCTGTGGGCAAAGCTGATCTCGGAAATCAGCGGGACGTGCATTTCGCTGCAGTACGGCCCGAGAGGCAAATCCAACGCAGAAGCGTTCGATCTCATCCATTGGTCCGCGGCGATCGATGACCTGGACGAATTTGCCGCGCTCGTAAGCGCCTGCGATCAGGTCATTACGGTCTGCCAGACGGCCGTCCACTTCGCCGGGGCTCTAGGGATTCCATGCTGGGTGGCGACACCGTCGAAACCCGCTTGGCGGTACTTCGGCAATGACGAGCGGATGGCCTGGTACGGCTCGGTGAAGCTGGTTCGGCAGAAAGGCGACGATTGGGGTCCGGTGTTTCAGGCGTTCAAGGTGGCGCTGCAGCATCAAACGGCGAAGGCGGCATGAAGATCGGGGTCTACTTCGTCGGATCGTCCGACAGTCACCACGCCATCGTGGGCCGGCACATGATCGAGACGGCTAAACGAGTCATGCCGGATGTCCCGGTTATTCATCTGACCGACGAGACAACTGAAATGCTCGCCGGGGCGGACGATATTAAGCGGGGTAACGGCTATCCGATGGCCGCGCTGCGCATGAAATTGGAATCCGAGTGCGAGGGCGACTGGCTCTTTGTTGATACGGACGTGGTCTTCCAGAAGGACGTTAGGGACGTGTTCAACAACACGTTTGACGTTGCTCTTGCTGACAGACCGGGAGGCAAAAGCGACGGCGGCGATATGCCCTACAACCTGGGCGTGGCGTTTTCCAAAAATCCGCAATTCTTTGCTGCGGCCTGCAAGGGCGTGATGAAGCGCAGCGACAACGAGCGGCATTGGATGGGCGATCAGTTCACCATATGCCGCATGGTCAGGGACGAGCCCTGGAAGGTGAAAATCCTGCCGGGGGAAATCTACAACTTCACACCCACCGACATGAACGATGCGCGGATCCCGCATGCAGCGATCCTGCATTTCAAGGGGGCTCGTAAGCGGTGGCTGGGCCTGCCGGGAGTGAACACATGATCCGATTTGAAGCGCCGGCGAAGTGTCCACGTTGTGGCGCCCCGGCGATCAAGGAAACGCGGGTCAGGGAGAAACTGGAGCCAGGCGCCCCGTTCGTGGAGACCAAAGGCTCGGTCAAGTTCGAGTGCGGCGCCAAGCAGCGCTGGAAGTACTTCTCAACCCATCTCGAGCCGATGCTGCAGATGGAGCCCGAGTGCCTCAAATACCTGGAGCGCAGGGGCCTATTCCCGAACGCACAGGAAAGAGCGGAGATGTCGCGTGCCTAAGATCTGGATTGGGCGTGACGATATCCGCGAGCCAGGAGCGGCAGACGTATGTGCTTCCTCTATTCGCCGGTTCGGTGATTTCGAGTTCGGCGATCTCTCATTGGAAAACCCGGAGATTGCCTCTGTCTATAAGCGGACGTGGCACGTCGAAGAGATCGGACGGGTAGACGATAGGGATGGCAAGCCATTCTCGACGGATTTCAGCTTCAGCCGGTTCCTTGTGCCCTATTTACAGAAGTTCGAGGGCTGGGCTCTGTTTTGCGATGGCGACATTCTCTTTCGCCGAAACCCAATCGAGCTATTCGACCTTGCCGACGACCAATATGCCGTTATGTGCGTGAAGCATTTTCACCGCGGCGACGAAGGCCAGAAGATGAATGGCCAGAGCCAGACGCAATACTTCCGCAAGAACTGGTCCTCGCTGGTCCTGTGGAATTGCTCTCACCCATCTAACCGGGTGCTGACGCCGTTCGAGGTGAACCAGCTTCCAGGACAGTTCCTGCACGCCTTCAACTGGCTCCAGAACACCGAAATCGGGGCTTTGGATGAGGAGTGGAATTGGCTCGTGGGAGCGTCTCCAACCACCACTCGCGAGCCGCGCGATCCGAAGGCGGTGCATTTCACGCTCGGGCTTCCGGGCATGGCGAAGGCGCCGCAGTCGATTTGGGACCAAGAATGGTTCGCCTTTGAAAAGGATGCCGCCGCATGAGACGCCGACAGATTTTGCTCGCGAGACAGCTTGAGGCGGAGAAGGCCAAGGAGACCGCTACCGAGCCCAAGCGCGAGACGCTCACCCTGAAGAAGAAAGGCAAGGACCGTGGCTGAGACCTACGGTGCAATGCAGGATCGGATCGCCTCCGAGCTTGTCCGCACCGATCTGACCAGCCAAATCCAACTAGCGATCCGCTCGGCGATCAAGAAATTCGAGCGCAAGCGGTTCTACTTCAACGAACAGCGCATCACGCTCACGACCTCAAGCGGGCAGGAATACTACACTTCCGCCGACAATGCCTCGATCCCGTACATTGCGGAGTTCGACAGCGTCCGTATCACGGTGAATGGAACGACCTACACGCTCCATAAGCGCGATTACAACTGGATCGATCAAATCCAGTCCAACGCGAGCTACACCGGAGACCCGACAGACTACGCCTACTACGGCCAGCAGATCCGGCTCTATCCGATCCCCTATCTTGCCAGGACTGTCGTTCTATCGATCGTCAACCGCTTTGCCACGCTCTCGGCCACAACAGATACCAACGCCTGGATGAGCGACGGCGAGGAATTGATCCGACAGACAGCCAAGGCCGATCTTTTGGCCAACGTCATCCGCAACAATGACCGGGCGATGGTGATGGATGCCCTCGCTACCAGGGCGAGGGATGACCTCCTGGCAGAATCGACGCAGCGCGGCGCCACCGGAAAACTGAGACCGACGAGCTTCTAGAATGAGCCTTTTACCGTTCGGGGCATGGTTGCCGGATTTGCCGGCATTCCAGAACCCAGGGACGGCCTATGTCTTAAACGTTGTTCCGAAGTCCAAATCCTATGGCCCGCTCAACGCCCTCTCGATCTATTCGAGCGCGCTCACGGCCAGGTGTCAGGGCGCTTATTCAGGGAAGGACACCTCGGGCAACGTGATGTCCTTCGCCGGGGATGCGACGAAGCTCTACACGCTCACGAATACAACCTGGGGAGACGCGACAAGGGCATCGGGCGGGTCATATTCGACTCCGAATGATGGATTTTGGAACTTCGCGCAGTTCGGCTCTGATGTCATCGCGGCAAATGGCATCGACGTGCTGCAGAAATTCGTTCTCGGCTCGTCAACGAAATTCGCGGCCCTTGGCGGTTCGCCTCCGGTCGCGCGTTATCTGGCGGTCGTTCGAGACTTCCTGGTCACGGGATGGAATACCTCCGCGCCTCAAAGAGTGCGCTGGTCCGCCATCAATAATGATGCCGATTGGACGGCTTCGCAGACAACGCAAAGCGATCAGCAGGACATCGTCGGCGATCACGGCTGGGTTCAAGGTCTTTGGGGAGGTGCGGAGTTCGGCATCATCTTCATGGAGCGGGCAATCTATCGCATGCTCTATGTCGGCACGCCGGTCATCTTCCAGTTCGACAAGGTCGATGGGCGAGGATGCGCTGCTCCGGGCTCAATCGCCGGATTGGGCCGGCTCTGCATTTTCTACGCGGACGATGGGTTTTTCATGACCGATGGGACTGGGCCATCCCTACCTATCGGAACGGAGCAAGTGGACGCGACATTCCGGGCGGATTTCGACTCGGCTTATTGGCATCGCATCTCCGCGGCGATCGATCCGATCAACAAGCTCTACATGATCGCCTATCCGGGGGTAGGCCATTCCAACGGCACGCCGAACAAGGCGCTGATCTATAACCTGGTGACCAAGACTTGGTCGCAGGCGTCGTTCAATTCAGAGCTGCTCTGGTCGCCTCTGTCGCAGGGCTACACGCTAGATAGTCTGGATAATGTTTCGACTTCTCTCGATGCCCTCGGGTTCTCGCTCGACTCGCGCGTCTGGACGGGCGGGGCGGTTCAGTTCGGCGCTTTCGATACCTCGCATAAGTTGGCGTTCTTCACCGGCTCCGCCTTAGCAGCGACCTTGGATACCGGCGAGTGGTCGATGGACAATGAACGGATGTTCATCAACGGCATCCGTCCAATTGTCGATGGCGGAGTGCTGACGGCAGGCGTTGGGGCGAGAGAGACGCCCAACGGGACCGTGATCTATTCGACGGCGACCGCGGCGGGGGCTGACGGCTCCTGCCCGCAGTTGGTCTCGACGCGCTACGCAAGGGCGAGGGTGCAAATCGCCTCCGGGGGAACTTGGACCCATGCGATGGGCGTAGAGCCTGACTACCAGGGGGACGGGAACTAATGGCTGTCCTTCGCGTCCCTCCGTTCCTGGGGGATGTGCAAGGCCATCTGAGGATCATCGCCGAACGGCTGAATGCGGCTCTCGGCGGGAAGCTCGATAACACCGGCACAGTGACGCTGACGCATGACGCGGGCTCTACAGCCGTAAGCGATCCGCGCGTTGGCGGAGATACCAAGATCACGTTCACTCCGACTTCGGCGCATGCAGCAACCGAGATCGGCAACGGCACGATGTACGTCTCTTCGGTCGGGAAGCAGACCTTCACGATCACGCACGCCAATAACGCACAGACAGACCGCACTTTCGATTACGTCATACACGGGTGAGAAGACCATGGCCTACAATTTCATGAATCGCGTTCCCGCTGTTGGTGGCGCTCCAACCCCGCCGATAATGCCACGCCTCGCCCAGGGCGGGGGAATGCTCGGCGGAGCCCCTCCGCTGCCTCAGAACGGCGGAGGTGGCGATATGGGCGCGCTTGGCATGCTGGGCGGCCTTGGTTCGGCTGGCTCAAGCCTGATGTCGAACTACATGATGATGCGGATGCTGCAGGGCAATGGGCAGACGCCTCCTGGCCAGACGCCGCCCTTCGCCACGCCGGGCCCAGGTGTTGCCCCGAACGGCATGCCTGTCCCAGCAATGAAGCCCACGCCTCCCGTCGCCCCGATGGCCGGGGCTATGCCAGGTGGGTATACGCCGGCGCCGATAGGGCCTTCGGCGGCCTCGCCAAATGGCATTCCGAACTGGCTCGCCAACCTTGCCGGGAACGAAAGCGATCTTGGCCTTCTGAACGGCTTCTACTTCGGCGGCCCGCTCGGCTAATGAGCGAGACCGAGTTCGTCGGCATCCCGACCGAGCGCATTCCCCTGGTCTGGCCTTTGGTCGCGTCGATGATCGGTAATGCCTGCGAGGAAAACCCAAGTTCCGGCTATTGGCCTGAGGACATCCGTTCCGCTCTTACGTCAGGGGAAATGAACCTCTGCATGGCGGCGGATGAAGATGGCCCGAGAGCGATCTGCATCTCGGAAGTGGTGCAACGACCGCATGCCAAGGTCTGGCGCATCCTGCTCTGCATGGGCGAGGGGCGTAAGGATTGGTTGCCTTTCGTGAAGTTCATTGAAGAGACGGCTCGGCGGATCGATTGCCGCTGGTGCGAAAGCGTGGCTCGCGAAGGCTGGAGCCGCGAATTGAAGCCCTACGGATACAAGAAGACACACGTTCTTTTGGTGAAGGACTTGAGCGATGCGTAATGCGGCATTGTTCGGAGATGATTTCGAGCGCGAGGAATTTTTCGCGCTCGGACTGTGCTCGCTCGGCGGCGGGGGCGGGGGCAATTCCGGCGGCGGCGGGACGCAGACAACGCAGACCGTCCAAAAGTCCGATCCCTGGGAAGGCCAGCAGCCATTCCTCAAAGCCGGATATGGCGCCGCGTCGAGCCTGTTCTTCCCCTCTTCCTCCATCGACTCCAGCACGGGTTCTGTCAGCCCCACCGCAGGGAACACATTTGGTCAAGGCACCTATCAGCCGAGCTTTTATCCTGGATCGACCATTGCGCCGTTCTCGCCCGAGACCGAAGCGTCTCTTCAGGTGCAGACGGCGCGGGCGCTCAACGGCTCGCCTCTGACCGGGGCAGCGCAGAACCAAGCTACCAACACGCTCAACGGCGCCTATTTGGGAGCGGACAATCCGTATCTTGCCGCTCTGAGCAAGAGTGTGAGCGATCAAGTCCGCCCGACGATCGACAGCCAGTTTGAATCGGCTGGCCGATATGGTTCGGGGGCTCACGCTGCGAGCGAGACCAGCGCGATCACCAACGCCCTCGCGCCCTACATGTTCAACCAATACAACAACGAACGCGATAACCAGCTCAAGACCGCGCTGATCGCGCCCCAACTTGCCAATCAGGATTATGTCGATATCTCCGCCCTGGGAGATGTGGGGCAGCAGAGGGATGCGCTGGCTCAGGCGCAGACCAACGAGAATATCCAACGGTACGACTTCAACCAGAACAAGGATGTGAACCAGCTCGCCGCCTATCTCAATTTGATTGGAGGCAATTACGGCGGGACCGCGTCCGGTACGACTACGGGGCCGATGCCTCAGGGCCCCGATCCCTTCCTCCAGACTATCGGCGCCCTGGGTAGCCTCGGTTCTCTCGGAATGCTCGGTTACATGGCGTTCTCGGATATACGGGTCAAAACCGATGTCGAGCGTATCGGCACAACGCGGAACGGTCTGCCGGTCTACTTCTACCGCTACAAGTCGGGCGGTCCCATCCGGATCGGCGTCATGGCGCAGGATGTCGAGAAGATCGATCCGCTCGCCGTGTACGAGGTGGATGGCTTCAAGATGGTCGATTACGCGAGGATCCACTAGATGCCCGGCCTTTTCGATTACGGCGGCGATATGACCGGGACCGGCGGCTTGCTGGACCCGAACATGATCCGGCAGATGCAGATGATGCAGCTCGCTCAGGCAGGCGCGTCAGCCGGCGCGAGACTGACTGCCGCAGGATCTGGCGGGCTCACGCCGGCCCAACGTGCGCAGCTTATCGCCGGGGCGGGAGAAGACACCTCAAAAGCCTTCGACCCGATGCAGCCCTACAAGATGGCGATCATGGGCATGCAGGCGCAGAAGCTGGGTCAGGACATCAAACGCGACCAAGCCTGGAACAGCATGTGGGACCCGAATGCGCCCACGGCTCCGCCAAGTCCCACGCCAACAACATCCATGGGCGCAACGCCCTCTCCGACGATGCCTGGCGGAACGGCTCCGCTCACGCCATCTGCGGGCACGACGCCCGCGGCTCCCAGCGCGGGCACCTCTCCGTTCTCAGGCATTCTCGGCAAGCTCTCCCCGGAGCAGCGCATGACCATTGCAGCGATGGGGCCGGAAGCGGGATCAAAGGCGCTGCTGGAATTGTCGATGAAGATGGGCTCAATTCAGCCCGTCACCGACGATAAGGGCAACACCATCGGCCAAAAGGACGCCACGACCGGCAAGATCGATTATTTCCCGGAGCCGATCCTGAAGCGCCTGCCGGGTTACGAGACCAACCCGGCCGTGCAGACTTTCTTTGACGCGAATAACACCGAGTACAAGGCGCAGTTTGACCCGCAGACTCAGCAATGGGTGAGGGTGGGCGGCACCAAGGCCGACATGACCGACCCGCAGAAGAACGCGCTAGCTCTGGGCTTCAAGCCGGGCACAAAGGAATACAAAGACTACCTGATGAATGTAACCGACCGTAACCGGGCAAACGGACCGTTTGCCGGCAATAGCATGGACGCTCAGGTCTCGAACAATCTGCTGACCATCGGGCCGAAGATCGTCAACGGCACGGCAACGCCGGAGGAAAAGCTGCTCTACAATCTCAGCTATTCGACCGCGACTCAGCCGCGCCTTGTTGGCGATCAGATCAACGGATGGCAGACGATCACGCCGACTTTGCCAAGTGCACTACCGAACCCTAATGCGGCCGGCGGTCCGCCGCTTCCTGTTCCTGGACCGGTTCCTGCAGCATCGGCGCCAGCGGCTCCCGCCGCTCCCGCACCGAGTTTACCCACACCTCCAGCGCCCGCCACGCCATCGGGCCCTGTGGCGGATGCTCCGCTCGCTATCCCGAAGCCGGTCGTCGCGAGAGTGGAAACTGGTTCGGGCGTGTCTCAGACGGACCGCAGCAGTGTCAACAAGGCCATCGCCGGCGCGGCCACGCTTTCAAATGCGCTGACCGACTATGCCGATGCTTTCGACAATGCTGGACCGAACGAAAGGCTGAAGTCGGTCGCTGGCGCCAATACGCCGTTGAACACCGCGTATCAAAACGCCGCGCTGTTGGCGAAGGGAGACGAGCTGTATCAATTGGGCGTTCTGAGTGGCCCCGACCTCCAGCAAATCCGCAAGGCATTGGCAGATCCGTCAACGCTTATGGGGTCGGTTACCGGCGGCAAGGACATGCGTAACTCGGTCAACCAAGTGCAGCAAATCCTTCAAGATAAGGTCGGCGCATATCAGACCGCCCTGGGGATGCCGGTCACTAACCTGCAGGAGTTCGGTCAAAAATTGCGAACCGGCAGCGCGCCGGCTTCCAGCGATTTCACGATTGAGCAGCTTCAGGCAGAGAAGGCGCGCCGCGCGGCTAAGAACTAGTTATCGCGCGCGCCGCGGATCAAATCGTCGGGAACGACGCCAATCGCAACGCAGGTTCCCTGCGAATAGGGCTTCATACGAAGGAGGCGGCGCGCGGTATCTAGCGCGAATAGCTGATCCTTCGGCATGAACTTCGATCCATACCAACATTCGGTCACCGCGAGAGCGCCGTAGGTCAGCAGATCCTTATTCGAGGGGCATTGCTGTGCGGACGAACTTTCGCACTTGTCGAAAAATATCGTCGGGAAGCCCTGTAGATCGGCGGCCTGAGTAGATATCGGAATGAGCAGCGCCAGAATGGTTAACAAACGCAGCATAGCGGCGGGATCATAGCCCAATGGACATTTCAACGCTATCCGACGCCGATCTGAACCGGCTCATTGCGGCGAAAGCCCAAAAGTCGACTTTGTCTGGGATGACGGACGAGGAGCTCAACCGAGCCATCGCGGCCAAATCTGCGCCCAGCTACGGCGCCTCCGTCGCGCGCGACCTCGGCCTAGGCACGCGCGCGACGCTGGAAGGCATCGCTTCTGTACCGGCGATGATCAACGACGCCGGCCGCGCCGTGCTAAATGCCCCCAGCGCACTCTATAACGCACTGCCCAGCACTCCGATCGAAGGCATGGACCCGGAGCAGATGTTCGCGGACGCTCAGCGTGCCGCGCCATACCCGTTCCCGACGCCGACCAACGCTGTTATCAGCCGCGGCCTCGATACTCTCGGGATGCCGACGCCCGAAACCTCGGGCGAGCGCGTGCGCTCCGATGTGGTGCGCAACGTTGCGGGTCTTATCCCCACCATGGGTGCTGGAGCCATTGCCTCCGAAATCAACCCCGCCAGCAAAATCGCTTTGGCTCTGATGGACAAGCCCGTCTCGCAAATCGCAGGTGCGGCAGGAGCGGGCGCTGCCTCTGGCATCACTCGAGAAGAAGGCGGCGGTCCAGTCGCTCAAACGCTCGCGGGCCTCACGGGTGGCGTTGCGGGCGCCGGCGCGGTCGATGCCTTGTCCGCTGCAGGACGTATGGGCGCTGCCGCACTCCAGCCCTTCACCCAAGCCGGGCGCGAGCAGATCGCTGCCGATGCCTTGCTCCGGGGTAGTTCCGACCCTGCCACGCTTCGCCAACGCCTAGTCGAAGGAATTGACGATGTCGGCCGACGCTTGCCCGACTCGCCAGTCTCGACTGGAACAGCCGCGCGCGATCCTGGCCTTATGGTGATCGAGCAAGGTCTGCGGTCGGATGTCGGGACCTCGCCGGGGCAAGCCGGAATGTCGGGCGCGGCTGCATTCAGGGACTTGGATGCACGGCGCAATGCCGCTCGCCTTAATGCCCTTCAAGGCATGGCCGATGACTTGACGCCGGATGCGAGGGGAGCGGCTACCCGAAGCGCGCTACAGGATCAGCTTAACCAGACCAAGGGCTCGGTCAGCCGCATTTACAACGCGATCGATCCAGAAGGAACGACCGCCGTTCCGGTTTACGACATCGGGCGCGGCATGTTCGATGCCGCCGCCAAACGGTATGGCCCTGGCGGGGGAGAGTTGCCGCAAGAAGCGCAGGCGGTCCTCGATGAAATCCGCTCCGCGGCCGATGCAGGGAAGACGGTCAATTTCGACTGGCTGCAGAACGTGCGTAGTCGTCTCGGCAACGCCGCCGGCATGGCCGCTCAACAGAGGGACAACCGCGCAGCCTCAACCTACGGAGATATGCGGCAGGCTCTGGAGGATGCGGTTAACAATGCAATCGGCAAAGGCAACGGCTTTACTCCCGAACAGCAATCCGTTTGGAGCTGGGCAAACGCCGCCCGCAGGGATATGGGCGAGCGCTTCGGCCGCGATGACACGGGCGCGAATATCGTCGGGCAGATCGTCAAGAAAGACGCTTTCGGCGCTCCTATCATGCAAGATGCCAATGTGCCGGCGCGAGCGATTGCCAGTCCCGCGAATGTGCGTCAGGTCCTCAGAGCGGCGGGACCTCAAGCGGATCAGGTAAGGCAGACGCTTCGGGGGCAGTTTGTCGATGCCATGCTTCGGCGCGCGCAGACCACAGGCAGTTTGGCAGATGCTCAGGGCAATGTTTCGACGGCGCTGAGTCCTGCCGCCTTTACTCGATACATGCGCGACAATGGCGAGGTTGCGGGCCTCCTGTTCGATCCGAACGAACAAATGCGCCTCCAACGCATCGCCGCTGACTTCAACGAGACGCAGACGGCGGCAACGACCGCCCGCGCCAGAGGGAGCGACACGGCGCAAAATCTGAGCGTGGGAAACTTCATCGCGCGCGCCACCAATGGCCTCGTGAATCCGAATGAGCCCGGCGCACAGACGATGGCAAGTCTGGGCGGCATCTTGAGGCTCGTTTACTCAGCGCCGGAAGCGGCCACGCGCGAAATTATTCTGCATGCGGCCTCGGATCCTCAATTTGCCAATCTGCTCCTGCAGCGGGCCACGCCGCAGAGTGTGCAACGCGCCTCGGATTACCTAAATCGAACAATGTTGGACAGAGTGACAAGCGCGGCTCAAAGCGCCGCGGTACGGCTGGGCGCTAGAACAGGAAATGCGCTAGCGACACGACCGTAAAAATCACTGACAGGACGAACAGAAGCGCACCGGCTTGAGCCATGCGCAATTTTACCACGCCCCGCCCTTCCGGCGGGGTTTTTTGTGAGACCAAGAAATGGCTGAAATCTCCGACCTTTCCGGCACAGACGCCAGCAACACCGGCCGATTCCCTGAAAACCAAGCCCCCAGCACGGTCAACGATGGGGCAAGGGCACTTGAGGGCATGCTGGCGCGCGCTTTCAAAGAGACCATCGACGGTGCTTTGACGACCGCCGGCTCTTCTACGGCCTACACATGCACGCTCAACCGGCAGATTTCGGCCTGGTACACCGGCCTGACCTTTGCTGTGAAGTGGCACACCGCTTCGGGTGCGACTCCCACCATCAACCCGACAGGCTCAGGAGCTTTGGGAGCGAAATCGCTCTACTGGTCGACGGGAACGCAAGTCACAACCAGCGATCTTCCGAGCGGCGGGATTGCACTTCTTTATTATGACGGCACCAACGTCCAGGTTTTGACGGCCAGTTCCATTCTAGCCTTCGGCACGGCCGCAGCGATCGCAACGGCGCTCGGCCTTGGTACGGCCAGCAATCCACAATTTGCCACCATCGAGCTTGGCCATGCGAGCGATACCACGTTTTCCCGTGTTTCAGCGGGCGTGGCTGCAATCGAAGGCAAGACAGTTGCCACGCTTTCTGGATCTCAGAACTTCACCGCGGCGCAGGGCACAACCGACCAGGCGCTGACCGATGGTGCGACGATCACCCTGGATGCCTCGCTCCAGAACAACGGCTATGTGGTGCTCGCCGGGAATCGGACCCTCGGCGTTCCCACCAACCTGACGGCCGGAAAGCGCCAGTCGTTCGAGGTCGATGTCTACCAGGACAGCACGGGCTCTCGGACTCTTGCATATGCCTGGGTGTTCAAGTGGGCGGGCGGCACGGCGGGCACTTTGACTACGACAGCTCTGGCTAGGGACAAGTTGTTCGGACAGGTCTGCTACTACGGCACGTCAACCGTCACCATAACGATTGCCACGCCGGGCGTTGTGTCGTGGACAGCGCATGGCCGGAAGACGGGCGATCAAATCCAGTTCACCACGACCGGCGCGCTGCCTACGGGTCTCACGGCCTCCACGACCTATTTCGTGATCAAGAACGACGCCGACTCCTTCTGGCTTGCCACCTCCCGGGCCAATGCCGCGGCGGCAACGAAGATCGCGACCTCCGGGACTCAGAGCGGCACGCATACTGCCGTCGCTTGTGAGATCGACCTGACGCTCGCGAAAGCCTTCTCGTAATGGACTCTCTCGTCTGTTCGCAGCAGGGGTTCTGGGGCGGGGGTGTCGCGGCTATCGCGCTCACCGACCACACCTTCAGCTCGAGCGGCAACAGCAGCTATTCGTTTTCCTCTCTTTCGATTGGAGCGGCTGCTGGTGATCGCCAGATCATTGTCTCGGTCGAGGCGCGCTCTCAGAACAGCGTCCCTTATACCGTCTCCACAGTTACGGTTGGTGGCATTAGCGCCACGAAAATCTGTGGAGCGGATGCGACCAATGGTGTGACCGAACTACGGCCGGAATTGTGGCTTGCTTCGGTTCCAACTGGGACCACGGGGACAGTGGCCGTGACGTTTTCCGCGTCGGTTCTCCAATGCGGCGTCGGCGTCTGGCGCATGACGGGCGCTGCGACTTCGGCCAGCGCCACTGCCACGGATGCGGGGACGGGCGGGTCCTACGTTCCCTCGAAGTCTCTTGCCATTCCTGCTGGAGGCGTGGCGGTTGGTATTGCTGCATCTTCCGGCGCGGCGGGCAGCTTCACCTGGACCTCGCTTACAGAAGATTTTGACGAGCAGTCGGGCGCCACGGCGACTCACAGCGGAGCCTCGCTCGCCTCGGCGGGCGGGAGCACGCCGACCATCACCGCAACGGCGAGTGGCAGCAATGATGTCATCGGCATGGCCTTGGCGTCATTTGCCCCGGCTTAGAAGGAACGTCAGAGAATGACCAACGTCTGGATTTATCGCGACGATACCGAGCATCCGATCGATGATCAGGCCCCTTTCACGGCGGCTGACGGTACGCAATATCCGGGGAATTTCCCGAAGTCGGAAATCCCGGAAATGGAGCCGGTGACTGATCTTGATCCTACGGGTACGGGGTCAATCACAACCTACGACACGCCGACACTCAATGGAGACCACTACGAGCGCACCGTCACGTTGAGCAATCCGCCTGTGACGATGCAGAACGTGATCGATGAACGGTCTCGCCGTCTCGCTCTGGGCTTCGACTACGACTTTGGCGACGACCGCGGCACGGTGCATTTCAGCACAGCCGACCACGATATGGTCGGATGGGACGCCGTCACCAAGCTGGCCAATGCCCTGATTGCGACGGGGAGCAGCGCGCAGACCATCACCATCGTCCCAGAAACAACCGGCATCACCATTACCGCTTTGGAATGGCAGGCGATCCTCATCAACGGGTTTGGGGTCTCGCAGCAGCCGATTTGGGCGGCCAGCTTCGCCTTGGAAGCGATGGACCCGATCCCGACCGACTACACCAACGACAGCTATTGGACGGGGGCGTGAACGTGACAGATCCAGGCATGGGCCGCCGGGGCGGCGCTGACAGTGGGCTTCATCCAGAAGCCAGGGAACAATTCGCCCGCATTATCGAGCGCATCGACAATATACGGGAAGATATGAAGGAACACCGGGCCGACGATGACCGGCGCTTTGACGATCACGAAAAGCGGCTACGAAGCGCGGAAGGCACAATCGGCAAGGCCACTGGGTATGCCAGTGTGGTTGCGCTCTTCATTTCCCTCGCCGGCGAATGGCTCAAGTCGAAGATCGGGTCATGAACGCCGATCCAAAACTCCCACGCGGCATCCGCAACAACAACCCGTTCAACATCCGCAAGAGCCCCACGGAATGGAAGGGCGAAGTCATCGGATTGGACGATACCTTTGAAACCTACGATACGCCGATAGACGGCATCCGGGCCGGCTGCAAAATCCTCAGGTCCTACAAGCACAAGTACGGGATCGATACGGTGCGCAAGTGCATCGAGCGGTTTGCGCCTCCGAACGAGAATGACACGTCTGCTTACATGATCCAGGTCGCGCATGAACTGAATGTCGGACTGGACGACATCATAAATCTGGATGACGAAGGGACCTTATTTCTCATGGCGCGAGCGATCATCCGCCATGAAAACGGTCAGCAGCCCTATGGCTACGAGGAATTGACCGGCGGCGTGAAGGCCGCGCTGGAGGCTTAGATGTTCGGCATTGATGACGCAATAACGGCAGGGCTGAAAGTCCTCGATAAATTTATTCCTGATCCGGCCGAGAAAGCCAAAGCCGAAGCGGACCTCCGAAACGCGCTTCTCTCCTATGATGCCGCGCAAACCGCGACCAATACTGCTGAAGCATCCAACGCCAGCGTTTTTGTGGCGGGATGGCGGCCCTGGATCGGCTGGGTCTGCGGTGCGGCCTTGGCCTATCAGTATGTCGGAATGCCGCTGATCATGTGGGCCTCGGCCTCCTTCGGTCATCCTCTGCCGGCGCCGCCGATCAAGCTGGACGACAATCTTTGGCAACTTCTGCTTGGGATGCTCGGCATGGGCGGCTTGCGGACCTATGAGAAGATGAAGGGCGTGGCGAAATGACCCTCGCTTTCAGCCTCATCCTAGGCGGCGCCTGGCGCTGGGCAGACGGGCGGGGATTGCCCCACGATATGACATGGCTCCGCACGGTGATATGTGCGGTGATCGCCTTCCTCATCCTGGTCTGGCACATGAACGCGATGCCGGCGGTTGTGTTCTCGGCTGTATTTGCCGGAACCTGGACACCCCGCCAGAAAGAACGGGAAGACCTCCAGGAAATGCTGTTCCGCTGGTCGCTTTTAGGTGGGCTGGGAGGATGGCTTGCCTTCCTGACGGGGCTGTGGCTCCCCGGAGCCGTTCTCACCTTTGCCGGGCCGATTGTAGGAGTCCTGGCGTGGGTCGGGACGCAGGATGGGTTCTGGAAGTGGCTGCCCAAATGGTGGCCGGTGAAATGGCTCGATCCTTCCGCGGTGACGGACATCCTTGCGGGAGCCATTGCCTTCGGGGCTTTGGGACTCGCCTAGTCGTATTTCGAGACGGCCCACCGGGATTCGAAATTCCGTTCGAACGCCTCCGCGACACATGGGCTTGCTGTGAACGTCACATTCTCGGCGTTCTTATTCTCAGCGGATCCGGTGTAGTTATAGCTCCCGCCAATCACTAGATTCCGGTCAATGACGATCACCTTGTTATGGGCGATGGAAACGGAATCATCGATCCGAACCTCTATTCCGGCATTGGTTAGATAGGTGGCTCCGGTATAGCGTTTCTGACGGTTCTCCTTGTCGAGGAGGGCGCGGACAGAAACACCTCTCGCCTTCGCCCTCGCAATAGCTTGGATGATCGGAACCGCGGTGAAGTTATAGGCCTGCACGTCCAGCGATGCGCGGGCTTTGTTTATTTCAGCGACGATCCGATCCTGACAGCTCACCGGGCCAGGGCGGAAGCAGGTATCCACCTTGGCATCGCATTGAGCCGCGGCCGGCGCCGAAAGCAGGATTAGGGAGAGGGCGAGAGATTTCATTCCCCGAGTATAGCCCTACCCCTCCTTATCCTGGGAGAGGATGGAGTCGAGCGAGTCGGTCCAAATGGTATCTGGCTCGCTTACGCCGAGCATATCCGGGCTCAGTTTCTTCAACTCCTCCAGGACGGCGCGGACGTGACCCACGTATTCGTGCCAACGGACCTCCCCCTCGTTAAGTAGGCTCGCGGTTGGCTCGTCTGGATTATCACCAAACGAAACGGCTAGCGCCCTCGCCAGCCTCTCCAAGTCCTTCCCGATGTCAGCCATGGTGAGGGATTTTCAGGTGCGTGAGGTGGTGGAACGCCCAAAAAATGAAATTGATCGAGGCGAAAATGGCGACGACGCCTAATAAAATCTTCCAGCCATAAATTAGCGCCATGCAAAGTACAAAAACTGCGAGTCCTATAATCGGGATCACGACCGCGAGCGCCAGGGCCGTTTTAAGGCTGTACCAGTCTAACCTCATTTCCCGCTCTCCGAGACGGACAGGGCGCGTGGTGCGGCTTCCATGCCAAGCGAAATTCGCGCCATTTGATTAAGCCAACGAATTTGCACTTCAAGGTGCTGCTCTCGGGTGTGGACGCCTTCGCCAAGGTCACAGCACGTCCCGAGGGTGTTCTGTTCACTATTGCACCGGATGGCCTCAAGGTCGTCTCGCAGCGACTTGATCTGGGAGTGCTGGGAGTCGATGAGGGCGGCGGACTGAGCAATTACACGCTGTTCATGGCGCGTTAGATGCTTCGAGGCGTTCGCCAGAATATCGCACAATTCGGTCGGAAGCTCAGTGTGTACAATAGTCTCCACCACTCCTGGCGCTGCCTCGGTGGGGGCGGAGCCATTTGGCGCCATTTGGCTCCGAGCGCTTTCTGTGCCCTCTATGGCTTGGGTGAGGCCGCAGGTGCAGGTGTAACCTTGGGACGCAAAGCGTGCGCCACACAACTGCTGATGTGCCCCATACTTCTTCAAATCCTCAAGGCGCTTGGCGGCGAGGGATTCGGCCCTGTCGTTCTTGTCGCCCCAGTAATCGATACACTTCTGCTTATCGGGAATCGCTACGTCTCGGAGGTAGTCCCGTTCCTTCTCCGCCTTCTGTACCCGGTCCTGTAATTCGACGCACTCCTTCGCTTGGAGTCCGAGACGATGCCCTAGGTCATCCCGTTCTGCGGTGAGGGTGGCGATTTGGGCACGAAGGTACGTGGCCAACGTCGAGTCGCAAATCTGGCAGTAACTTTCCTGCTGACCGTGCGGGCAATAGATCGACTTATCCCGCGCCCCCGCCTCGGTGGCTGACGCTGTTGCATATTTCAAACCTTCACGTTCGCACAACCCACACGACGCGCCGACCGCAACAAAATGTGGACAAGTCAGATTGCTCGCCCCCTTCTGTTCGGCAAGCTCGCGGGCGACGGAACACCAGGGACATGGCTTGAAGTCGCTCGGGCCGGATGGGTTGGTCTCGGGAATCTTTTTCGTATCGCCGCAATGTTCGCATTTCGGCTTATTGGCGATTTTCCAAAGCGCGGTTGAAATGCGGTGTAGGGCATCGTCAAACATCGGCGCGGCATCTTCGATAGCGATGGCGAGCATCGTCGCGTCCTCGCCTGTCATCGCCCTGGCGATCATGACAACACTCCGGCGATGGCAAGCTCCGCTGCACGTTTCGCTTTCTCCATCGAGGTCCATTTCCCCGTAAGTGGATTGCGGTCGATAGTCGCGCCATACAGCTTGGCTCTAGGAACACGATAAATTTCTAAGGTGATGGTGCGCTCGCCCCTGCGAACCATGGCCTGCTGCTGGTCGTATCCAGAGCAATGCGGCACGCGGGTCCAGGTGATCTCGGCCATCTACCGTTTCTCCTTCTCAGTCTGTGGGGCGAGGCCGAGTTCCGCGAGTTGGGCGCGGCGCATGGCGTCGAAGATTTCCGCTTGGTTGACGTGCTCTTCAAAAGTCCGCCCGGCAAACATCATGTCTGGGCTCACCTCCCGCGTGAGCCAGAAGCGCGCGGAGGCTTGGGCCTCTTTGATGCAGCCGCCGCAAGCCTGCTTACACCGCAGACCATCTAGCGCGGCGCAAATGACCAGTGCGCAGTCCTCTATATCCTTGTTCATGTTCAGGGAGTCTCCTGGGTGCGGGCGCGGATGGCCCAGTAAATCTCTTGGGCCGCCTCCTTGCCGTTCGTCGCGTGAAGTGGTCGAGGACGCTCGGTCTCGCGAACAATCTGATCCGCGGCGATTTGTGCTATCGCTTCCCGTTCCTCCCGCGCCCCCTCGGCTCTGGCGGTACGGATTGCTAGCGCAATTGCTTCTCGCGCTTTCGGGATGTTCGTTAAGTCGATGAAGTTCGCGATCTCCCGCGCTCTCTCCATCATCCTATCGGGGGTGTCGCTCATGACGCTCCCTATTCCGCCGCAGCGGATTGATCAGTCCATTCGTTTTTGCGTTCCAGGCGAGAGCCCCGAAACCAGCCGAGCGAGACGTAGCGTTGAGACCATCGCTTGAGCCACCATCCGGCGCGCTCGCCACACTTCACGCAAAGCTCTGGCGCGAAAAACTTGTCCAGGAACTTCGGGTTTGAATACTCACCGTGGCCGCAGTTCTTGCAGACGAACTCGGCGCGCTCATACCATTCACCGGCTTTTGCCATCTGCGGGCTCCTATGAAATCGCGATGGTGAAAGGGCTGAACCAGTAGGCCAGCCAGAAGAAAAACGCGGTGCCAATGGCGGCAACCACCATGAGCGGGATGCCCTGTCGCAGACTGCCGGTGAAGCCGATGGCGACGTAACCGACGCTCATGAAAAGCCAGAGGCAGAAAAGGCCCGCCCCACTGAAAATGAGCATCGCAATCAATTTGGCTGCTAGGTCCATAGCCGCTCCTGTTAGAGACGGATGGTGGTGCGCGTGTGCGTGGAGTAACCCTTGGCGCGCAGCTTGAGGCAGAATTTGCAGGTCACGTCCTCGGGCCGCTCGGCGATGTTCATGCCGTCATCAGACTGGCCGCTTTCGCGCCCGCAGAGCGTATGGGTGATCCGAAGATCGCCCGCACGCTCGATAATCAGGCTTTGGTGCTGCTTCACCGGACGCTCCCGTTAGGCCAGAGCGCGTGAAGGCTGCGCCAGCCACGCGCGTGTTGATTGGTAGAGTTGTTCACATTTAGGGCAGCGGTCTTTTCCAGGCGCGACCGGCTGACCACAAAGAATGTGACAGCCCGGAGCGTTGTGGGCGCACTTGCCTTGCTTCCGGTAACGAGCGGCAAGATCGCATTCTAGGCACCACTCCCCACCCTCGGGGCAGTCGCACGTCTGTTTGCTCATATTCTTCGCGCCCATGTGCCGCTCCCTTTAAATCGCCATATCGAGCTGGAACGACCACGCGGGCAGTCCCAGCATCTTTTCATGTCGGCCATACCAGCCCCGGAGGCACTTCAAGCGCCAATCGAGCGTGAAGCGGTCTGGTTTCGTGCGGCGGGCCTCATAGTCCCAAGCCATGCTGTCGATGCTTCCGATGCGCGGATGACCGCGCAGGGCCATCACGGCATCGCCCTTCACGCCGAACAGGTGCAGCCGGACGTGCCGCGGCAGATCGCGGTCTAATCGGTTGATGATCGAATACAGCCCATCGGGGCCGTGCATGTGCCGCCGGCAGACGGAGCCGAGACCTACGAGCGCGGGCAGATCACCAATCAGATCCGCGCAGCGCAGATAGTCGTCGGGCTGCCAGCCTTGAAGCACCGGCATAGGCCATGCGATGGCTTGGCGGTCGGCTTCGGCGCGCACCAACGCCAAATGTTCGGCCGTCGCGCGCACACGCTGCAGCACGATTTCCCGGTCAGCCGCAACCTCGCGTTCGCAGCAGAAGTCCATGCTGGCGTACCACCTCCACGGATACGACCCCGCCAGCCGCACGTAATCGCTGATGCTCCAGGGATAGCCCTTATATCGGACCATGGCGACGAATCCGGCACTGTCGAGCGCCACGTCGCCGCCGCTGAACATATCCGCCGGCACGGCGCGAAACTTCCCATTCGCTCGCAGCGCATTGGCGCTCACCAGCATGGGCGCGCCGATCGCCACGCACTCCGAGGAAATGCGCCGGAAAGAAACAGGGATGCCGAGGCGGATGTCCAACGAAGGGCTCCCTCAGAGGTTGATCGGCACAACGCGGCCGTCGAAGTAGTGGTGGGCTGTCGGCGTGCGACGGATCGGGCGACGTGCGCGCAGCTTGAGGCAGAATTTGCAGGTCACGTCCTCGGGCCGCTCGGCAATGTTCATGCCGTCCGTGGACTTGGCGTTCTCGCGACCGCACATCGTTTTCGTGACGCGGACTCCGCCGCGCTCATGAATGACGCCTTGATGCAGTTTCATTGGTCGCTCTCTCAGTTGCACAAGACCGGCGCGGCGTCCCATACTTTCGCCAGGAGGACGCGACGATGACGATTTACATGGTTTCCAAGATCGAAGACGCGGACGGAGAGGCGTATTGGGTGAACGCTCATACGCCCGACGAGGCGCGAGCCATGGTGGCCGCGACCTTCCCGAACGAAGCCAAGGACGCACGTGACCCAACAAAGTTCAAATGCGAACCGGACGGCGAGAAGCAGCCGGCCTTCGGTATGATTTACCGCCGAAACTACGGCCCTGAAGCGGTCAGATAGCCCCTCACGCAGCACTTTGATCTCCCGTTAGGTCTTGTCGGTTTCGGTTTTGCCGCAATGGCGGCAACGTTCTTTGACCGGCACGATGACTTTGCACTCGCTGCACAACCAATCGGTGATCGGTGCATCGGGATCAGGCTCAAGCACCTGCCGAAACTTCTTTTCCACGTCGCGAAGATTGGCCATCTGGACGCTCCTAGTTGGTCACTGGTTTGAGGATGAAACAGGCGATGTGCCGACCGGTCCCTTTGCCCTGGGATCCGTCCTCGGTCGCCAGCCAGCGCACGTCGCCCAGGTTCCGCACCTGTCCGTGGTCGCCCATGATTTCCTTGAGGATCATCAGCAGCCACTTATCGACCGGGTAGACCAGCACCACGAGCTTCCCCTTGCGCCATTCTTCGATGGCCTTCCGTATCCAGCCGGTGGGTCCGACCTTGCGCTTCGACCACGGCACGGTGATAGAGCCGAACGGCGGGTTCACATAGTTCCGCTGGCCCCACTCGCAGGTCAGGCCGTCAAAGCCCTCGGGCCGCGGGAACGGGCACGGGTCGAAATCGAAGGGGCCGAACTCGGCATTGAGCGTGACGAACGCCGGGTCTTGCCACGGCGTCAGCCAGTAGTGCTTGCCATCGTCGCCGTTGCCTACGTGGAACTTGTTGTCCTCGGGCGCGAGCTGCGACTGGTGGAGAAGATCGTTCAATGCGCGCTCCTATTTTCTCAGGCGCCGGATGACGGCGCGCATGGCGTGAAAAACAGCCGAGCAAAACTCCCAGATGCCCAGGCCCATGAAACCGACCAGGATCGACGACCACGGTTGGCCGATCACGATGTTGTCGAGGTTGATCAATCGGCGCTCCCGTTAGGACAGCTTGAGCCGTTCGATGACCCGGCCGTTGTGTACGAGCCGGATTTCATCGTCTGGCATCTTCGGATCGGCGTAGACCGGGATGCCCGCTATCTCCCCGACCAGCTTGCGCTCGCGCGGCCACATACTGTGAACGATCAGCACCGCACCCTCCGGTTTCTCATCTGCCATCTGGACGCTCGCTTTCAGGCGCACGAATCCAGCCCGCGGGCGAGTGCCCGCAGGGCTAGAGCGTGAGGGTTGGAATGGAAGAAATGAGCCGGTCGAATGACCGTGGGTTTATGGACGGGCATAGCGGCGCGGGTAGCGGGCGGAGGGTGAACAGCGCGCGAACTGTTTCCCCTTACTTTCCCCTCATTATGGTTCAATCTTTCCGATTCGTTCTGCAATAATCGGTTAGAGGTGAATGGCGGAATCGCGCCATTCTGCGGCTTAGCAAAAGCTAGTAACGAGCAGAAATAGTTAAGCACCATTGGCGGATTTCCTGCCTTTGCGGGGATTTCCCCCTATCCTTCCCCTTAAATCTTCCAGGATGCCGCGGGTGCGCTCGGGATCATCCTTGATATAGGTCAGGACAGATTGGCTGTTCTTCCATTGGGCTGTGTCGCGAATATCGTCCACGCCGTAGCCCATGTCCCTGAGAGTCGTAGCGAGGCCCCTGCGAGAGCGATGAGGGCGGTAGGTCATCTTTATGCCCGTGTGTTCGATCAGCCTGTCTATGGCGATGTAAACGGCCCTGCGGTAGCGGTAGGAGAACAGGTATCCGTCCTCACGCTCCGGGAGGCCCCTCCAGGCTTGCAGCACTTGCCGCTCGACCGGGGCCTTTCTCCACTCCTTGCTCTTCTGGACCCAGCGATCGATCTGAGCCCGCTTCCAGTCGATCTGGTCGCGCTTGATATTGATGACCTCACCAATGCGCCAGCCGTGAATCTGGAAGGTCATAAGCAAAGCCTTCAGCTCGCCATCGGCCAGCCGGATCAATCTCTCCAGTTGATCGGGATAGGTAATCGGCCGTTTGACTCCGACAGGCTCGAACATCGGAATCTTGATGTATTCGCACAGTCGGCGCCGGTCCATGTAGTGCATGACGGAAGCGGCCGGCGAGAGAACGGCATTGTTCTTGCTCTGCGGCAGATCGTTGGGGCGTAGCTTGTGAGCCGCCAAATGGAAGTCCTCGACGGTCATGTCGCTAAGCATCACCCCCGCGAAGTGATCGCGCAGATTTTCCACGCAACGGCGGTAATGTTTCCCCGTATCGGGGTGAGCGGCTAGCCATTCGTCGCAGGCCCAATCGAAGGTGGCCGTTTCGCGCGTCCGATCGGCGTCACGTTGCTCGCGGCGCGTATCGCTTGCGAAGTCCTGCCAAGCCGTTTCAGCCTCTCGCTTGTTGCGCGCCTTTTCGCAACGGATTTCGTACTGCTCCCGGTTGACGTAGCCGCGGACGATCCAGACCTTGTTGTTGTCCCGCGTTCCCGGTGCGTAGTAGCTCGGCATTCGACCGCCCCCTGAATTTGGATGCACCTTTCCCAGGTGAAGAACATGGTCTTACGACCCTCTGGCGGGTGCAAGCCCAGCTCCGATATTACTTTCCACAAGGTACGCGCGCTCATGCTTCCGGCCGGGAACGAGGCCAGAAGTTCCTCAAAGGAATAGAGGCGCGGTAAGTCACTCACCCCATGCGCTCCATCTGGTCGGGGAGGGGGATCACAGCCCAATCCCGAAATCGAGCAGCTGGATAATCGTGTTGTCCGCAGACGTATGCGTGATCCAGCGGCCTCCAGCGTTTATCCATTTGGCCCGGTACTTCTCCCAGTCATCGATCAGGATGTCGCCGGGCTTGGCGTGCAGGCATTTCTCTTTTGACGCGCAGCAGACGACTGGCACGTTGGGGCCAAGATGTTTGGCGATCCAGGCGCGCTTATTGTCAGGTGCCTCGGCGACCGATGATGGAACGCCCGTTAGAACGATGGGCCGGTGACGCCCGATGAAATCCCAAAGCTCGGGCATATCAGCCATAGGCGGGATGTTGAGGTAGAAATCTTTGACCGTCCGCACCTTCTCCCAATCGACGTTGTCGAGCAGCTTGTCTGAGCGGAAACCGAACACGGCTTCGTGGTGCGCGCCGAAGTCCGCAAGCACGCCGTCCATATCCACATAGATTTGTGTCATCTTGCCCTACTCCCCCTGTTCCCGCCGGTAGCGTTGGCCCGCTGGACTCAACAGCCACTGCTCTTCGGCCAGCTTCTTCATGCCGATCCCGTAGCGTTTCTCGAATGTCTCTTCCCCGATCAGGTGCTGCTCGCCGTGAGCCCCGGCACAGAGGGGTATTGTCCAGTTGTCGCCGGGCTTCATACTCGTGCCGCCGTTCGTCCCGATGCGGACGTGAGCGGCTTGGATTTTACCGAAGCAGACGTGGCCGTTGCGCCCCTCAATCGCGCAGCACATTCCTCTCACGTATTGGAGATGGGACGGGCACCGGATCACCGAGGACTCTCTGAGGCCCATCTTGGCAGGCTTACGGCGCTTGAGGCGGGCGGTGATCATGCGGCCCTCACATGCTGTTCCTCGGGCAGAGGAAGGAGAATCCCTAGCTCGCTTGTGACGAACGCATAAACCTTGTCCAGGTACAGCTTGAACTCATCGGCGGCGAGCTTGGCAGTGGAGCGGACGGCGATCTCTTCGCCATGCAGATCGACCGTGCGCGGCTCCAGAAACTTCGCCTTGAAGAACTCATGCAGGTCGTCGTTATCGTGGCCGGTCTCTTCCGCGAGGATCGATAGCCAACGCCAGTAAAGCGCGTTCTGATTGAGCGAGCGGCGCGTTTTGTAGGGCTCGACCGTGACCTGCCAAACCTTGTTCTTGCGCAATCCGTCCAATAGCTCATGCAGTCGTTTGAGCATGGACGGGTCACCGTCGCGGATGATGTAGGGCGTGCGCGCCATTAGAACGGGATTTCCGAATCCAAATCGTCGCGGCCCATGCTGGTATTGTCCGCAACGGGCCGATCCTCGCTGCCCTTGGGGCTGTCCAGCATCGTGAGCGTGCCGCGGAACTTGGACAGCACGACCTCGGTTGAATAGCGATCCTGGCCGTCTTGACCCGCCCACTTGCGGGTTTTCAACTCACCCTCCAAGTAAACCTTGGAGCCCTTGGTCAGATACTTCTCGGCTACGTCCGCAAGGCGCTCATCAAAAATAACGACGCGGTGCCACTCGGTCTTTTCCTTGCGCTCGCCCGATTTGGTTTTCCAACTCTCGGACGTGGCGAGGTTGAGGTTGGCGATCTTGTTGCCGTCGCTGGTGCGGCGGATTTCAGGATCGCGCCCGAGGTTGCCGACCAGGATTACCTTGTTTACCGAGCCAGCCATCAGGCATTCTCCTTTTCATGCTTCATTTCGGTTTCTTCACGGCATCGCTCGCACAGGATGATGGTCAGGCCGTCTGCAATGTCGATGAAGCAGTCCATGTCCCAATCGCTATCGATCAAGGCGTCACATTCTTCGCAACGGCACATGCTCATGGCCTACTCCGCCGCCAGAGGTGGGGTTTTCTTGAGGCTTTCGCAGAACTTCGCCATATCGGCCTTGATGCCCGCGATGTCCTCGCCGTTGCCGTTCCAGTCGTCGGGGAACTCGGTTTGGGCTTTCCTGAGAAATGTCTTTGCATCCGCTGAATTGACGAACGCGACGTACTGGTCATAGTCGGTGCAGGAATAGAGCTCGCGGTAGAACTCACGCGCCTCCTGGCGAAATTTGGTAATGCCGGGAGGGTTTTTGATCTTCGTTACGTCCGCGCGGTCTTCCTGCGTGCCGGCGTCTCTAAGGCTGTTGACGCATTTGTTGTCGTCAAATAGGCCCATATGAACGTCCGCCGCAAAGCCGATCAGAGATAGGCATTTGGTCAGCGCGTCGGTCAGCGATTTCTTGGGCGCCTCTTCGTCGGTGAACATGCCGTACTTGTTGCGGCCGACGAACTCGGTCTGCCCGAATTGCTGCACGCGACCCAGCGAGCCGTTCCAGATGTACCAGACTTCCAGGCGCAGCTTGTGAATGATCACGGTTCCGAACGTCTGACCGTTTTCGTTTAGGCAATCGTGGCCTTTCTGATAGGATTCATCCTGGATGGTGTAGCCCCAGCCAATGCCGATTGGACCAAATATCTCCGTCGCGCGCTTGACCATCCAAGTCGGATTGATGGCGGTCCCGTTGAAGCCACCGCCGCGCTTGAACTCCTTGGTGAACTTCGGGTCGGTTTTTTCGACCGCGGACCACAGGGCCAACGTTTCCATCTTGGTTTCCTCTCTCAGTATTTCGTCCATCTACCGTCCCTCCGGTACGCACTGGAATGAGTCGGTGAAGTCATCGGGGTTGGCGGCGGCTTCTCTAACTTGCCGGTCCATATTCACTTGGCAGTTGAGCTTTGTCGGAGAAGCCTGGAACTTGTAAGTACGAACCCATACGAGGGTGTGAGGCTTGTTGGATTCGAGGGCGTCGGCGTAGTGGACAATCGCGACGAACGACCCGAAACAAGCCGCCGAAAACAGCGTGGTGAAGATGAGCGCGCGCGTGGTCACGCCCGCACCTTCGTCTTGCCGAACACGCTCTCATCGATCTCCTTGAAGATCGTTATGTCAGTGGAGCGGTTGCGGATAGGGCGGAAGCGGGATGCGTCAAACGCGCCCTCCTTGCCGTTTCGCGTCGGCGGGTTCACGATTTCGCGCAATAGAATTAGGGGAATGCCGTTATAAGGATTTGTGATGACGTCACGGATCGTATAGACGACCCCGATCTCTGGATAATTGCAGCCAGGATCACGCTGCCCGGGATGCTTCAGGCTGTTGTCGATGCAAACTACTTTGAGACCCGGCTCAAGCTGCTCGCTCATCGCTCATCCTCTTTGACTTCGATCACAGGCCTGACGATCTTGACGAACAGTCCGGCCATGGTTTGAAGGGAGGCAGAGGTTTCCCGAACTAAGGGATTCTCTAGTCTCTCTTCCCTCTGCTTCTGGATCAGGGCGGTGATGGGGAGGGGCATGGCTATAGACACTCCCCGATCACTTCGCGTTTCAGCGCGCCATATTTTTCCTCATCGCCTTGGACCTCGCCGTGCAGGGCGACGATCCACCACCGCTCGCCTTTCCATTTCGGCGGGATGAGCGTGGCGTGCAGCGCGTGGCGTGAGCAGATTTCCAATGGCCCCGCGACTTCCTCCACCGTGCCAGGTTGGACAGGATCATTCCTCCCGCCGTTCGCCGCCCGACCGTTCTTATCCGAGCGCCAGTAAGCGAGGGTGACGCCTTGCGCGGCGAGGGCCTTGAAGCGGTCCAGCCTGTCGGCTGGCCACTTCTCTGCGAAATATTGGAGGCAGCGCCTCCAATATTCGCCGTAGCCGTTGCCGTCGCCGTAGCCGTAGCCGTAGCCGTCGCCGTTGCCGTAGCCGTCGCCGTCGCCGTCGCCGTAGCCGTAGCCGTAGCCGTAGCCGTAGCCGTTGCCGTAGCCGTTGCCGTTGCCGTAGCCGTCGCCGTCGCCGTAGCCGTAGCCGTCGCCGTCGCCGTCGCCGTAGCCGTAGCCGTCGCCGTAGCCGTCGCCGTAGCCGTAGCCGTAGCCGTCGCCGTCGCCGTAGCCGTAGCCGTCGCCGTCGCCGTCGCCGTAGCCGTAGCCGTCGCCGTAGCCGTCGCCGTAGCCGTAGCCGTAGCCGTCGCCGTCGCCGTAGCCGTAGCCGTCGCCGTCGCCGTCGCCGTAGCCGTAGCCGTCGCCGTAGCCGTAGCCGTCGCCGACAAAAGACACCGGCACCGCTCCGAAGAGCATTGCTGCTGTCGTCATGTTAGCTCCGCGACCAGGGAGCGGCTTCCCACGCTTTCACCGCGTCGTCGGTGCATTGCGCAACCGAAGTGATGTCGCGCACCTGGAGGTCCGCGGCCGGGCCGATCTTGCATTGATTGGTTGGGCCCGTGACGGCGAGGTCCAAGAAGCCCTTGAGCCCGCGCCATTGGATACAGTTGCGAGCCGCCCGGAGATCGATGGTCGCGCCATCGACTTTTGCTGCATAGCCGAAGAACACGCCGCGATGAGCCGTGGTAACAAGGACGGCGGTCTCTTTCGGCTTACGATTGGGGTGATTCGTCATTGGTCTAGTTTTCCTTCGCCCCTGAGAACCGCCGAGGCGCGCGGTGAAATTCAGTCCTCGATATTCCGCACAATCGCCCTCACCTCTGTCATCACGTCCTGTATGGCGAGGGATTCGTCGGTGTCGGCATGAGCGGCGATTTCAAGCTGCTCGATGGCCTTACCCAATGCGTTGAGGGCGATTACTTCCTGTGGGGTCCAGGTCCGCGATGCCTGCGAGCGGTCGAGCAGGGCGAAGTTGATGTTGTCGGGATAGTTGCTCATGGCGTCTCACCGCGAGCTTTGGCCAACACGGTGCGGGCGTTTGCGATCATGCGTTCGACAGCGATAGGGTTGCCGCCTACTCCGACCTGAAACCGCTCGTCTTCAAGGAAGGCTTTCAGCGCCTCATACAGTTCAGGCGCGGCGGCGATCAGGTGGGCGTTGGCTTCCGTCTCCGCTTCCGAGCGTTCATCGGTGGGCCAAAGAAGTTGGCATATCGCCAGCGGCTCGCCGTTGGTGATCCCGTCCACTTGAGCCGTCACGGGATTGACCTCCCACGGCCCCGGAGTCCACGCCCTCGTATCGCTATCGGACATGGGGTTAGGCTGCCTGAATGATGGCGAGGGTGCGCTTGGCGCTCGCAACGATATTGCGGGGCGCTTCGTCCAGTCCGCCGAGGGCGTAATGTCGAGCATCCGAAAGAAGGTCTTCAAACGCAGCACAGTCCAATTCAACGGTTGCCGTGGTGCGCGTGACCTTCATCTCGCGGCGGACGCCTTCATGCTCGGAGCAGCGGTCCAGGTGGTCGTCCCAGAACGTCCGGGGGAGTTTGAATGTCTTGTTCGTCATGGCCCCTTCCTCTCGTCGGTAAGGGGCTGTAGGACAGTGCCGCCTCACCAGTGGTTGATGGGGCTAATGTAAAGAGTTTCTTGCGGCTGTCAAGAAAAACTTGCGTCCTGGATCAAAAAAAATTGACCTGGCTGGATTCGCGGCCGGCGTTAAGGATTTCTAACGTATATCAGGCGGGCCGAATATCCAGGACCGGGGCCGCCCATTCGAGTTTAACACCCTCGATGGCGACATCATTCCAGCTCTCTAAAAGAAATATGCCCTTTTCTCCGGTCCAGTGGACTTCCTTAACATAGGTCGGGCCGTCCACAACCTTGCAGACACAGAGCTTGTTGCGGCACTCGTCAGGGACGCCATAGACATCCCGGCGATAGAACAACAGCCATCCGTCTTTCAGCGGATACATGCTGTTGCCCCGGATACGTACGGCTATGATGTCGCCGTTAATACCTTGTGGGCGCTCGACTTCTTCAAGTCCGCCCCCCAAGTCATCTATGGGGTGCACGGCCTGTCCTCCCCCGACGTACCCTACCACCAGCGTGGTTTTTTCCGGGTTCTTATCGCGCGAGCGTACGCCCGTTCCGGTGATAAGCCAACCCGGTTCTACACCCAAAAAGCGGGCTAATTTCTGCAATCTCGGGTTGCGCGGCGAAGTGTCGCCATCCTCCCATTGCTGGACCGCCGAGCGGCTAATTCCGAAAAGATCGGCAATCTGTTGCTGAGTCGCGCCCCTGTCCTCGCGCGCCTCTTTGATTCGGTCACCAATCCCCGGCATGGCGCGCATGATAGGAAAACTTTCTTTGAAGTCGCCGCAAGAAACACTTGCTAAAAGGCAAGAAATTCTTTACATGGAAAAACCATGCACCCGCTTCTCGAACAAAAAGCCGCCGATGTAGGTGGCGCTTCCAATCTCGCAAAGATCATCGGCGTGACGCGCCAGGCCTTGTTCCAGTGGGACCGTGTGCCGGCCGAAAGGGTTTTGCAGGTTGAACGTACCACCGGCATTTCCCGCCACGACCTCCGCCCCGACCTATACCCGAGGGAGGCGGCGTGATGGCCGACATTCTCCAATTCAACGGCATCACTCGGCTGGACCTTCCGCCCGATCGCGTTCTCGAAAACTGCCAGGGCAAATTAGAGGGCGTCGTGATCCTCGGCTGGACGCTGGAGGGCAATGAATTTTTCGCCTCGTCCTACGCAGATGGCGGCGATGCGCTCTGGCTTCTTGAGCGCGCGAAGATGGCGCTGCTTTCCGTTCCCGAACACATGGAGGCCGATTAGCCGCGTACGGGCTTCGGGGGAACACTATGACGGGGGCCTACCACTTCAACGAGGAACTTCAAAACAGACATCGCCACTTCGGCGGCGTCTCTATCCTCTCGCTCTATAGCTCCTTCCAGGACTTGAAGAGCGGCGGAGCGGATGGGGTCAACAGGATTGCCGTGCGGATTGTCTCCCGAGAGGGAGCCCGTGCGGATCGGCATGACGGCGGCAACGCGCGTCATGCTGGGTGCGGACGACGGAAAGTCGCTACCCGTCCAGCCACGAGATTTCAGCGTGGACACCGTAACTTGCTGCTCTCCCTGAATGTTCGAGCGCAAGCGAAACGATGCCGGTTTAGCGCCCGGCCCGCACCTTCTCAATTCATCGGAGCGCGGCTCATCCGCCAAGATCGCGCCGCCTCCGTAGATATAGTGAACGTCACCATCCATGCAGACACTTTGCATGGAGCTTCAACGAAATGTCGTTCGGAGATGACGCGAACACGCCGCCAACAAACCACCGAAGAGTTCTTCGCATGAATACCAGCGCCGCCCTTCGCGCTGAGATGAAGGATTTTATCCCGACTGCCGTTCGGCAAAGCGGACATTCGGCCAAGGTCATCGCTCTATTTGCAGACGCGACACCGCGCGCCGCGGAGAAGTGGGAGGCGAGAGAGAGCCTCCCCAGCGCACCGAACTTGATCCTGCTCGCCCGAGAGATACCCGCCTTGAAGGCCAAGGTTCTCGAATGGCTGGAAGCAGACAGCGGGCAGGGCGGCGATCCCGCCAAGGTGCTGAATGAGATTCAACGACTGCTAACGGAGAGATCGAAATGAACCCAGGCGGTATTTCGCGCGACCCTTACGACGGGGACTAACTCTCACGCGGTCTGGGGAGATCGCTTTCTTATCGGGGGACCACGATGAACGACTTTCATAACATCGAATCGGACGGCCTGATCACTGTCCGCAGCGTGACCGGGGCAAACGTCCCACCTCTCCCCCCGAGCGTCCCGGTCACGCGCTTCATTTGGACGGAAGCGAACGTCCGCACGCTCACCTACCTCTGGAATGACGTAGGGCTTTCGGCTACCGAAATCGGTCACCGCATGGGCATCAACAAGAACATGGTGGTAAGCAAGGCGCGTCGGATCAATCTAGCCCGCAGACGGGACTCCAAGATCATCCATAAGACGCAGACCAGGGTTCTGCTCGATCACGCGCGCTCGCAAGCCCTACTCGATCTTGGCCCGAACGACTGCCGCTTTCCTTTCTCGGATCCCAACAAGGCGGATTTCAGATTTTGCGGCGCCCCCGTAAAACGCGGGTCCTCTTACTGCGAGACGCACAACGCCCTGTGCTGGCTCCCGGTTCCCAAGAAGATTCGCAAGGTGGCCGCATGATGTGCGCCGATCCCAACCAACTGACGGTCTCAGAGTTCATCGACTTAACAAAGAAGATCGCAGCGGTGATTCTCATCTGTGCCCTCTGTGGCTTTGGTGGACTCATCGCCGCGGTGACGTGGGGGATGCGGTGAAAGCCCAACTAGATTTTGCCGACGCCATCCTAGAGCGCGCTCAGCGTGACTACCGCAACGCACCCCACGGTCAAAAGACAGCCAAACTCAAGAAGCTCCAGAACACCATGAAAGACCTTCTCAAACTAGAGACAGCCATCGCCTCCTATCAGGAAAAGGGAAGGGCGGCGTGAGCAATAGAACGCTGACCACCACCATGAAGATCGCCAAGGAAGCCACAGGGCTGAACGGCAACCTCTACGTCCATGCAGACCATGATGAGCAGGGCTTCATCATGCAGGTCTATTTCAGCTCGCCGGGGAAATTCGACAACACTCAGCTTGAGACGATCCTTGAGGAAGCTGGAAAAGCCCTAACCACCCTCATCAACCCCACGGCAGGAGAATAGGCGTGGCGCGTATCCGCACGGTGAAGCCCGACTTCTTCCGCCACGAGGGATTGCAGGACTTGGAGGCGGCGCACCCGAAGCTCAAGCCCATGCTGGTCTTTGCCGGTCTATGGGGCCATTGCGACAAAGAAGGCCGGTTCGAGTGGCGCCCGCGTCAGCTCAAGCTCGACATTCTTCCGTTCCTCGATTTCGACATGAACGAGACGCTGTATGCGCTCGAACAAGGCGGATTCATCATCCGCTATGAAGTGCAGGGGAAGCACTACGGCATTGTCCCGACATTCGGGGACCACCAGAGAATTTCCGGGAAGGAAGCGCAGGAAGAAGCGAAGCACCCGCCGCTTCCCAAAGTGAAAACCAAGAAGCAGGTGGGAAGCGACGGGGAAGCAAACGAGCAGCGCGAGAGACCATCTGGAAACATTCCAGTCTCCCTAGGAAGGGAAGGGAAGGGAGTACAGGAAGAGGAAGGGAATACAGGAAGCGCGCCTGAAGTCGCGCCGCGTGAAGAAAATGTTTCACGTGAAACCCGAAAACGAGGAACGCGCCTTGAAGACGATTGGAGACCTAGCGATGCAGACCTTGCGTACGCGCGATCCCTCGGATGGGACGACGCACGAACTGAACGCGAGCGAGTCGCCATCATCCGCTGGTCCAAATCCAGCCCAAAGAACGGGGTCAAGCTCGACTGGAGCGCGACCTGGCGAAACTGGGTCGATCGCGTCAACGGGGAAAAGCCTGCAAACCCGACCGCCGACCGGGCAAAGTCTCGCCGCGCCGCAATCGCCGCTGGAATGGGCGACAAGTTTCCTGGCGGAGAGATCGGACCTGGCATCGTTGGTGGGGATGAAGCCTCTCACGGATTCGGAACGGGACCGATTATCGAAGGCTTTGCCGAGCCTGGAGAGACGATCAGCTCCGGCGAGCCCGCAAGCCTTTGCGCTGGCGATGGAGAAACTCCTGGATTGGGCGGAGACGTTCGGCCTGCCGATGAAGGACGAAGCAACGGCGACCGCGTTCTATCAGGCGTCGTTGGCCGATCTGCCGGAGGATTTGCTGATGGAAGCGATCAAACTGACCATCGTGAACCACCAGTACCATACGCTGCCGAAGCCGGCGGATATTCGGAAGCACGTGTCGGAGGACTACGCGAGACGGAAAGTAACGTTGATGCGCGCGAAAGCGGCGCTGAAGTTCGGGAGATAGTCGATCCTTTTGAGATTCCCGCGGCGCTTCGGAGATTTGCGTGATGGACCGCGAAGCCTTCGCCGCTAAGCAGGCTCGCATGGCAGAGCTATCGAAGAACTGGCCCGATCCGACCTCACGGAGAAAATCCGAACCTCTCAAACCGATCCACGTCCCCAACCCTCATACAGCCAGGATGATCGAGGAAGCGAAGGATGGGGCGTGATGGATAACACAAGCGAGCTATTCGAGGTCATCGGCAAATGCTGTTCGTGCAAGGCGACGTTGCCGCAGGGCGGATGGTGGGGCTGGCAACCGGCATCCATTCCCGCGTCCAACACCCCCAAGGTGGGAGAGGAAGGATGAGCGATGTATAAGATCGCATCCGAAAATAAACAGCGACGGGCGAGCGCGATTGCCCCGGCTGCGGTTGCGGGCGCGTCCATGTACGAGGACCGGCGCAGCATCGAAGAACGGTATAAGGATACGGCTGCTGCTGCGTATGGCGTCCAACAACGACTGATGGCGTCAACTGATCCGCGCGAAAGGGCAACGCTGAGCGTCGAATATAAACGGCTTGGGCTTGAACTGCATCGCTTAAAGCCGATGTACAAGGCTGCTCGCGTTGCCCGCTCCCGTCAGGATCGCGACGTTCAAGATCGACGTTGGGCGAAATGCCTGGGTGCGGCAATCATCAATCTGCTCGGCAAAGAACAGTGGGACGCCATTGTCGTGGAAGCAAAACGCATCGAACAAGAGCGCATCGGCATCGCCAATCGTCCAGCCCCACCCCAGCAGGAGACCAAAGGTGAGTGACGAGCTTTTGAGCTATGCACAAAAATGGCCCGTCACCATGAAGCAGATTTTGGAGGCTGGCTTGTGCCGACGTGCTGGGCATCGCTGGCAGTGGCTTCCGTGGCGACGGCAATATGTTTGTTCACGTTGTGGGCACCCCACCCCATGACCGAAGTGGAGATCGTCGCGAGGGCGGCCTATGCGAACTTCAAGGATCGGCCGAACCGCGACCGCCCCAACACCGAGACATGGGAGCAGCTTACCAAAGACGTGCGCGCGATGTGGTGCGACTTCATCGGGGCCGGGATCAAAGCATTAGACGACCACCGCGCCCTCACCACCGCCAAGAAGAGGGAAGGGTGATGCTATGAACGCTATGTCGCTTTCAACGACCGCCCCGCGGACCTCCGCCGTTGTATGGACTCCCCTGCTAGTCTGGGACTGGATCCGCGAGACGCTCGACACCGCCCGCTCACTCCCAGGCCATAGGCCCATGAGCCACCGTATCTATTGGCCCGACATCGCGAGGCGCCGGGATACCGACTATGGCGATCCCATGAAATACACCGATGAGGGAGAGACCCGAACGTGTGCAAGCTCTGCGGCCATCGGCCGGCTAGATGAGGTGCAACGCTGGCTGACCTGGCTGTCTTACGAGGACCGAAAGATCATCTATTACACGCTGCGGAAATGCTCCGACAGGCGGATAGGTCGGCGGCTTGGGATTCCGCACCGGCTGATTGCCCAAAAACGGGAAGAGGCTCTGCGTGGGATAGCCTTGCGGCTTACGTTAGAGGGGAACTCGCTTGTTTCGGATGCCTGAGTTCGCCGCGGGTCGAAATATTGAAGCCGAGCGCATCGATGTTAAAGGGCCCAAGCGACCTATAGCGTTTGACGAGTTTCTGCGTCTTAACGCGCTGCATGCGGTCTATGTGGTGACCACTGCCGACCATACGATCAGCAAAATCGGAATGGCTGATGATCCTCCCAAACGGTTCGGGGCCATCCAGTCATCGAATTTCGTTGATCTGGAACTTTTCCGTTATTGGTTCGTCGCTGGCCGCCCTTTGTCTGAAAAAGTTGAGGCGGCGATCAAGACGCTATACCAGCCATCTCTAATCCGAGGCGAATGGTACAGAATACCAGCGGACTTAATGGCGCGCGAGGTGAAAGCCGAATTGGAAAGGGCGGGCCATTGGCACTTGACAGAAATCGAGATGCGAAGGGCGTTTCTGAGACTGTTAAAAAAAGAGCAGCGCCTACTTGACATGGGGGCTCCTGGGGGACTAGAAACGCTATAGGTTGATATTTTCGCGCCCGCCCGGACCCAATCCGAGGCGGGTTTTGCATTTCGGAGACCCATCATGGCCAAGAAACCCGTCAAGAAGCCGATGCCGAAGAAGACCGGCAAGAAGGGCTGCTAACGCGCCTGCAAGAACAGGGCGTAACAGGCCATGGCGAAATTCAAGAAGGGTGAAAGCGGCAACCCCAACGGCCGGCCCAAGGGCTCGCGCGACAAGCTCGGTGATGCCTTCTTCGCGCTGCTCGAGCGCGCCGTCCAGAAACATGGCGAAGAGGTCATGGCCGCTCTCGCCAAAGATCATCCTGCAACATTTGCCAATCTGATGGCGGGGTTATTGCCGGCCGATGTCCGGATCAAATCCGATCACACAATCACTCGTCAGCCCGAGCCAATATCCGCGACTGCTGAATGGCTTAGGGAAACTGTCGGAGAGCCAGCGCGTGGAGCGCCTCCGGGTACTCTGCCGAACTGACCTCTATTTTCTGCTCCGGTTTGCGCTGAAGCGTGCCGACCTTGAACGTCAGTGGCTATTTGATCGTTGCAGGGAGGTCCAAGCCTCACCTAACGGTCATTTAGACCTGTGGGCTCGCGAACACTACAAATCGACCATCATAACGTTCGGGCTGACCATTCAGGACATCCTGAACGACCCGCAGATTACGGTCGGCATCTTCAGCCACACGCGGCCCATTGCGAAAGGCTTCCTGCGCCAGATCAAGCGCGAGCTCGAGGCCAACGAGCAGCTTAAGGAGTGGTTCCCCGATATCCTGTGGGCGGATCCACAGAAGGAATCGCCCAAGTGGTCTGAGGATGAGGGGATCATCCTCAGGCGATCCTCGAACCCGAAAGAAGCGACTGTGGAGGCGTGGGGCCTCGTAGACGGTCAGCCGACATCAAAGCACTTCGGCCTAGTGGTCTATGACGACACGGTCACCCGCGAGTCTGTGACCACGCCAGAGATGATCCGAAAGGTCACCGAGGCTTGGGAGTTGTCCCGCAACCTTACGGCTGATGGGGGTGTCTCCCGCTACATCGGCACGCGCTACCACCTAAACGACACTTACCGCGAAATCATGAAGCGCGGAGCTGCAAAGCCCAGGATTTACCCGGCGACGGCAAACGCCGCGGTTGATGGCGAACCCGTCTTGCTCTCTCGGGAAAGGCTGGACGAAAAGCGCCGCGAAATGGGGCCCTACACATTCGGGTGTCAGATGCTGCAGGACCCGCGCGCCGACGAAACGCAAGGCTTCAAGACTGAGTGGCTCAAGTTCCACAAGGGTCACGATGGCGGCGGAACGACCAAATACATGGTTGTCGATCCTGCCTCCGAAAAGAAAAAAGACAGCGATTACACTGCCATCTGGGTCGTTGGGCTGGGCGAGGATCGCAACTACTACGTCCTGGATATGCTGCGGGACAGGCTGAGCCTGACCCAGCGCGCCGACGCGGTGTTTGCGCTCCACAAGAAATGGCGCCCCGAGCGGGTTGGCTACGAGAAATACGGCATGATGGCGGATATCGAGCATATCCGCGATCGCCAAGAGCGCGAGAACTATCGCTTTGATGTGGTGGAGCTTGGCGGGCCGATGCCAAAGCCAGACCGCATCCGCCGGCTGATCCCGCTCTTCGAGAATGGGCGCGTTTGGTTACCGGAGCAGGTCAACAAGATCAACTACGAGGGCCGACTTGTTGACCTCGTACAAGTGTTCATTGACGAGGAATACATGACATTCCCGGTGGCTCTGCATGACGACATGCTCGATGCGCTGGCCCGGATGGTCGATGAGGATTTGATGACGAGTTGGCCCATGCTCATCGATGAGACGGAAACCGACCGCTACCGCCGCCGGAAGAAACGGGCAACCTCATTCATGGCCGCATGACCGAATACAAAGAGCGCGACGATGCAGAGTTGCTGGATGAAGCCCGCTCCTGCCTGCGCCGCGCCCGCGTTCATTTGGCTGACTGGCGATCCCAGGCGAGGGAAGACTATGCCTTCGTCGCCTCGGATCAATGGACCGAGGAAGACACGCAGCTCCTGAAAGACCAGGGCCGGCCGGTCATCACGTTCAACCGCATCGCGCCGATCATCGATGCGGTGTGCGGTTCCGAAGTCTCCAATCGGCAGGAGACGACCTATATCCCGCGCGAGCTCGGGGACGTGGCGCCGAACGAAATCCTGTCTGGCGCGGCCAAGTGGGCGCGCGATCTGTGCAATGCGGAAGATGAGGAATCGGATAGCTTCCGGGATGCGACGATTTGCGGGCTGGGTTGGACCGAAACCCGCATGGATTACGAGACTGACCCTGAAGGATTGATCTATATCGAGCGGGTCGATCCGATGGAAGTCTATTACGATCCCGCGGCCAAGAAATCGAACTTGGTCGATGCGCGCTGGGTTATGCGGTTGCAACGAATGGACCGCGCAGTCGTAGAGGAACGCTGGCCCGACAAGGCCGATCTCATCGCGGAAGAGCCCGACAAATGGGCCGATCTGGACGAGATGGACTCGAACAGTCCCCAGGACATCGACCCGCAAACGCGCTACGAGAACAAGCAAACCAAGGAAGGCGACAAAGACCAAATCACCGTCGCCGACTACCAATGGTACGAGCGGTCTTATGTTTGGCGTGTCGCGGATCCGATGACGCGCCAGGTCACCACGCTTGAAGACGACGAATACAAGGTCCTGCAGAAGCGTTTCGGCAAGTTCGGGATGAAGCTGCAGGGCGTGAAACTGCCCAAGCGCAGATATTGCCGGGCCTTCTTCGCCGGCAATGTGGTGCTGGAGCAGAAAGAGGCGCCGTGCCCGGACGGCTTCAGCTATCGGGCGATTACAGGTAAGCGCGATCGCAATACCAACACTTGGTATGGCCTTGTACGGGCCATGAAGGACCCGCAGCGGTGGGCTAATAAATGGCTCGCTCAGGTCCTGCATGTCATCAACTCGAATGCCAAGGGCGGGGTGATTGTCGAGAAGGATGCGGTCGAAAGCGCGTCCAAGTTCGAGGAAGCCTGGCCCAGGACGGACGCAGTTGTCTGGGTGAAGAGTGGCGGTGTGGCGAAGGTTTTGCCGCGCCAGGCGATCACTTATCCGTCCGGTCTCGATAAGCTGATGGAATTTGCCATCGCCTCGATCCGCGACGTGTCAGGCGTGAACCTCGAATTGCTGGGCATGGCCGATCGTGAGCAGGCGGGCGTGCTGGAGTACCAGCGCAAGCAGGCTGGGTTGACCATTCTCGCGGGGCTGTTCGACTCGCTTCGCCGCTATCGCAAGGACCAGGGCCGGATGATGATCCATTTCATCCGGGAATACATCTCGGACGGGCGGCTGATCCGCATCCTGTCGCAAGGCCAGCAGCAATATATCCCGCTGATCCGCGATCCTCAGGTGGCCGAATACGATGTGGTCGTAGACGATGCGCCGACCTCGCCGAACCAGAAGGAAAAGACCTTCGGCGTGATGTCGCAATTGATGCCGGCGCTGTTGAAAGCCGGCATCCCGGTCCCGCCCGAGATTTTGGACTACGCGCCGCTGCCTCAATCGCTGATCGAGGCGTGGAAGAAGCTACTGCAAGGCCAGACCGGGGCGAATCCAGAGCAGATGGCCCTGATGCAGCAGCAGATGCAGGCGCTGCAGGAGAACATTCAGAAGCTGGAGCAGGAAAACCAGCAGCTCAAGCTCAAGAAGCAGGAGAAACTCACCCAGCTTGCCCTGCAGCGCGATCTCAGCGCCGGCGAATTGGCGCTTCGTCAGAACCAGATCGAACATGAACACGCGCTCGACCTCGCCAAGGCCAATATGGACTTCGGCTTGAAGATCAAGCAGCACCAGATGGACGCCGTAGAAATGGCGAACAAGATGGCGTTGGAAACTCGCAAGCAGATTGCGAACGAGGATATCCAGCGCCAGAAGGTAAAATCACAGGCGAATAGAGCCGCCTAGCGTTTCGGGTCGCGATAGACCCGCATCGGGCCTGGACGAACCAGGATTTAGGACAAGGTAAACCATGGCCGAAGAGGCAATCGCTTCCGAAGAGCGTTTCTTCGCGAGCGGCGGGGCGGATGTGCCCGCCGAATTAAGTAAAGAGGCTGAGCAGCCGCAGACGGACGAACAGCCGACTACGGAACAGCCTCAGGAAAAGCCGAAACAGGAGGACAATCGTACCGTCCCTCTGGCGGCGCTCCATGAAGAGCGGGCGCGGCGCAAGGAAGAGCGCGAGCGTGCCGAGAAAATGGAGCAGCGTTTCCAGCAGTTGCTGGAGAAGCTGGGTCCGCAGGCCGAACAGCCGAAGATCCCCGATTTTGAGGCGGCGCCGGCCGATCATCTCAAGGCGGGGCTGGATGCGACACAGAAAGAGCTCGCCGAGTTCAAAAAGTGGCGCGATGAGCAGAGCCAGCAAAGCTGGCAGGCCCAACAGCATCATCAGTTCGTCCAGACCTACGCCTCCGCGGCACAGGAATTTGCGGCCAAGCAGACAGATTTTCCGCTCGCGTATAAGCACCTGATGGCCGATCGAGACGCGGAGCTGCAGGAGTTGGGGTTTGTCGATGCGGCCAACCGCCACCGTATCTTGCAGGCGGAAGAGCAGGGCATCGTCGCCCAGGCACTGCAGAACGGGAAGAACCCGGCGGAAGTGCTTTACGCCGTCGCCAAACGTCGCGGCTTCAAGGGCGGCGCCGGTACGGCCGAAGATGCCGAGACCAAGATCGAGACGCTCCGCAAGGGGGCCAACGCTTCAAATCCGACCGCAGGTGGCGGCGGTAACGCCGAGCCGCCCATGAGCCTGGAAGCTCTTGCGAGGATGTCCGACGAGGACTTCGACAAGAACTGGGACAAGATTATGAAACCGCCGCGGCGCCGCGGCTAGTTAACGGCGCACTTTCGACCCGCGTCCGCCCGGACGTTAAACGGAGCCCTCGCTTCATCGCCCGCGTGAGTGGCGATCCCGCAAGCCAGCGAAACGGCTGAACGGATCAACTTCATTCACGAGGATTTTTCATCATGGCAGCGACCGAATACGGGGTAAATCATCCCCTTGCGGTCAAGCTGTGGTCGCGCAAGCTCATGCGCGAAGCGTTGAAGCAGACTTATGCCTCCCGCTTCATGGGCTCCACGACCTCCAGCCTGATCTACGAAAAGCCCGAAACGTCCAAATCGGCCGGCGATAAGGTGACCTACGGTCTCCGCATGCTGCTGTCCGGTGCGGGCGTCGAGGGCGATGCGACCTTGGAAGGCAACGAAGAGGCGCTCACCACCTACAACGACTCCCTCCTGATCAACCAGCTCCGTCATGCTGTCCGCTCCGCGGGCAAGATGTCGGAGCAGCGCGTGCCGTTCTCGGTTCGCGAGGAAGCGCGGGCGGGCTTGCAGGATTGGTGGGCGGATCGCATCGATACCGCCTTCTTCAACCACATCTGCGGCAATACCGGGCAGGCTGACACCAAGTACACGGGTCACAACGCCACGGTGGCGCCGTCGAGCACCTCCAACAACTCGCGCTGGCTGTTCGCCGGCGGCACGAACAGCACGGAAGCCTCGCTCTCCACGATCGAGACCTTCCAGCTCTCGTACATCGACCGCGCGGTCACGGCGGCAAAAACCGCCACGCCCGTTCTGCGGCCGATCAAGGTGGGCGGCAAGGACAAGTTCGTCATGTTCCTGCATCCCTACCAGGTGTACGCGCTCCGCACCGACGCCACTTCCGGCCGCATCACCTGGTACAACACCCAGGCATCGCGCGTCGAAGGCGGCGAGATGGACAACCCCATCTTCAATGGCGCGTTGGGCGAGTACAACAACGTGATCCTGCACGAGTCCGTGCGTGTCCCAGCCGTGACGACAAACGTTCGGCGTGCCGTTCTATGCGGCGCGCAGGCGGCTTGCATCGCCTACGGCCAGGACGCGGCGGACGGCAATTTCTCCTGGTATGAGGAATTGTTCGACTACGGCAACCAGCTCGGCGTCGAAGCCGGAATGATCTGGGGCCTGAAGAAGACGCAGTTCAACAGCATCGACTTCGGCACCATCGTCGTTTCGACCTACGCGTCGGCACCGTAAGGAGGATTGAGATATGGCGATCAATGCGACTCTCACCTCCACCGCCTACATGCCGCAGCCCCGCGCGAACGCGTTGGGCTCGAACTTTGTCGGCGGCAAGATGGAGATCTCGGGCAGGACCCTGTCCGACATCATCCTCCTGGCCTGCATCCCGAACCGCTATACCGTGGTGGATTACTTCCTCCGCGGCTCATCGGCGGAGACGGTGGCCGTGTTCAAGCTCGGTATCAAGAGCGCGGGCACGGCAACTGCTCAGGGCGGCGCCGGCACCGAAACCACCTTCGGTACTGGCTCGTTCTCTTCGACGGGTGCGGTCAATTACCGCCCGATGACCGGCCTTCCGTACACGGTGTCCATTTCGGATACCGATGCGCAGGCCGGCGCCGATGTCTACATGACCGTTTCTTCGGGTTCGTGGACCACGACCGTCTCCATGGGATACGGCTTCTGGTACTACGGCCCCGGCGTCGGTCAGAGCTAGGCGTCGTAGCGCAAAGAGGGGCGGGGCTTCGGCTCCGCCCCATTCTTTTGAGGATTCATGCAGATTTTTCTCGACTACATCCGGCAGGCGGAAGCCTTGCTGGCCGAAG
>JADMIO011000758.1_pt1 | contig 42111 bp, 23 predicted proteins | sample 8958161 | NCBI WGS metagenome assembly JADMIO01 (sample SAMN16585339, study PRJNA669376) | soil metagenome | isolation source: Crop rotation soil | place: USA: Cullars Rotation, Alabama | collected 2011 | reverse complement strand
GGTCTTATCGGCGCCGAGGGCTCCACTCGGCACGGCCAGTCCGTTGTAGGTGCCCTCGGCGCCAGGCGGGGGAGGAACGACCCCGACGGTGACGGACAGATTGAACGGCGCACTGGAAGCCCCGTGGGGGTCGGTCACAGTCAGAGGGACGGTCAGCGTGCCCTCGAAATCCGTCGCCGGCGTCACCGCATTTCCTACATGGGTGTAGTTCGTCCCATCCATGACGGTGATGGTGAAGCCGGTCGGATAAACGTCACCCGGATTCGGATCGGTCACGAGCAGGTCGCCAGTCACGATGGTGCGCGGAGTGTTCTTGGTCGTGGTCACAGCGTTCTGCCCGTTGATGACTGGCGGCAGGTTAGGAGGCGGCCCGCCAGTTACCGTCACTGTGAAGGTTTGCGTGACCGTGTTATCCGCGGCCTGGCCATCATCGACCGTAACCGTGATCATAGCAGTCCCGGACTCACCGGCCACGGGTGTGTAGCTGAGCGACCCGGTGGGAAGAGGACTCGTGTAAGTCACGGTGGGATTCGGAATGAGGCCCGGATTGTTCGACACCGCCGTGACGGTGAGAATCTGGACGTCCGTTCCGCCCGCACCGACACCGCCGAAGTTCACCGTTTGCTGACCGCTATCATGGGGGATGTCCGCCGGATTCGCAATCGGGTTGAGCGTCGGTTGCGTGTTGTTTGTCGACTGGCCGGCGATTTCCACGTCATCGACCGTGAAGTTGGCAGCACCATCCGGACTTACGAATTCGAAAAGAATCGCATGCGAGAGGCCATTAGCGAAGGCCGTAATGTTCACGGAACGGGTGCTGTAAGCCCCCTCTGCCACGGCCGGTTCGGTAAACGTGGTCTGGACAATTCCGTCCACCTTAACCTGTAGCGTATCAGTAAACGGCGCAGCAACGGCACCGATGCGCAATCCGAACTGCAACGACGTAGCCCCGACCGGAATGACAAGGCTCTGTCCCAAAGTGGAGGTCTCTGCAGAACCGCCCGTTCCACCGAACCAAACCCAATTGGTTCCATTCTGCGGCGGCGCAGTGCCACCACCGGTGCCAAAGCTCCCGTCTGTAATGGACGTTCCGTAATTAGTGGACGTCTGGACGGTCCACTTGGGCCACGGAGCGCCCTCTTCGAAGCCTCCGTCGAGGATCAGATTCGAGCCCGAGTCGTTGTCGATGATGGTCACGACCGCGGCGCTCGGCGCGAGCAGCGTCGCGCCACCGGTCGGTGCGCTCAACGTCACGGTGAACGTCTCGTCCGGCTCTATGTCTGTATCGTGAGTGAATGGAACGAGGAACGTCTTGGTCCCTCCTTCTCCGGCCGCCCAGGTCAAAGTGCCGCCGGTCGCGGTGAAATCCGACGCACCCGCCGTCCCATTGGTTGTCCCATAGGTCACGCTGACGCTGCCGCTCGTGCCGCCAATCCGCGAGACGGGAATCACCGCGCCGGTGGCGCCCTCACTAAAGGCGAAAGTGTCGGAAGTCAGACGGAACGATCCGGGTTGGGCAGGGTCGCAGCACACCGGCAGTTTCTGAATGACTTGCACGCCGTCGATCGACCACCCAGTCCCGGGAACAGTAAAGTCTACTCCCATCAGCCACTTGAACTGCACGTTCTGCCCGGCGGCGGCGGCGGGGAGAGTGATCTCCGTATCGATATAGCCACCGGAATCGCCCGTCCACGCGGCACGCGCCCCCAAGGGGTTTCCACCGTAAACCGACCCATTGTATCCCCCGCTGACCACGACTCCGCCGGCATCAATGATGTCCGTGAAGGCACCGGAGCCAATTTTGATCTCAAGCACGCCGCCGTCGAAGCCAGCGTCGTCAATCTGGTAATGATTTCGGAATTTGATGTGCGACACGTTGGGACCGATCGGGATGACCGTCGAAACAAGCTCGCTGGTGCCATCGGCGGCCGCCTCGCCCGTGAACGCAGCATTCGGTGCGGAATCCGGACCGGCCGTGGACGTCACCCATGCGGTTTGAGCGCCGGTGAACGCAGTCGTCCATGATGCCGGCAGTGCCGGCGCGGTGACGCTGTCGAAACTTTCGGTGAATGCCACGTTAGTAATTACCTGTGCCTGCCCGAGCGTGAAGGTCTGCGTCACGGTGCCCAGGTTCGTGGCTCCATCCTGCAGTTGCAGCGTGAGGGTGATCGAACCGCCGCACGTGCCATTGGCAGTGAAGGTAAATGGTCGGTTCTTGCTCGGGCCGCCCACGGTCAGAGCACCATAGGATTGCGACCCGCTCGGAGCGGTCACTCCTCCTGAGGCCATCAGGGTCGCCACGACGTTCGTGGTAGTTGCCGACCCGATATTCTGCAATCCAATCGCCAGCGTGACGGTTTCGTTGGGGTCGATCAACCCGCTTGGGCAGGTCTCTGCGGTAATCGTCGAGCCCGTCGAAGCGATCACAGGCAGCGCAACCGCGGTGCCGTTGTAGACCACGAGCGAAAAGTCCTGGTCGAGCGCATCGGCGTTGTTTGGCACGCCGTCCGAGTTGATGTTGGATGCGACGACTCGCACGACGAAGTTACCCGTGACTCCTGCGGGAATGAAAACGCTCTCCGCGTTGTTGCGCGTGTCCGCGCTGCCTCCGGTCGTGGAGTCCTTACCGGTAAAGACGTTGCCCTTGTAAGTATTGCCCCCGACCGTGACCTCGAGGTCCAGATCGTTGTTGAAGGCATTTCCTGTCGTCGAACCCGGCGCGTCGGTCCAGGCGAGCGTCACTCGGAACGGCTTGGCCGCACTGCTGATCGTCCCGGTAATGGCGCGCGCCTGTCCGCTCGCGGTAAATCTTTCAGCGGGAACTTCATCGTGAAGGATACGCGGCGTCAGATCAAAGCAGAAACCGAGGTTCATTTCGCCCATGCCTTGATTCTGCGAAGGCAGGGTATCGTTGGCATCCTGGCCGGTCAGGTAGGTGGCGGCGTTCATCAGGTAGGCCTTGCTCATCGACGGACTCGGCGCAGTCAGGCCTTGGTTGATGAAAAACTGCCTCAGCAGCGCCGCACCACCAGCAACGCACGGGGTCGAATGGCTGGTTCCCGAGGAGGTGCTGTAGAATTCCTGTCCCAGCGGGAAGAAATTGTTGACGCTTCCCACAGTCCCGCCCCCCGGGAGAGCGCAAACCCCTGACGCTTTAAAGCACGCGAGGGCCGCACCGTTCCCGGTGGCAACCGCATTGAGCTGACCGACGCCGCCGGTAACGTGAGTGCCTGGCGCAACGATCTCCGGTTTGTTCCGGCCATCCGTGCAGGGACCGCGGCCGGAAAAGTCGATAATGTCATTGGCATTGTCGGCTCCTGCATCGGTCGTTCCGCAACCGTCGGTGCCGGCAGCGTCTTTGCCGCCGTTTGCCGTCGAGTGGGAATGGACGTTCTCGGCAGCTCCAACGGTAATGACGTTCTTGGCGGTGCCCGGCGAACCGACCGATCCCGGGCCGCTGCCGTCGTTGCCGGCGGCGAAGATGATGACCATTTGCTGGTTGCCCGCGACTGGGAAGGCCGAGCCGGTGGGTTGGGCATCGCGAACCAAGGCGTCATAGGCCTGCGAGTCCGCGCTATATGCTCCGGCACTGCTCGCGCCCCAACTGTTCGAACTGATGCGCGCCCCGTCATTGTACGCCCTCGACTGGAGATCCTCGTAGACAGGGAAGGTGAAAGTGTCGGGATCAAAGATCACCGACGAACCGACCTTCACGAACGGAGCGATACCCAGACCGTAATGGTAGCCGGCGGAGTCGGTGTGCGGGAACCCCACGGCCGCATTGTTGAAGCCGCCGATAATATGAGAGTTCAGGTTTCCGTGACCATCGCACCCCTGGATGGTGCTGCCGCCGTTAGGCGTGCCTTCCAGACGATTATAGATGACTCGGCTGGCGGCGGCGATGTCGCCTCCCAGGTGAAGACCAAAATGGTTCGGAGACTGTGTGCCATTGTCCACACCACTGTCCGTCACATCGACCGCAAAGTTGGAAGTGGTGAATTGCGCCTGGGTAAAGTTCTTGCTGGCAAGGAAACTCAAATAACCAGGCCCGGTAGGCAAACCGGCGTTCAGGTTGCCGGCAACGATCTGGCCCTGCCGTTCGTCCCGCTTCTTTGGAACGACGTAGGGTTGAACCGAAACGACATCCGGCTGGGCAGCGACATCACGGACGCGCTCGGGCGGAATTCGGACGATGATGTTCACATACCCGAGAGCGGCATTCTGCTTGAGAGCAGGCGCGAGCTTGATGCCATCGATTGCCGCCAGCGTCGCCCGGTTTGCGGCCGGATCTTCGACCAACTGGATGGCGAAAAGGTCCGCCACAGCGATCCCCGGACGCTTTCTGGCGAGGGACGAGCGGACGACTGGATCGATCTTGTGATCTTCCACGTAGGCCCCATCCCACTGGAGGCTCGAGGCAAGTTCCGGCGAGCTCTGCACCGCACTGAGCGCCGCGGCTGCGCCGTAAACGAGATAGGCGTTGTTCGGAATATAGGTCACGATCGTCACCCCGGTCGCGCGCAGCGCCTTCACCCATTCCGGTTTGGCCGGTCCCGCGAACTGCACCAGGTGCAGGCGCTTGCCATCGAAGCCGCCGACGGCGCTCCGGCCGGCTTGCGCCGCCGACGTGTTCGTCACGATCTTGCCGGCATTGAGCAGAATCTGGTCATAGTCGGGGCGCAACTCCGCACCACGCGCGCCTGCGGCGATGCCGGTATCATCGACTGCAAAAACTTGGTAGGCGCCATAGTCGGCCACCAACCGCGCGCCACTTCGAGCGAGGCGGGCAGCTCCCGCAGGATCGTTGACACGCACCTTCTGCGGTGGAGCTGCGGAGAGAGAAGGAATCAGCGCCAGCAGTGCCAAGGCACCGAGAGCCGCGCCATACCAGGGGTGAACATTGCTTTGGGAGGGCATAACCTTTTTCATAACGTCGAGGGATTGGATAACCGCGATTGAACTAATGCTGGGAAGCCCGCGTCCACTGCATTGGCCGCGGCGGGGTTTTCCCCCACCCATATGGCGGGGTTTCCCTCACGACTCTGGCGGGATTTTCCCCACCGCCTGCCAATGCATTTGGTCACTTTCATCCGCAACGCGGCGTTTTTGGCCGCGACAGCGCCTCCATGGCAAGAAAAAAGTTAAAGAAATTCTTGCAGATAGCGAAATTAGTGGGGCTCATAGAGCCGAACACTGGGAGGGAATTGGGACATTGGCGCTTGCGGACTTCGCACCGCTGGGATAGCGGAGGCCCCAAAGAGAATGCGTGTTACCCTTTTTACCTTGATCGGTTTTACGGCTTCGGCGTCCGCACAGCTCGCATGGGATCAGCGGGAGATCACCCTCACCCCGGCCCCTGGGGCGATTTCAGCGACGGCAAACTTCCCATTCAAGAACACGGGCCAACACACGGTGGCGATCCAAGGGACGCACTCGAGTTGCGGCTGCATTGTGATCGGCAGCGAGAGCACGAAGCGGTACGCTCCTGGCGCCTCGGGCGAAATCGTGGTGGAGTATCGGATCGGCGAGCGAATCGGTGCGCAGCAGACGTACATCTCGGTAACGACCGACGACCCGACCTTCCCGACGACGGTGCTCACCTTGAAGGTGAACATCCCCACCATCCTCGACATCGACCCGCCGGCATTGATCTGGAGACAGAACGAACCAGCCGCGGCGAAGCGCGCGAAGATCACACCAAACCCCGCAGTGCCGATAAAAATCCTGGATGTGCAACCTTCCGATCCGAGCGTGAGCGCCACACTCGAGGCCCCCGCGGAGGACGGTGCCCGCTCGCTGCTCGTGACGCCCGGCGACACCAGCAAACTGGGCTTTCGCCTCGTCACCTTGCGCACGGACTTTCCTCCCGGGAAACCGCGCTCGTTCTACGTTTACGTTCGCATCGAACCCGACACACCGGCGAAGTAGCGCTCCGCATCCGGTCGGGTCCGCCGAGCCAAGGGTCTCCGGGGCTCGACAATCACCAGTGTCCACTGGAGATTCCGTGACTCCATGAAACCTCGCATCGAGGCCCTCGTTTCGCAGGTCAGCGAGATCATCGTCGGCAAGGACGAAGCGGTGCGGCTCGCGATCGCCTGCCTGCTCGCGCGTGGGCACTTGCTCGTGGAGGACGTGCCGGGCGTGGGCAAGACGACCCTCTCGCACGCGGTGGCACGGTCGCTCGACCTGCAGTTTCGGCGCATCCAGTTCACGAGCGATCTGCTGCCGGCGGACATCCTCGGTAACTCGATCTTCGACCGCGAACAGCAGCGGTTCGTCTTCCACGCCGGGCCGCTCTTTTCGCAGGTGCTGCTCATCGATGAGGTGAACCGCGCGACGCCGAAGACGCAGAGTGCGCTGCTCGAGGCGATGGAGGAAAACCACGTCACGATCGATGGCGTGACGCATCCGCTGCCGGCGCCGTTTTTCGTCATCGCGACGCAGAATCCGCAGCAGCAGGTCGGCACGTTTCCGCTGCCGGAATCGCAACTCGACCGCTTCCTCATGCGCATCGAGCTCGGCGCACCAAACCGCGCCGCGGAGCGCACGCTGTTGCTCGGCATCGACCGGCGCGACATGGTGCGCGACCTCAAGCCGGTGATCGATGGGGACGCGCTCCGTGAAATCCAGGGCGCCGTGCGCACCGTGCACACGTCGCCGGCGCTGCTCGACTACTTGCAGGACCTGCTCGACGCGAGCCGCCGCCGGCACCGCACCGGGCTCTCGCCACGCGCCGGGCTCGCGCTCATGCGCGCCTCCCAAGCCTGGGCGCTGATGCAGGGACGCGACATGGTGCTGCCGGAGGATTTGCAGGCGGTCGGCGTGCCGGTGATGGCGCACCGACTCGGGCAGGACTTCGCAGCCTCGGCCGATGGCGGACGCGCGCTTGCGCAGAGCTTGCTGGATGAAGTCGCGGTGCCATGACGCCGGAGGAGCGGAAGATCGAAGATAGTAGATCGAAGATCGAAAGACCCTCGTCTTCCCACCACGTCCAATCTTCAAACTTCAAGCTTCGAACTTCTTCTGCGACGTGGGTTTTTCCCAACCGCAACACCATCGGCCTCGCGGCGGTGCTCGTCGGGATGTGGTGGGCCGGTGTTTCGCAGAGCAACGGCGCGGCCTATCTGCTTTGCTTCGTGCTGGGGGCGGTCGCCGCCGTTTCGACGGTCCACGCGTGGGCAAATCTTCAGGGCGTAGAGATCGAGGCCGACCCGATCCGGCCCGTCTTTGCAGGTGAGGAGTTGAAGGTGCCGCTGCATGCCTCGAGCACACGCTGCCGGGAGCGCTTCGCGATCCGCGTGGCGGCGGTGACCCAGGAAACGTCCGTCATGTTTGCCACGCTGCCGCGCGAGGGCAGCGTCGCCGCCGAGCTGCACGTTGGCGCCCCCCAGCGCGGCGCCTTCACGCATTTGCCCGTGCGCCTCGTGACGCGCTTTCCGCTCGGTTTCTTCACCGCGCGACGAACGGTGCGCCTGGGGGCTGCGCATTGTGTTTATCCAGCGCCGGTGGGCTCGAGGTCGTTGCCCGTCTCGCTGGCTCCGGCGCGTTCGGCGACCGATGGCGCCCGAACCGAAGGCGACGACTTCGGCGGCGTCCGCGCCTGGCGGGTCGGCGAATCTCAACGGCACATCGACTGGAAAGCGGCCGCTCGCGGCCAGCCGCTCCTCATCAAGCAATGGTCCGGCGATGCAGACACCACGCTCGTGCTCGACTGGGATGATCTTCACGACCTCGCTCCCGAAGCGCGGTTGAGCCAGCTCGCGAGCTGGGTCATCCAGGCGGAGCGCGGCGGTATTCAATACGGATTGCGGCTTCCCGGCGTCTCGCTTCCACCCGCGCGCGGCGAGGCGCAATATCACGCCTGCCTCCGCGAACTCGCGCAGTTTCCGGCCGACCAAACGGAGTCCGCTCGCGCATGAAATTCCTCCGTCCGTCGCGGGCGCTCAGTGCCATTGCCACGGTGCCGCTCGTCGGCATGTGCGTGTGCCTGGTGCTGGCCGCGGCGCCTTTGTTCTCGCAGGTCGCGGGCTGGGCCACAGCAATGATGGTCGCCGCCGGCGCCGCGCGCCTGCACATGAACCGCCGCGCCGCGCACCTTCCATCGCTGCCGCTCAAGGTGCTGCTCTTCGGCCTCAGCGCGGGTGGCATCGCGCTCACCTACGGGTCGATGGTCGGCATCGAGCCGGGGCTGACGATCCTCATCGTCCTCGTCTCGCTCAAGGTGATCGAAACCAACGGCGAGCGCGATTTCCAAGTGCTCACGCTTCTCGGATACTTCCTCTGCCTTTGCACGCTGTTCTTTTCGCAAGACCTGCTGCTGTGGCTCTACGTCGGAGTCGTGTTCATGCTCCTCACGGCGACGCTCGTGCGCTTCCATCGCGGCGTGAATGCGCGAGGATGGGCCGCACCGGTGTGGTTGTCGGCGCGGCTGTTAGTGCAGGCCCTCCCCATCGTGGCCGTGCTCTTCCTGTTCTTTCCGCGCACGGCGACGGGCTTCCGCTTTCAATTTGCGCGCTCGCTGATGGGTGCGGCCGGGATGTCGGACCGGCTCGCGCCGGGAAGCGTTTCCTCGCTCGCGCTGAGCAACGACATCGCGTTCCGTGTCGATTTTCCCGACGGAAACGCGCCGCCGATCTCGCAGATGTACTGGCGCGGCGCCGTGCTTTGGCGCGGCGACGGTCTCACGTGGGTTGCGGGCCCGCGACTCCCGACCGAGCGGCGCGGGCAACTCGCCGGACCGGCGATCCGGCAGCGCATCAGCCTGCAGCCGCACGGCGGACGTTGGATTTTCGCGCTCGACCGGCCCAGCGGTGACTTCACGAAGTTCGAGTACATGCCGGGCGGATTCCTCGTGGGTTCGCGGCTCATCTTCAATCCGCTCCATTACGAGGTCGTCTCCAATTCGGAGAACCGGGAGCTCTCGCTGCCGGTCGAGCAAATGCGCGCCGCGGTCGCGCCCGCCCTCTGGCCTTCGCCATCGCCGAAGGTGCTCGCGCTCGTGGAAAGCTGGAAGCGCGGCGCGTCAACCGGACGCGAGATCGTCGAGCGCGCGCTGCACCATTTTCACGAGGAGAAATTCATCTACACGCTCAACCCGGGCGGCTACGGCGAGGACGGCCTCGAGGATTTTCTCTTCACGCGGCGCAAGGGCTTTTGCGAGCACTACGCGGCGGCGTTTGCGACGCTGATGCGCGTCGCCGGGCTGCCGTCGCGTGTGGTCATCGGTTATCACGGCGGCGAGCCGAACCGGCTGGGAAATTACGTCATCGTGAGGCAGAGCGACGCGCACGCGTGGGCCGAAGTATGGTTGCAGGACACCGGGTGGGTTCGGGTCGATCCGACCGAGGTCGTCGCGCCGGATCGCATCAGTTCGGGCCTGGCGTCTTTCCTCGAAACGCGCGGCGCCGAGGGTGACGCCTCGGGGGCGAATGACTCCGACACCGTGATCGGCTGGCGCGACTTGATGCGGGAGCTCCGGCTCGCCTGGGACAGCATCAATTACCAGTGGGATCTGCGCGTGCTCAATTTTGACGAGGAGAACCAGAGCGTGTTTCTCGCGACACTCGGGTTCGCCTCGGGCAATCCGTGGCCGGCGGCGGCGTTTTCCGCGGTGCTGGTCATCACGCTGGCGCTGAGCGTCATAGCGCTCTGGCTGCGGCGGCCGGGACGTCGGCCCCAGGATGAGGCGGGTGGCGCGTGGGCGGAATTCTGCGGAGCGCTCGCGGTGGCCGGCGTCGAGCGCCACCCCTCGGAGGGGCCGATGCGTTTCGGCCAGCGTGCCGCCGCGCAACTCGCCGAGCACCGAGCAGCCATCCTTCGTGTGGCCGATCTCTACACGCGTTTGCGCTACTCGGCGGCGCCGCCCCATCCGCACGAACTTTCCGACGCTGTGCGCGAGGTGCGGGTGTTGCGGCGGAAAGTGAATGCGGACCAGCCCGCGATACGGCATTAGTCGTCCGCCATTCCCATGAATCGATACCTGCTTGCCGACCTCAATGCCATCGATCCCGTGCGCTGCCCATGCGGCTTCTCGCGCCGCGCCTTTGCCACGCCGGAAAACGAACTCGCGACCATGCACGCGGTCGAAATCCTCGAAGACTCGCGCACGCACTATCACAAGAAGATGACGGAGATTTATCTCATCCTCGAAGGTGAGGGCCACATGGAGCTCGACGGTGAACTGGTGCCGATCAGGCCCATGAACACGATCATGATCAAGCCGGGCTGCCGGCATCGCGCGATCGGCAAGCTGAAGATCATCAACGTCGCCATCCCGGCGTTCGATGAAACCGACGAGTGGTTCGACTGAGCGGCGGTTCAGAGGGCTGAAAAATGAAATCCGCAGATTGCGCAGGTGAGCGCAGATTTTCAGAAACTGAATCTGCGAAAATCTGCGCAATCTGCGGATCGAAATGAACGCGATTGGAAATAGTCTGACGGTCACTCAAGGCGGCGAGAGTTGCGTCTCCGGAGCGGTGGGTCGAGCATCCGGCATGAATCGCCGACTTGCCATGCTCTTGCTCGCGGCCGCGCTTTCCGGCTGCGCGACTTTCAACGACACCGAGCTGGCCAGCGTTCGCGGACGCGGCGTCTCGCCGGCCGTCATGTCAAAGCTGGACCGCGGGCGAGCGCTCGCGCCGGCCGATGTGATCGAGCTGACACGTCGGGGAGTGCCCGACGCCTGGATCATTCGCCAGCTCGAGGATCACGATGTCGATTCGCTGGTTTCAAAGAGCGACCTCGCGGCTCTTCGGCGAGCCGGCGTGCGACCGGCCGTAATCGATTCCGTGCTGAATGCGGAGGCTCGCTTTGTGGAAGACTATCGCTACGGCCCAAGCAGCGCATACTGGTGGGGCTACGGCGATCCTTACTACGGTTACTACAACGGCGCGTACGACTGGCCGGGGTATGGCGGCGTCGGCGCGACGTTCGACGTACGGTGCCATGACCACCACGGGCACCACCATCATCATCACTGATGGCGGCGGGGCTTTCGCTCACCAGTGGGAGCCGAGGAGCAGGCAGGAGACTTCGCTGCCCGACGGCAGTGGCTCCGAGCGCGGTGGAATGCGGATGAGTCCATTCACCGAAGCAAGTCCGCAGAGATCGCCAGAGCTCTGCCACGGAAGCGGGTCGGCGCGGAGCGAACCCGCATGGAGCGCGACGCGGCACGGCCACCAGGTCTCGCGCGGATTGGGGTCTTCGGGAATCTCTTGAGCGAGGGGCACCGACGCGAACGCCCACGACTCAGGTGCGCCTGCGAAGCACTCCAGCGCGCGCGCGATCGCCGTGTGGAAGGTGACGAAGTGCGAGAGAGGATTGCCGGGAATGACGAACGCGGCTTGCCGATCACGCGTGGCGAAGATGAGCGGCTTGCCGGGCCGGAGATTGATCTGGCGGAAGTGAGCCTGAAAGCCGAGCCGCTCCAGCGCCCGCGCGCCGAAATCGTAGTCGCCGACGCTCGCGCCGCCGGAGATCAGCAACAGGTTCCACGCGCTCGCGTCGCATTCCTCGACCGCACGCATCAGCGCGTCGAGGGTGTCGCCGCAGCGCGCCTGTGTCGTCAGTCCCGCGCCGCATTCCGCGAGCAGCGCGGCGATCAGCGTGGAATTCGTATCGCGAATCTGACCCGGCCCCGGCTGCGAACCCGGATCGACGAGCTCGTCGCCGGTGGTGAAATGCAACGCTCGCACGACCGGTGAAACCATGGGCTCCACCGCCCCGAGCTGCGCGAGCAACGCAAGTTCCGCCGGTCCGAGCCTCGTCCCTTCGCGCAACAATACCTGTCCCTTCCGCGCATCCTCTCCACGCGCGCGGACGTGGGTGGTCCGCGACCATCGCGTTGGGATCATGAAATCGCCGTCGCGCTTCGTGTCCTCCTGCATGATCACCTGCGAGGCACCCTCCGGAATCGCGGCGCCGGTGAAGATGCGTACGCATTCGCCGGGGACGATTCTCAGAGTGCCGCTCGCACCCGCCTGAATCTCACCGACGACGCGGAACCGCTCGGACAAGTCGTCGATGCCGACGGCATATCCATCCATCGCCGCACGATCGAAAGCCGGGATGTCCTCGGGCGCGCACACCTCCTCGCGCAGAATGCGCCCTCGCGCAGACGCGAGCGGCACGCGCACGGGATCGAGTCGCACAATCCTCTGCGCGATGCATGAGCGCGCTTCGTCCAGCGAAAGCAGGGAAGAATGGGAAATAGCCACGGATGGACACGGATTATCACGGATCAGCGAAAGCGGGCGAATTTCATATCCGTGTTTCATCCGTGGCTCATTTTGCCCCGCCGGAGGCGCCAAACAAACCACTTGCCATTTCTCTGACCCCGCCTACTTTCCGCCTCCCTTTCCCCCGTCATTGGCAGCCCGTGTGGGCGGCCCGGTGGAGAGACTAAACGGAAACCCGTGGGTAGTTTATTCATAGCAATGATTCAAATGCAGGACTTGATCGCGAAGAGCCTTCGCGATTTCAAAGAGGGCAGCATCGTCAAAGGCCGGATTCTCGAAATCCGCCCCCGTGAAGTGCTGGTCGATATTGGTTACAAATCCGAGGGCGCGATCCCGATCAGCGAGTTCGAGGACGTGGACGACCTCGAAGTCGGCGACGAAGTCGAGGTGCTCCTCGTTCGTCTCGAAAACGAAGAAGGCACCGTCATCCTTTCCAAGGAGCGCGCCGCTTACCGTCAGAACTGGGAAAAGATCGTCAAGGTCTTCCAGGGCGACGGACTCATCAAAGGCAAGGTCAAGGCCGTCGTCAAAGGCGGGCTCACCGTCAACATCGGCGTCGAGGCGTTTCTCCCCGGATCGCAGATCGACATCGTTCCCCCGAAGGATCTTCAGCAGTTCGTCGGCAACACGTACGACTTCAAGATCGTCAAGATCAACGACGACCGAAAGAACGTGGTGCTCAGCCGTCGCGAGCTGATCGAGCAGGAGCGCGCGGAGAAGCGCCAGCGCTTCATGGATACGATCAAGGTCGGCGACCAGGTCAAGGGGACCGTCAAGAATCTCACCGACTTCGGCGCGTTCATCGACCTCGATGGCATGGACGGCCTGCTGCACATCACCGACATGACCTGGGGCCGCCTCGGACACCCGAGCGAGCTCGTCAAGGTCGGCCAGGAACTCGAAGTCGTCGTGCTCGACATCAACAAGGAGAAGGAGCGCGTGTCGCTCGGTCTCAAGCAGACGCAGAAGAATCCGTGGGAAGAAACCGAGCAGCGGTTTCCCGTCGGTTCGCACGTCAAGGGCAAGGTCACGAACCTCGTGCCGTACGGCGCGTTCGTGGAGATCGAGGAAGGCGTCGAGGGCCTCATCCATGTGTCCGAGCTTTCGTGGACCAAGCGCATCACGCGTCCGAGCGATGTGCTCACCGTCGGCCAGGAAGTCGAAGCCGTAGTGCTCGGCGTCAACAAGGAGGAGCAGAAGATCAGCCTCGGCGTTCGCCAGCTGGAGCCCAATCCATGGGACGAAATCGAACACCGCTACCAGATCGGCAAGCAGGTGAAGGGCACCGTCCGCAACATGACCGCCTATGGCGCGTTCGTGGAGCTCGAAGAAGGCATCGACGGCATGATCCACGTCTCCGACATGTCGTGGACGCGGAAGATCAATCACCCGTCCGAGATGATCAAGAAGGGCGACGAAATCGAAGCCGTGGTCATCGACATCGACAAGCAGAACCAGCGCATCAGCCTCGGTATCAAGCAGCTCGACGAGGATCCGTGGAAGGCGATCGAGCAGAAGTACAAGATCGGCGACATGGTGACGGGCAAGGTCTCGAAGATTGCCAGCTTCGGCGCGTTCGTCGCGCTCGAAGGCGACATCGACGGACTCGTCCACATCTCGCAGATCAGCGAGGACCGCGTGGACAAGATCAAGGACCACCTCAAGATCGGCCAGGAGATCGAAGCCCGCGTCATCAAGGTCGACAAGACCGAGCGCCGCATTGGCCTCTCGATCAAGGCCGCGCACTACAGCGAAGAAGACATCAAGCGCGAAGCCGCCGCCTTCGACTCGCTCAAGCCGGGCGAAGACATGGTCGGCCTCGAGCAGGCCTTCGCCGCCGCGCAGGAGGAATACCGCCCTGGCGACCGCTCGAAGAAGTAACTGAAATCATCCGCAGATTACGCAGATTTTCGCAGGTTATTTCGAGGAGCCGAAACGGCGCTGACATTTAATCTGCGAAATCTGCGCTAATCTGCGGATAATCACCTCGAATCTATGTCCAAACCCGAAATCACCGCCTACCTCAAAACCCAATGCGGCTGGAGCAATGGCGTCCGCGCCGTGCTCAAGAAGTATGACCTTCCCTACACCGAGAAGGACATCATCCAGAACCCCGCGTTTCGCTGGGAGATGGAGCAGAAGAGCGGACAGCCGCTCAGCCCGTGCGTCGAAATCAACGGCACGATGCTCCCCGATATCAGCGGCGAAGAGCTCGAGCAGTGGATGATCAAGGCCGGCCTCGTCGGCACGACCGACCAGACCACCAACGTCCCGCTCAACAGCGCCTGTTCCGACGCGGAGCACGACGCCATGGCCCGCGGCGTCCCGCTGAAGTTCCAAAGCTGACGGCCCGCAGCCGCAAACATTCGGGAAGCCCGCGCTCCGGAAACGGAGCGCGGGCTTTTCGCTGCCGGGCCGTCGCGACAAAAAGCGCTCCCATCGAAACCGGCGAGATTTTCCACAGTCGCGATTGACACCGCCTTCGTGGGCCCCTACCACGAGCGGGCGCTAGACGCCTTCTCAACCCATCCACACCGCATCATATGGCCGATATTCCCAGCACCGGAAGCAAGAGCAACGTTCTCAACGACGTCGAGATTTACGGGTCCGTCACCTTCAAGGGTGAGCTGGCCTTCGACGGCAAACTGCAAGGCGGTGGCATCAGCGGGAAGGTCCTCACAGTGGGCCCCGCGGCGAAAATCCAGGGCGACATCAAGAGCGACGCGGTGACCATCTCGGGCACCGTCACCGGCGACGTGACCGTCTCGGGCAAGTGCGACCTCAAGTCCTCGGCGCAGCTTTTCGGAAACCTCACCACGGCGCGCCTGGTCATGGATGACGGCGCCACCTTGATCGGCAAGGCCGAGATCAAACCGGCCGGAGTGACGCTGCCGCCTTCGCCTCAGCCGCAGAAGCAGGGCTGAGCCGAAGTCAGATTCGTTCCGCGAGGATGAAGCCCCGGGCTGCGGCGGTGTCCTGATGCGTCCGCCAATCGAAGCCGGTCTGCGCAAGGTAGCGGCGCATTTCTCCGACTGAATAGCATTTGCCCTCCGTGATCTGCATGAGCAGTGCGGAGTACTCAGCGACGTGCAGCGGACCGGTTTTCTCCGTGTTGATGAACGCGTCGTGAATGATGAGCATGCCTCCCAGCGGGAGTGCCGCGTGGGATTTTCGTAGCAGATCGAGCACCGCCGGCTCCTCCCAGTCGTGCAGCACATTCGAAATGAGGTGGACGTCGAATCCGCGCGGCCAGTCGTCCTTGAAAATGTCGCCGGCGACGACCTCGACCTTTTCCGCGCATCCCTGCCTGGCAATGCATTCGCGCGCGATGCGATCGACCGGCGGCTTCTCGAGCACCGCCGCGCGCAGATGCGCATGGTGAGCGACGATCGCGCACGCGTAGATCCCTGAGCCGCCCGCCACGTCGAGCAGCGCCGTCTTGCTCGCCAGATCGAGCCGTTTCGCCAGCGCCGGTCCGAGCAGAACCCCGCGGCAGTCCATCGCCGCGGTGAATTGCGCCGCGAAGTCCGGCCGCTCCATCGCCTGCGCCCAAGCCTGCGGATCGTAGCTGCCCCAGTTCGCCGGCTTGCCCGTGCGCAGCACCTTCAGCATGTCGAGGGTCTGCGGGCGGTCCTTCATCGAGATAAAGTACGGGCTGAGGTTCCACGGCGAACTGCCGTTGAGATGCTCGCGCCCGCGCAGCGTGAGGTGGAAAACCCCGCCCGCCTGCGTGACCAGGCCCATCGCGGTGAAGAGCGTCATCATCACATCGGCCGGCCGACCGTGGACCTCGAAATGAGCGCAGATCGCTCCGAGCGTGGAGGGGTGATCCGCCAGCCACGTGAAGAAATCGAGATGCGCGATCGCCGCGCCGAGCAGATCGGACGCGACGATGCCGTCACGGTAGCGATAGAGCGGCGTCGGATCGGTGGAAGGTTCGGCGAGGAGATGCTGGAAGGACATGAGGGCGAAGGTTTGAACGCTCAACGCTCAACGCTCAACTCCCAACATCGAACAGGCGCGCTCCGTCCGTTGGGCGTTTGAGATTCGAGGCTCCGCGCGAGAAGGCCGCGGTGCCGTGGGGACAATTGTGGCGTTGAGCGTTGAGCGTTTTCCTTTCTAACCTCGGGGCCTGATGAAATCCCTCACCCTGCTCCTCTCTATCGCCATGCTCACCACCACCACCCTCGTCGCCGCCGACGGTCCGATTCGCCACGTCGTTCACTTCAAATTCAAAAAGGAGGCGACGCCCGAGCAGATCAAAAAGGTCACGGACGGATTCGCCGCGCTGAAGTCGAAGATCGATATCATCGAATCGATCGAATGGGGCACCAACGTCAGCCCCGAGGGGCTCGATAAGGGCTTTAGCCATTGCTGGATCGTCAGCTTCAAGAACGCGAAAGACCGCGACACCTATCTGGTCCATCCGGACCACAAGGCCTTCGTCGAGATCCTGAAGCCGATCCTCGAGGAACCGCTCGTCGTGGACTTCGTGCCGCAGAAGTAGTCGCGCGGAGGCCAGGCTCATCAGGCAGCAGAGGGCAACGATGATGGCTCGCAGTCCAAAAGGCGTTCCGGGCCACCGCCTTAATACCACGACTCTTCAACGACTCTGCTCGCGGGCGGGGGGCTTTTTCAAGGCTTTCACCTCATTGGCAACGAGTCTCGGGCCTCTTCGCGCTTATTGAGCCGGCCGGTGATCGACATGACGTTGCCCTGCACGAACTGCGACTGCGCCTTCACGAACGTCTCCTTCCAGATCATCACCTCGGGCGACGCCGTGAGGTCTTCGAGCACGACGACCGCGAACGGCTTGCTGTCCTTCTTCGTGAACTTCTTCTCCACCGAGGTCAGAACGCCCGCGATTGTCACGGTGCTCTTGTTGTGTGAAGTGGTAGGTCTGGGTGGAAGCGGCCCATGATTACGCCAGTCACGGCAAGTTCATGGTCGGAGCGGCGCGGCGGCCGCGGTAGCGGGCGAACGTGAGGAGGACCGTGGCGCTGAAGAGACCGACCGGGGACGGCTCCGGAACCGGCACGATCTCGAAGCTGGCGCCGAAAACGATTTGCGCGCCGGCTCCGAGGAAGTCGCTGCCACTGTCCGAGTAGAAATGAATCTGCGACAGGGTCCCACCCGACAAATCGCTGCCCAAGAGCAGACGGTCCTGAGTTCCGCCGTGATCGCTCTCGGGCGGCAAGCCGTACGTCGTTCCGGTCCAGTTCCAGACCTCCAGCGTGTGCCCACCGAGTGCGAGCGCGCTGAATTTGAACGTGTCCGAATTGCCCATCCCGAAATCAATGACCGAATCAGCGGTCAGGCTGAGCGTGCCGAGCGTTTCGGTCGTGCCGTTGAGGTTGCCGGCAAAAGCCAGCGAGCCGCCGAGCTTGAGCGATGCCGCGTCGTTTAGCCGCTCGCTACCAACGGCGAGCAGCAGCGTGCCGGCATTCGCCACCTCGATGGCGGTGGTGCCGGTAAGCCGCCCATTGGGTGTGCCGAGCGTGAGCGTGCTGCCGGCACCCGTCACCACGGTTGGGCCCGTGTAGTCGTTTGCAGCCGTGAGGTTGAGCGTTCCCGGTCCCTCCTTGCTCAAGCCGCCGGTGCCGCTCAGCCCGGCGCTGATCACCGTCGTGACGCCGCTATCGACGGTGATTTTCGCAGTGCCCGTGGGGACGAGCGAATTGCTGCCGCTCGCCGCGATCACATATCCGTCGGCAGCAAACTGAAGCCCCGCAAACGCGATGTTGCTCGTCAAGGCCACCGTGCCCGCATTGCCGGTGAAGACGCCGATGCCTTGTGCCCAGGCGGAGCTGGCGCTGGCGGGGATGTTGGTCCAGTTCGTGGCCGAACCGCCGAAGTTTCCGCTGCCGCCATGGACGGTGCCGTTCGCGGTGAAAGTCGCGCCGTCCCAGTATTGCAGCGCCGGTCCGCCCGCGCCGGGAAGGGCCACGAGATTCAATTGCCGCGGCACCGAAGTCTGCACCACCAGGTTGCTTCCCGACGGGACGGAGCCGAGCGAGTAACCCGCATCGGTGATGGCGCCGGTCACGTTAATGAGCTGATACGCCGTGCCTGCGCTGAATCCGCCGGAATCGATCACATTGATCGTTCCGCCGAGCGTCGCGTTCCCGTTGACGATGAGGCGATCGCTCGCGGAGCCGAGCTCGAGATCGAGCGTGGCGCCGCTGGCCAGATTCAGCCCGCCGACCGTCATCGTTCCCGGGCTAGTGCCGGGCGCGTGGATTCCGCCCGGATTTACCGTGACCACGCCGCCGATCGTGCCCGTGCCCTTCAAGGTCGCACCCGAATTGACCGTCACCGCGCCGGGGATCGAGCCGTTGATCGAGAGTGTGCCGGCATTCACCGTCGTGAGGCCGGTGTAAGTATTCACGCCGCTGAGCGTGAGCTGGCCGGTGCCGATCTTGGTGAGCTTCCCGCTGCCACCGGGACTGACGCCACCGTCCGCCAGGACACCGGACACGATGGTGTTTGTGTTCAAGCCACCCGTTGTCAGCGTGGTCGAGCCGAGATTGAAACGTCCCGCTCCCGCGATCGATCCGACCGTGAGGTCGAGCACTCCGCTCATGTCGAAGATGCCGCCGGTGTTGGCGATTGCGCGCGCTGATGCGGCAGAGGTCGAACTGCCAGTCTGGATAAGGATCGTGCCGCCCGCGCCGCCGTTCGTGCCGCCATTGGCGATCAGGGTCGCCGAGCCCGCGGTCGTGTTGCCTTTGAAAATGGTCTGTCCGCCGAGCGCGCCGGAGACGGTGCCGCCGTTCGCAATGATCGTCGCAGTCCCTCCCGTCCCGTAGGTGCTGAAGACCGTCTGGCCCCCCTTCGCCCCGCTGATTGCAGCGCCCTCGCTGGTCAGCGTGGCTGAACCAGCGTTCGCGAGCGCGAGACTTGTTCCGGAGAAGTCGAGCATGCCGCCGGGCGCGCCGCTCACGGTGCCGCCGCGGTTGGTCATCGCTGCGCTGCCCGCGCTGGCGCCGTCGCGGATGAAAGTCTGCCCGCCTTGCGAGGTCGAAAAACTCGCGCCGCGGTTGGTGATCGCGGCATTCCCGGCGGTCGAGCCATTGTTGAAGAACGTCGTGCCCGCGCCGTACGGATAGCCGCCGTAGCTGACGCCGCCGCCCTCGTTGAAGATCGCCGCGCGCTCCGCCGTCGAGCCGCTGTTGAAGACGGTCTGGCCGCCGTAGAGGTTTGCCCCAGTGCCGGCGAAGTTGGTGATCGTGGCGTGATCTGCGCGCGAACCGGCGTTGAAGACCGTTTGCGCTCCTTGATTCTCAAAGGCTGCCGTCGTGCTAAGATTTCCGATGGTCGCCGTGCCCGCGGTGCTGCTGTCGAGAAACTCCAGCGTCGCACCGCCATTGGAGTGTGCGGCGCCTTCCACGGTGAAGCTCGCCGCGCCTGCCGTGGCGGTATTGTGAAACTGGATGAGCCCACCGATGTTGGCGCTGGTCGCTTTAGCCGTGAGAGTGGCATTGCCTGCCGTGGCGCTGTCGTAAAAGTGCAACACGGGCCGAGTCGCCCCGCCGACGGCGCCGTCGATCGTAAATGTTGCGCTGCCACCGGTCGCGTTGCCGCGCGCTTCGGTGCTCCCACCAGGCTTGGTGCGGACCGAGGCGCTGCCGGCGGTCGCGGTGTCGATGAAGATCGTTTTGCCCCCGTTGTCCGTCACGATCGTGCTGCCGCCCCCGGTCGCGCTGTTGAAGAACTCGGTCGTTGCCCCGCTGTTCGTGGTGATGTTCGCGGTCCCGGCCGTGGCGGTGTCCGTGAATTTCGTGAAGCCGGCCAGCCCGCCGGAACTTCCGGCATTGGTCACGAGCGTCGCGGTGCTCGCCGTCGAGTTGCCGCTGAAGTGCGTCACGCCCCCGGCGGCGTTGGTGCCCGTCCCACCGGTGGTCGTGATCGTGGCGGTGCCAGCGCTTCCGGCGTTGAGAAATTGCAGCGTGCCCGCCGGCCCGCCGCTCGCCGTCGCGCCGCGCGTCGTCACTGCGCTGCTGCTCAGGGAGGTCCCGCTGACTTGCATCACTCCCGCATTCACGCTCGTCGCCCCGGTATAGCTCAGCGGCCCGCTGACGGTGAGCGTCCCGAGACCGTCCTTCGTTACGCCGCCATTGCTGATCCCGCCGCTGATGAGCAGGTCCATTGCGGCCGGTCCATCGTTCACGATGAAGGTGCGGGTCGGACTGTTCAAATCCACGTCGGCGCTAATGGTCGCGGCACCCGCCCCATTCGAGGTCGCGGTCACGTTGCCACCGAGCAGCAGCTTGCCACCGGCGGAACCGCTCACGAGGCCGCCGGTCATCGTGAGGCTGGAAGGCCGCAGAGTGCCCGCTCCGATCGTCGCGCTCCCCGCGCCAGTGATCGTGAGGGGGCCGACGCTCTCGGACTGCCCGTTCACGTCCAGCCTCCCGTCCCCGGAGATTGTTACGGGGGAAGCATCGGCGATCTGTTCGCTTTGCAGCAATCGCACGGTGCCGCTGCCGGGCGCTCCCGTCGTCCCTTCGATCACCAATGTTGCCGGCACGGCGGTGGCACCGCCGGTTTTGTTCAGGAGCAACACCCCGTTGTCGACGGTCGTCACGCCTCCATAATCGTTCGACGCGTCGCCGCCAAACTGCACCGTTCCACCGCCGGTGATCATGGGCCCGGCGCTGCCGCTGATCGGCACATCCAGCCGGAGATCGATCGCGTTCACGCCATCGTTCACCGTGAAGCTCACGGGTAAGGAGTTGTTCGTGATCGAAATCGGCACGGTGATCGTCGGATTGTTCCCCGCCGGATCGGTCGTCGTGGTCAGGCTGGAGGAGAGCGTCAGCCGCCCCTGATTGCCTCCGGCGCCGCTGATCGCACCGCCCGTCATCGTCAGATCCGTGCAGGCGATGGTGCCAGTGCCGAGCGTCACCGCTCCGCCGGGATTGATCGTGAGCGCCCCGATCTGGTCGCTGAAACTATTCAGGTCCAGCAAACCATCGCCGTGGATCGTGACCGCCGAGGTGTTCGAAATCTGAGTGGTCGCCCTCAGCGTGCGGACGATGGCGCTGCCTGCCGCTCCGATGGAATCACCAATGACCAGCGGCCCCGGAATGGCGCCATCGGCTGCCGTGCTGTTCAGCTCCAGCGTCGAATCGGGGACGCTGGTCGTGCCGGTGAAGGTGTTCGTGCTCGCGCCGGCAAATTGCAGCACACCGCTGCCGGCTTTTGTCACACCGCCGCTACCCACGATCGTGCCGACGACGAGCGCGCGGCTGCCCGGTCCGCTATTCGCCGTCAAGGTGCGCGTCGCGCCATTGAGGTCGATCTTCGCGCTGATCGTCGCGGCATTGCCCGCGGCGTCGGCGGTCGCCGTCACGTCGCCACCGAGTTTCAGCGTTCCCGCACCGCTGCCCGAGACCGTTCCGCCCGTCATCGTCAGCGTGCCGATCGTGTCGGTGAAAGTGCCGAGGTCGAGCACGCCATCGTTCGCGATGGTGACCGCCGCGCTGTCCTGGATTTGCTCCGATTTGAGCAACCGCACCGTCGCGCTGCCCGTCGCGCCGATTGCGTCACCGATGAACAGCGCACCAGGAATTGCCGGAGCCGCGACGGGATTGCTGAGCTGCAACGTCCCATCCTTCACCGTGGTCGAGCCGGTGTAGGTATTCGAACCGCTGAGCGTGGTGGTGCCGGTGCCGACTTTCACCAGCGAGCCACCGGTGCCGCCGCTGAGACCGCCGTCCTGGATGCTCACCGAGACAGTATCGGTGCCGTTGAGGCTGCCGAAAGTGAGCGTCTTGCTGCCGAGCCGAAAGATGCCGGTGCCGCCGATCGAGCCGACGTTGAGATTCGTACCCGGCAGCCCGCTGATGTCGAAGATGCCGCCTGCATTCACCATCACCGGGCCGGAGATCGAGCTGTTTGCCGCGAGCGTCCCGCCATTCACCGTCGTCGTGCCCGTGAAGCTGTTCGTGCTGTTCAACGTCGTGACGCCGGTGCCTGCCTTCGTGATCGAACCACCGGTGCCGCCCGCGAGCCCGCCATCCGCGATCGTGCCGGAGACCGTGGTATCGGTGCCCCGGCTGCCAAAGGTGAGCGTGCCACTGCCGAGATTGTAGGTGCCCGCGCCTTCGATCGAGCCAACCGCGATACCGCTGGTCGAGTAGCTGATGTCGAAGGTGCCGCCTGCATTCGTGATCACGCGCGCGGTGCCGCCAGTAGCGTCGCCGAAGAAAAGCGTCCGCCCGCCCGCCCCGCCATTTGTGCCGCCATTGCTGATGAGCGTCGCCGCGCCTGCGGTCGCCGTATCGCCGAACGCCACTTCGCCGCCGCCCGCGCCCGAGGCGCTGCCACCATTGCTCGTGATGTTCGCATTCGCCGCGGTCGCGCTGTCGAAGAACTGGGCGAGCCCTCCCGGCGCGCCACTGAGCGTGCCGCCGTTGTTGATGATGGTCGCATTCCCGGCGGAGGACGTGGCCTTGAAGTTCGTCTGCCCGCCCACGATGGCGACGTGGGTGCTCACGTTCGTGAAGGTTCCGTTCGCCGCGGTCGAGCTTTCAAAAAATTCGGTCCTGCCTGGACCGCCGCTGCCTTCACCGCCGGCGTTCAGAAAGGAGGCGGAGCCAGCGCTCGCGCTGTCGCGAAAGGCCGTGGAGCCACCCCGTGCGCCGTTGACGAAGCCACCCGGATTCCCGAAGTGGGCGGAGGACGCCGTCGAAGTGTCGTAGAAGATCGTCTCGCCCCCGAATCCTCCGCTAACCGTGGCTTCAGTGTTGGTGAACGAGGCCGTCCCCGCGCTCGTGTTGGCACCCATGAACTTGATCAGGCCGGGAAGCGTGGAGGAAGTGTCGCTTCGGTAGGCGATGAAGTCGTGGGTGCCGGCCGTGGTGCCGCTGCTGAAAATCAACGTCCCACCCTGATTCACCGTGGTGTAAAGGCTCGACGAAATCTGCCCACTCACCTCCAGCGTGCCGGCGTTCACCGTCGTGTTGCCGGTGTAGGTGTTGACGCCGCTCAGCGTGAGCTTTCCCGCGCCCACTTTGACCAGCGAGCCGCGAGTGCCAAGGCTGTCCACCACATCCGAGATGACGCCAGACACCGTCGTGTCCGTGCCGAGACTGCCGACCGTCAGCGATTTGCTGCCGAGGAGAAAGCTTCCGCCTCCCTCGATGGAGCCGAGCGAAATCCCCGGCGTATCGACCCCGCTGATGGCGAGCGTGCCGGCGTTGGTGATTCTCGCCGTCCCGCCGCTGGCATTTTGGGAGAAGGAAACCGTGCCACCCAATCCACCATTCGAGCCAGCGGTGATGATCAAGCTCGCCGCATCGGCGGTGGAGTTGCCGAAAAAAAGGACACCGCCACCTCGGGCGCCGGCCACGGTCGCACCGTTTACCAGGATAGTCGCCTGGCTGGCCGTGGATGAATCGTCAAACCACGTAGCGCCCCCGTAGTATTGATCTCCGCTGACCGTTGCAGGCAGCGTGAGGAAGACACCGCTACCGGCACTCGATGCACCGGAGAATACCGTCTTCCCAAAGTCACCGTAACTAAAACCCCGCGATCCGTTATTGACGAACGTTGCTGTCCCGGCGGTCGCGTTGTCGCCAAAGGAGGTGGTGCCACCAGTGTAACTAAGTGAATTCCCAAAGTCGGTCGCAGCTTCATTCGTGTAAGAGGTTGCAGCGCCGGCGCTGGCATTGCCGCGGAAACGGATATCGCTTGGATAAACTGACGAGCTGCTCGCGCCCTCTGTCACGAAGGACTGCGTGATGCTGGAGGCATTGACCACTCCGCTTCCGTTGAGCGTGAGCGAATACGCGCCCGAAACCCGGATTTGGAACGAAACGAGGTAATTGTAGAAAAGGATCGAGGACAGAGTCAGCCCCCCCCCGGAAGAGAGCCCCAAGTCATCGACGTTGCTCGTGCGGACATTGTCTCCGAATCGGATCTCGTCGCCATTGACCGGTGCAACGCCGCCTGTCCAGTTGGCGTCGGTGCTCCAGTTTCCGTTGCTGCCAGCGCCCGTCCACACCTTCGTTCCCGCACGCAACTCCGGCGAGAGCGAAAGTGCCGTGGAGATCACGGCCAAAACGAGCGAAACCGGTATCGTGGGAGCGATCCGCAGGGCGAGTGTAGAGAGAGTCGAGTGCCTGGCCTTCATAAGTATTTCCTAGCTTCAGAACCGAACTGGATCCGCAGGTTTCGAAAAACATCACACCTACCAATGCGAAATTGGAAAGAAAACTATCTCACGAAGCGCGAAAATGTTTCGACCCCACATGAGGCGGCCGCCATGGAATCCGATGGGCGGCGCACCGCGACTCCTCCGCGTGCCGTCAGCATCCGACCGCGGGAATCGGCTGAGTTACCGCTTGATAATTTCCTGATGAAGCCACGCGCGGGCGTAGCACCACCAGCGATTGGCCGTGGCGATGGAAATGCCGAGCACGTCGGCGGCGTCCTCGATCGTGAGGCCGGCGAAGTAACGCAGTTTCACTAACTCGGCCTTTTCCCTCTCTTCAGCGGCAAACTTCTCCAGAGCTTCGTGGACGGCGAGGAGTTCGTCGTCGTCCTCCGTCGGCGCGGTGATCTCGATTTCCTCGATATCCAAACGTTGCTGTCCGCCTCCATGGCGGGCCGCGAGCTTGCGCCGGGCGCGCTCGATGAGGATGCGGCGCATGGCCTCGGCGGCGGCGGCGAAAAAATGCGCGCGGCTCTCGAAGCGCGCCCGGCCGTGCTCATCGACGAGCCGCAGCCACGCCTCGTGCACGAGCGCGGTGGGCTGAAGCGTCTGGCCGGGCTGCTCGCGCGCCATCTTCGCCGCAGCGAGCCGGCGCAATTCGGTATAGACCAGCGGGAGCAAATCCGCGGCGGACTCGCGGGGACCGTCGTTCGTGCCGGAGTTCATCGCGCGCAGTATGGGCGCGGCGCGGCCGCGGGAAAGTTTGAAGTGCGGCTGCACTCGACTGGCACGCCGGTCCTGAGCCTCCTGTCTTCACCGGACTAGCTTGCAAGCTTCCGAGCGAGAGGTTGGGCCTTTCCATCCCGCTATTGATTCGCCTTTTGCTGCTCCGCGTCGTATCCGGCCCAGAATTCACTGGCTGGACGATATTCTCCGCTTTCGTCGGCGATGAATTTGAGCGTTGGGTGCTTGCGCAAGGGTTCGAGCAACTTGCCCCAATGACTGACGCTGATCCGTTTGAGCTTCGGCAGGTCGAGCAGAGGGGCGAGGTCTTGCACGGGGTTGTCGTGAATCAGCAACTCTTCGATAGGTGCGCCACGCAAGGGAGAGAGATCCTTAATCTTGTTCTTCGACACTACCAGCCTTCGGAGAGGCTTCCCGCGTAGCGGAGTGAGATCCGAAATCAGATTGATATGAGCATCCAGTTCCTCAATCGGGCAGTCCTCAAGAAAGCCGAGGTTCCGCGTGGAGGTGTCCATCATCCCCAGTTTTGTCAGTGGCATTCCACGCAATGGGGAGAAATCGGAGACAGGCGTCCGTTCCAAGTCCAATCCCACCAATGGAGCTCCCTTCAGAGGATTCAGGTCGCGGACTTTGGTCCTTCCCAACCAGAGCATCTGTAAGGGCATCCCCTGAAGAGCTGAGAGTTCGGTAACTGCTGTATCCGACAGCTTAAGGCTCGTGAGTGCCATCCCGCGAAGGGGTGCGAGATCGGTAACTTTGGTGGCGGATACATCCAGCCGCGTGATGGGCAGCCCGCGCAAAGGCTCGAGGCTGTCGATTCCTGACTTGGGTAAAGACACTTCGATCTCGCCCGCGTCGTTCAAGTTCTTGATCGCGCGAGAACTGTCCGGGCCCAACCATTCCGCGATTCGGGCTTTCACCAATCGGGCTTTTTCCGGGAACGAGAGCTGGAACTTTCTCGCGAGCGCAACGGCTTCGCCCGAAGCACCCACCGTTTTCAGGTGAGTGAGCAAGCGAGAACCCGTATCGCCGCGCCAGCGTCCCGCTTCGGGGGCCGCGGCGATTTCATCGATTAACGTCAGGATCGGGGCGAAACTAGTCTGCGCGCGATCTTTCTCCTGCGCTGCGCGCATCGCCTGCACTGCCTCCGTAAATCTCTCCTGGCCGATCAAAATCCACGCACGACGCCAGTAGGCAGGGCGCAGATCGGGATCGAGCGCGAGCGCGGCGTCCAGTTTCTCGTGCGCACTGTCGAAGTGCTGAACGCTGGCCTCGCTCTCGGCCAGCGCGAGCAGGGTCGGCGCGGTCTTCTTCAGTTCAGCCAGCGCGCGGTTTGCCCTGGCTGCTTCACCCTCGGCGCGATGTTCGGCGATCTCCGCGTGTTCGCGCTCGGCTTTCTCTCGGAAAAACAAGACCGTCGAAATCGCGCCGCCAATGAGGATGGCGAGGACCACCGCAGCACCCGCGGCGAAGGCCAGGCGATTCCGCCGCGCCATGCGACGCAAACGGTAGAGCGAGCTCGGAGGCCGCGCGAGCACCGGCTCGTGGGCGAGGTGGCGCTTGATGTCTTGCGCGAACCCATTGGCCGTTTCGTAGCGACGCGTGCGATCCTTTTCGAGCGCCTTCATCACGATCCAATCGAGATCGCCGCGCAACAGGCCGAGGAGCTTCGGCGGCTCGGTGTGGCGCGATTCGGCGATGACCGTGCGCGCGTCGGCGGCCATGGTCTGCAACGCGGTGGATGGCCGCGATGGCTCCTGTTCGCGGATGATGCGGCGGATTTCGTCGTAGCCGGCGCGTTCGAGCGTCTCGCGATCCACGGGCGTGCGACCGGTGAGCAGTTCGTAGAGCAACACGCCGAGCGAGTAGATGTCGCTGCGCGTGTCGATATCGAGCCCGCTCAACTCCGCCTGCTCGGGCGACATGTAGAGCGGTGTGCCGATCATCTGCTCGAATTGCGTGAAGAGCGTGCGCTCGATCAGCCGCGCCTGCGTCGCCTTGGCGACGCCGAAGTCGATCACCTTCGGCACCGGCACGCCGTCGTGCAGCGTGACGAGGATGTTCGACGGCTTGAGATCGCGATGGATGATCCCTTTCTGATGCGCGTGCTGCACCGCCTGGCAGACGGAGATGAAGAGCTGGAGCCGCTCCGCGGTCGGCAGCTTCGCCTGGTCACAGTAGTCGGTGATCTTCACCCCGCGCACCAGTTCCATGACGAAGAACGGCCGCCCGAACGGTGTCGCGCCCGCGTCGAAGACCTTCGCGATGTTCGGATGATCCATCATCGCCAGCGCCTGCCGCTCCTGCTCGAAGCGCGCGATCACTTCCTCGGTGTCCATGCCGAGCTTGATGATCTTCAGCGCCACGCGCCGCCGCACCGGCTGCTCCTGCTCGGCCATCCACACCGTGCCGAAGCCGCCACGACCGATCTCCTGTAGCAACTTGTAATGGCCGATCCGCTCACCCGCTTCCTCCGGCTTCAGCCGCGCGAACTCGGCTTCGAGCTCAGGATTCGACGCCGCCGGCTGGAGGAAATCGCCAGCCTCATCGTGAGAATCAAGCAAGGCGCCGACGCGATTGCGAAGAGGGAGGTCGTCGCCGCACTCTCGCTCAAGGAAAGCCGCGCGCTCGTTCGGCTCTGCAATCTCGGTCGCAGTCAGGAAGATCGCTTCAACGCGGGAGGGATCGTGAGACATCTGGCGACGGATGATGCTTGTTATCACCTAATGCGCGAAACGGGCAGAAAATCGCTCGCGCACTTACGGCCAGCATCGAACCCACGAGATCAGCGCGAAAGCCAGGGCGCGAGCTCTTCCGCGGCGCCGGCGTCGAGCGACATCGTGAACTCGCGTCCGGCTCGCAGCCGCACGGGCTTGCCGGCCGGCTCGGTGAAGATGAATTCGAGCGTCTGCGGGCCGGGATGTTTCTGCACGATCTCGCGGACTCGCGCGAGGTCGGCCTCGGTAGTCTGCGTGCGATCGAAGGTGAGCACGACGGGCTTCTGGCTGACGGGCGACGAGCTAGATTTTTTTTTGAGCGCTTTCACCTCATTAGCTACGAGTCTCGGCGCCTCTTCGCGCTTATCGAGCCGGCCGGTGATCGACACGACGTTGCCCTGCACGAGCTGCGATTGCGCCTTCGTGAAGGTCTCGTTCCAGATCATGACTTCGAGCGAGGCGGTGAGATCTTCCAGGACCACGACCGCAAAGGGCTTGCTGTCTTTCTTCGTGAATTTCTTCTCCACCGAGGTGAGCGCGCCGGCGATCGTCACGGTGCTCTTGTCCTCCTCGTCGCTGAGCCGGGCGATGGAGATGAATTTTTCGAGCTGCTGGCGGTAGTCGTCGAGCGGATGGCCGGTGACGTAAAACCCGAGGAGCTCCTTCTCGAAGGCCAGCTTCTCGGCAGTCGTCCACGGAGGGACGCTTGCGGTCGTCCGTTTCTTGATCGGCGGGGCATCTTCGAGCGCGTCGAAGAGCGAGGACTGCCCCGCGGCGCGGTCGCGATGCGATGACGCCGCGGCGGCGAGCGTGCCGTCGATCTCGCCGAAGAGTTGCGCGCGCTCGACGCCGGTCCAGTCAAAGGCGCCGCACTTCACGAGGCATTCGAGCGACTTCTTGTTCAGCTTCTTCGTGTCGAGACGCCGGCAGAAATCGTCGAGCGATTGAAACGGCCCGTTCTTCTCCCGCTCGATCACGGCGGATTCCATGGCGGATTCGCCCACGTTCTTGATCGCCGCGAGCCCGAAGCGCGTGGAGCCCACGTGAATGCGCTTCGCCGGCGCGACTGGCTCCGCCTCTTTCTTTCCGCGCTTCGTCTTCGGCAAATCTTCAAAGCTGACTCCCTCGTCCTCGACCGCCACCGACTCCGCCGGCTTCGCTCGTCGCAGGGCCTGCACCGCGGCGACGCCCTCGTCGTTCACTTCCTCCGGCACGAATTTCAGTCCGCTCTTGTTCACGTCCGGCGGGAGAATCTTGATGCCGAGCCGCTCGCACTCCGCGACGAAGACGCTGATCTTGTCGGTGTTCGCGACCTCGTTGCTCATCACGGCGGCCATGAATTCCACCGGGTAACTCGCCTTGAGATACGCAGTCTGGTAGCTGACCCACGCATATGCCGCCGAGTGCGAACGGTTGAAGCCGTATCCCGCGAATTTCTCCAGCGTGTCGAAAATCTCGTTCGCCACCTCCTCCTTGATGCCGTGCAGCTTCTTGGCGCCTTCGCAGAACTTCACCCGCTCCTCGGCCATCTTTTTCTTGTCTTTCTTGCCCATCGCGCGCCGCAGCAGGTCGGCGCCGCCGAGCGTGTAGCCGGCCATGACCTGCGCCGCCTGCATGACCTGCTCCTGATAGATCATTACGCCGTAGGTTTCCTTCGTGATCTCCTCGAGGAGCTTGTGCGGCGCCTTCACCTTCGCGAGGCCCTTCTTGCGTTTGATGTAGTCGGGAATGAGGTCCATCGGCCCCGGCCGGTAGAGTGCGAGAATGGCGTTGATGTCTTCGATGTCCTTCACATCGAACTGCCGGCACACGCCCACCATTCCGCCAGACTCGACCTGGAAGACGCCGATCGTCTCCCCCCGGTTGTAGAGATCGAACGTTGCCTGGTCGTTGACTGGAATCCGGTCGATGTCGAAGTCCGGCTGCCGCTGGCGAATCAGCGCGACGGCGTCGGTGATCACCGTCAGCGTCTTCAGCCCGAGGAAGTCCATCTTCAACATGCCGAGATCGGTCAGCGGCCCCATCGCGTACTGGCTGACGATCGAGCCGTCGTTCGCGCGGGTGAGTGGGATGTATTCGGAAAGATCGCGGTCGCTGATGACCACACCGGCCGCGTGAACGCCGACGCCGCGCGTGAGTCCCTCGAGCGTCGTCGCGTATTCCCACATCTGCTTCGTCGCGCCCTCTTCATCGACCGCCTTTTTCAGCTCCGGATTCTTGTCGATCGCGCCGGGGATGTGTTCGACCGCGCCGGTTTCCTTGTTCTTCTTGTCCTCGCCCGCAAGCGTGATGCCGAGCTCGTTCGGGATCATCTTCGCGATGCGATCCCCATCGCCATAACCCCAGCCGAGCACGCGCGCCACGTCGCGCACCACGCTCTTCGCGCCCATGGTGCCGAAGGTCACGATCTGCGACACGGCGCGCTCGCCGTATTTGTTGCGCACGTAGTCGATGACCTCGCCGCGGCGATTCACGCAAAAGTCCACGTCGATGTCCGGCGGGCTGACGCGCTCGGGATTGAGGAAGCGCTCGAAGAGCAGCTTGTAGCGGATCGGATCGATGTCCGTGATACCCATCACGTACGCCACCATCGAGCCGGCCGCCGAGCCGCGCCCCGGTCCGACCGGGATGCCCTGTTTCTTCGCCCAGTCGATGAAATCCCAGACGATGAGGAAGTAATTCACGAAGCCCTGCTTCTCCAGCACCCCGAGCTCACGGTCGATGCGCTCCTTGATCACCGGATCGTCCATCGCACGCGCGCCGTACCGCTGGGCCAACCCTTCGCCGACGATCGTCCGCAGATACTCGTTCTGCGTGAAGCCTTCGGGCGGTGTGTAGTTCGGATACTTCGGCTTGCCGAATTCGATCTCGAGGTTGCACCGCTCCGCGATCGCCAGCGTGTTCGTGATCGCCTCCGGATGCTCGCGAAAGAGCGCCGCCATCTCCTGCGGCGATTTGAAGTAGAGCTCCGGCGTGTACTTCATCCGCCGCTCGTCGGCCACGTTCGCGCCCGTGCCGATGCAGATCATCACGTCATGCGCCTCGTGATGTTCCTTCTCGAGGAAATGCACATCGTTCGCCGCGACGAGCTTGAGTCCGAGGTCCTGGCCGATGCGCGGGATGACGCGGTTGCATTTGATCTGCGCCTCGATGCCGTGGTCGTGCATCTCGAGGAAGAAATTCTCCGCCCCCAGGATGTCGCGATACTTCCCCGCCAGCTCGAGCGCCCGCGGGTAATCGTCCGCGATGATCGCCTGATTCACCTCGCCCTTGAGGCAGCCGCTCAGCCCGATCAGCCCAGCCGAATGCTCCGCGAGCAGCTCCTTGTCGATCCGCGGTTTGTAATACATCCCGTCGAGATGCGCGATCGACACGAGCTTGATCAGGTTCGCATATCCCTGCGCGTCCTTCGCCAGCAGCGTGAAGTGATACGACGTGTCGCGGCCGTTCGACGTGTTGCCCCGGTCCTTATATGACCCCGCCGCCATGTAGACCTCGCAGCCGATGATCGGCTTGATCTTCGCCTTCTCGGCTTCCTGAAAAAACTCGATCGCTCCGAAGAGATTTCCGTGGTCCGTGATCGCCACCGCCGGCATCCCAAAACTCACTGCTTTCTTCATCAACTCCGGGATGCGCACCGCCCCATCCAGGAGCGAATACTCGGTGTGCAGATGGAGGTGAACGAACGAATCGGCGGACATGCGGGAAGTATATCGGCACCGCGCGAGATGGCGAGAGCGGCGCGGGAATTCAAAGCCCACCGTCCGGGCGAGCGTCAGTCCTCACCTCTGCCCTGGCGCTCTTGCATCTCTACGTGCCACCGATCGTTACCTTCTCTTCGTCGGCTTCCTCGATTCCGCCTGGAGGTTCTTGAGAAGAGCCACGGCGCGCCGGTAGCTCGAGTCTTCGTCGCCCAGTTCGCGCCTCCATCCACTCTCGGCGCGCTGGGCCAGTTCGATCGCCTCTTTGTATTTGCGCTCTACGCCGAGACAGCGCGCCAGATTATAGCAGGACCGGGACAGATCCGGATCGTTTGCGTCTAGCACCCGCTCCCGAATGGCGAGGACCCCGCGGAGCTCCTTTTCGGCCTCGGCGTGTTTGCCCTGGGAAGTGAGGGCGTCGGCTAGGTCGTTGCGAGTCCATAAGGTATCGGGATGCTCCGCACCCAGGACGTGCTCGCGAGCGGCCAGCACGGCCCGATATTGCGCATCTGCCTCGGCGTATTTGTTTTCGTTCCCGAGAACCCTAGCCAGGTTGTTCCGGCTCCTTAGGGTCTCTCTGTTTTCCGCGCCGAGCACCCGCAGGCGGATCGCCAGCACGGCGCGGTGCTCTTTCTCCGCCTCTTCGTATTTTTGCTCGTCGTCCAGCACATTGGCCAGATTGTTCCAGCACGCCAAGGTATCGAAATGCTCGGCACCACGGACCTTGGTGCTGGCGGCGAGCGTGGCGCGGTATTCCTTCTCCGCTTCGACATTATTGCCCTGGGCCATGAGCGCGCGGGCGAGATTGAACCGACTTACCAAAGTGTCGGGGTGTTCCTCGCCGAGCATCCGCGTACGAATGGCGATCACTTTGCGGTATTCGGTCTCGGCTTCCGCACTCTTGCCTTGGGCTTGCAGCGCGCTGGCCAGGTTGTGCCGGCTGATCAAAGTATCCAGATCATCTTCCCCGAGGTCCCGCGCACGGATGGCGAGGATTTTGCGGTGCTCGTCCTCGGCTTCCGCACTCTTGCCCTGGGCCTGCAAAGCATTGGCGAGGTTGTTCCGGCTGATCAGGGTGTCGGGATCCTCCGGCCCGAGCAGTCGCTCGTGGATGGCGAGCAAGACCCGATACTCCTTCTCGGCTTCAGTATAATTGCCCTGTTTGTAGAGCGAATTGGCCAGATAGGTCCGGCTCGCCAGAAAATCGGGGTCTTCCCCCCCGAGCACCCGTGCGCGGATGGCGAGCACGGCGCGATGCTCCTGTTCTGCCTCGACATTCTTGCTCTGCCCTTCCAGCGCATTGGCCAGATCGTGCCGGCTGCTCAAGGTATCCGCATCCTCCTCACCGAGCACCTTCGTGCGCACGGCGATGACTTCCCTGAGGATCGGTTCCGCCTCCGCGCTCTTGCCTTGCTCGAGAAGCACGCCGGCCAGCTCGTCCTGCACGCGGGCCCATTCCACGGGATCGCGCTCGCGGTGGGTGAGCGCCGCGGCTGCATGGAAATGATCGAGTGCGCGGGTGTACTGGATTTGCGCTTCCGCGCTCAAGCCGGCCAGTTCGCGCGCCTCGATTGCTTCAGCGATGCGCGGTGGAGCCGCCTTCAGCGCCTCGTCGGCGGCGAGGAGTGCGAGGCGTTCGGCTTCGGCGTCATTGTCGTCAACGTAGGCTGCATTGGCGCGCTCGAGGGGGGTGGCGTCCGCGGAGCGCTGCAGCTCCCGGGCAAACGCCGGCAGCTTCTCCCGCAAGACCCTGGCATCCACGCCGAGCTGTTTCGCCAGCGCGTCGTAGGTGCGCTCGTCGGTTTCGTCCTGCTTTTGACCCCGCGGCGCCTGCTGCTGCACCTTCGCCTGAATGCCGGGATACGCATTAACGCCTTGGCGCAGCAATTGGGCCATCTGGTCCTGGATCACCGCGAGTTTCTTATCCGTGACCTCCAACTTTTGCTGAGTGTTGCGACCGCCCTTCACCATCCACGCCCCAAGCCCCACCGACAGGATGAGCAGCGCGAGCACCAGCGCGGACCATTGCTTCACCCCGCGCCGCAGCCGCGCAAGATCGTCGCGGAGCTTGAACACGCTGGCTTCGAGTCCTTCCGTGCTTTTGAGCGGTACGTATAGATCGTCGCCCGCTTCGAGCTTGGCGCGATACGCCCGCTGGAACTCCGCCTTTTCCTCCGGCTCGGGATCGCAGGCATCGACGGGGAAGCCGGCGTCGAGAAAAAGCACCCAGACCTTTTTGCCGCGCTTCCGCGCGTAGAGCGCTTCGTATTGGGTGTAGCTGACGCGGCCAAACTCTTCGTCCGGAGTAGGCGGCTCGGCGCCGTAGCACTTCCCCACGAGCTGGACAACGCCCACGCTGGCGTCGATCCGCCGGCGCAGCATGGCACGCAGGTCGCCCTGCTCGGTGCCGAAGATGTCCTGCCACTCGGGTTCGTAACCGAGCATGGTGAGCGTATTGGCGACGAGCTGCCGTGCGCTCCTGAGCTCGCGGCTGACCGTCGAAAGGAAGATGATCGGCTTCGGCGACATGACCGGCCACCGTCTATTCCTCCTGAGAACGAGCGTCAATTCAACGCACCCGATTGCGAATTTCAGGTGATCGGCACCTTCACCAACGACATCGCGCAAGCGCCGGCAGTTGCGCTGGCTCTGCGGAAGCGAGGGCGAACGCCTCGGGCTGGTGATCCCGACCGCGCCGCCGCGTTGAGCATCCAATAGCCCATCTTGTGGCCGGACGTATGACACGCGGCTACGGAAATTCCTGTTGACGCTGGCGACCGCGCTCCCTACTTTCCGCCCACTTTCATCAAGAGTGACCGAGGGACTGGCCCGTTGACGTCACGGCAACCGCTCGAAGTTCGCGCAAGCGAACATCGAGGACCAGGTGCCAAAACCAGCCCCGCGCAAGCGGGGGCCGATGAGAGAGAAGTCAGCCTCGTCGCAGCGAAACGGCTTCCCCCTCATCTCCCGGCGCTCTCGGTGAAGGAATGACGACATGGACAAACCGAAGCCCTTTTTCTCGAACCTCAAATGCCGCGAGTGCGGCCGCCTGTACCCGAAGCAGGCGATCCACGTGTGCGACTTCGATTTCGGCCCGCTCGAGGCCGCCTACGATTACGAAGCGATCAAGGCCGCGGTGAGCCGCGACATCTTCCGCGCGCGCACGCGCCGCATGTGGCGGTACCGCGAGCTGCTGCCGATCGATGGCGAGCCGACCATCGGGACGCAGGTCGGCTTCACGCCGCTCGTGAAGGCCGATCGCCTCGCGAAGAAGCTCGGCATCCGCACGCTCTACATCAAGAACGACACGGTCAATTACCCGACGTTGTCGTTCAAGGATCGCGTCGTCTCCGTGGCGTTGAACCGCGCGAAGGAGCTCGGCTTCACGACGGTCGCGTGCGCCTCGACGGGCAATCTGGCGAACTCCGTGGCGGCCAACGCGGCGAGCGCGGGGCTGAAGAGCTACGTGCTCATTCCCGCGGATCTCGAGCAGGGCAAGGTGCTCGGCTCGCTGGTGTACGGTACGAACGTGATCGGCATCCACGGCGCCTACGACCAGGTCAACCGGCTGTGTTCCGAGATCGCCGGGAAGTACGGCTGGGGCTTTGTGAACGTGAACCTGCGCCCGTATTACGCGGAGGGCTCGAAGAGCATGGGCTTCGAGATTTGCGATCAGCTCGACTGGCGCATTCCGCGGCACACGGTGGTCCCGATGGCGAGCGGCTCGCTGCTCACGAAGATCAAGAAGGCGTATGACGAGTTCGTGAAGGTCGGCGTCGTGGACGAGAGCCCCTTCAGCATCCATGGCGCGCAAGCGACCGGGTGCGCGCCGATTTCGCACGCGATGAAGCGCGGCACCGACATCGTCAAGCCGGTTTCAAAGCCGGAGACGATCGTGAAATCGCTCGCGATCGGCACACCGGCCGACGGCTACTACGCGATTCACGCGATGAAGGAAACCGGCGGCAGCGCCGAGGATTGCACCGATGCCGAGGTGGTCGAAGGAATCCGCCTGCTCGCGGAATACGCGGGCATCTTTGCGGAGACCGCCGGCGGCGTGACCGTCGCGTGCGCACGCAAGCTCATCGAGAGCGGCAAAATCCCGCGCGACGAGGAAGTCATCCTTTGCATCACCGGCCACGGTCTCAAGACGCAGGAAGCCGTCACCGGCAAGTGCGGCGCGCTGCGCGAAATCAAGCCGAGCTTGCGTGAATTCGAGGAACAGATTTACGCGAAGGACAACGCGCTTCCCTGACAAAACTGGAATCCGCAGATTTCGCAGATTTACGCAGCGGCAGAACTTTCTAATCTGGGTCCATCTGCGAAATCTGCGGATCCACCCTTCCAATCACTGATACCTTCCCAAACATGCCCAGCATCCGCATCCCCACCCCACTCCGCAAACTCACCAACGAACTCGAAGTCGTGCAGGCTTCGGGCGGCAACATCGGCGAGATCCTTGAAAACCTCGACAAGGCTTTCCCCGGCCTGAAGGACCGCATCTGCGACGAGCAGGGCAACGTCCGCCGCTTCGTGAACGTGTTCGTGAACGACGAGGATATTCGTTTCCTCGAAGACAAGAGCACGCCCGTCAAGGAAACCGACGAGGTCAGCATCGTCCCGGCGATCGCGGGCGGATAGGCGGCGGCAGGTTGATAGTTGAGAGTGGATGGTTGATAGGCGGGCCGTCGCCTGTCGCACCGCTCTCGACGCGGTCGCGTCTATCAACTATCAAGCCTCAACTATCAACTTTTGCCTAATGGCTACTCAAACCACCCGACTTTGGCTGATGGTTCCGTCGAAGCTCATCACCCGCCCCATTCTTTGGGAACTCGGCAAGAAATTCGAAGTCGTCCCGAACCTGCGTCAGGCCAGCGTGACCGATGAGATCGGCATCGTCTCGGTCGCGCTCGAGGGCGAACGCGAGGAGATCAAGAAGGCGATCGCCTGGCTGGAGGAACTCGGAGTGAAAGTCGAACCGGTCGAGATCAACACGATCGAGGGGTAGGAGGGCCACTCTGGAGGAAATTGAAGCGGACAGGGCCGTTGACACCGCTGGCTCGGAATCCGAGCTGCGTGACCTCTAATCCCGGCTCAAAGGTCGTTTGTGACGGAGTCACAGGCCGAGGCATCACGGGCCGATCAGTTCCGCGCTGTCGTTGCGCGGCGAGGTCACAGCGGTCGAACCATCCCCACACGGGTGGGGAGAACGCGTGCGTTTCCCTGCCGTCCTGTCGTCACGTCGGACCTTCCCTCGACACGCAGGCCCTTTCGCCGTGGTGGACGTGCGCGCTTGAACTGTCACCGCTCGCCGCGCAAAGTTCCTGGCTCAATTCCCGCCCGAATGAAAAGACTATCCTACTTTTTTACCCTGTCCGTCCTGCTCGCCGGTTCGATTGATGCGCAAACTCCGGCGGCGCCCCCCGCCCCCGCTAAAGCCGCCCCGGCTACCCCATTTCCGCTTCCGCCGCAGCCACCGGACATCGCCGCGCCAAAGATGGACCCCAACACCGGGGGACGCCAAGCCAACTTCATGGCTGCGCATGAGAAATTTGTAGCGACGGCCAAGCAAGGCAAAGCCCAAGTCGTCTTCCTCGGCGATTCGATCACCGCCGGCTGGGGCGGCGCGGGAAAGGAAGTTTGGACTAAAGCGTTCGCGACTTACGAACCGGCGAACTTCGGCATCGGCGGCGATCGGACTCAACACGTCTTATGGCGCATTTCCAACGGCGAACTCGACGGGCTAAAGCCTAAGGAGCCGTCATTATGATCGGCACCAACAATATCGGCAGAGACCCGGTCGAAGGCATCGCCAACGGTGTCAGCAAGATTATCGAAACTGTGCGCGCCAAGCTGCCCCAAACCAAAATTCTTCTCCTGGCTATCTTTCCGCGCGGCGAGAAGCCCGACGGTAAACTTGGGGCGAAGAACGAGAGCGTTAGGCAGGTCAATGCCATCCTCGCGAAGCGTGACGACAACCAGAACATCCACTTCCTGGACATCGGACCGAAGTTTACCGGAGGCAAAGATGCACTGGATAAAGACATCATGCCTGACTTTCTGCATCTCTCCGCCGCCGGCTACCAAATCTGGGCCGATGCAATCAGTTCCAAACTTGCGGAGCTGACGAAATAGCAGCGCCGGGCGGCCTGGTTGCGGTCCGTGCGCGGGGTGCGAAGATCGGCCGGCGTGCGATTCGGCTCGATCCGACGCAGCGAGCGGTGCTTGCGGAGTGGAAGGCGCACCGCTCGACGGTGCGCGTTCTCGCAGCGCGGCTTGGCGCGAACCCCGGGAGGGTGACAAGCCTTCCCCGGCTGTATGCTCTCGGCGAAAAGAACAAACAGCGCTGCGCACTCACAGTGTGCCCGCACACCGAGCCCACCATATTCAAACGAACCAAAACCATGAACGCCGACCTCAACGGCGTATCCACTTGCGAGCGCGAAACCGTGCGCGCTTAATCCCTTGAGGACTGTATGTTCACTACCAAAACCCAATTGTTCGAGGGTCCGGTTTCAGCGGCCGCCCCAGAGCCTGAGAGCATTGGACGCTATCGAATAGTGCGTGAGCTGGGGCGCGGTGGTTTCGGACGCGTTTTCCTGGCGCAGGACGAACTCCTCAAAAGGCAGGTGGCGCTTAAACTGTTGCACTTGCGCTTCGCGTCATCGGCTTTGGTGCCGACGCTTCTCGCGGAAGCCAGAGCCATCGCCCAGATGGACCATCCTGGGATCGTCCCGATCTTCGACGTGATGGAAACAGACAATGCCGAGTTTTGCATCGTTTCCCGTTATGTGGAGGGCAGGACACTGCGACAGAGGTTGACGGAGCCGATGACACAGACGGATGCGGCAGATTTGATCCGCAAACTCTGCGAGGCACTGTACCACGCGCACAAATCGGGTGTGGTTCACCGGGACGTAAAGCCCGCGAACATCATGCTCACCAATGAAGGCCAGCCGGTGCTGCTCGACTTTGGAATCGCCAAGGGAATCGAGGATGTCGCCAGGAACGGGACTGTCGCCGGAACTCCCGGCTACATGAGTCCCGAGCAGGCGCGGGGTGAGGACCATCTGGTGGGCTGCCGATCGGACATCTACAGCTTGGGGCTGGTTTTTTATGAGATGCTCACGGGGCGCCGGGCTTTTGCCGTCGCCACGACGGATGAACAGCTCGGGCGCATCGCGGCGGGAGAACCGCTCCCCGCACGAGACGTCTCTCCCGAGGTGATCAAGGAGCTATCGCGCATCTGCATGAAAGCGATCAATCCACAGCTCCGCCTCCGTTATCCTGTGGCCGCCGACATGGCAGAGGATCTTCGGTCCTGGCAGGCGGAGTTGAGCGAGACGGTGATCGCAAAATCGGTTCAACCTGCGCCGAAAGGCCCGACCAGGCCGACCGGACAATCGGAACAGATCCGGGTGGTTCCCCGCGGGCTGCGAGCCTTCGATGAGGGTGATGCCGAGTTCTTCCTGAAGCTGGTGCCGGGACCGCGAGACCAGCACGGCTTGCCGGAAAGTCTCCGATTTTGGAAACAGCGCATTGAAAGCACAGAGCCGCGTCTGGCGTTCCGGGTCGGTGTCCTCTACGGGCCGTCGGGATGCGGCAAATCCTCGCTCGTCGGCGCGGGATTGCTCCCTCGATGCAGCAGCCAGGTGAGGGTCATTTTTCACGAGGCACGGCACGCGGGAAATGAGCCCCGGCTCGCGCGGGCGCTGCACGCCGAGTTTCCAGCCCTGGATCCGGCAGTGACCGACTCCGCCAGCCTGATTCATAACTTGCGCACGGGAGGATCGATCTCCGCACCGCAAAAGCTGCTGCTCGTGATCGACCAGGCCGAGCAATGGTTGCGAGCCCGTGAGGACGCGGCCAACCAGGAAGGGCTGGCTTTGCTGAATACGGTTCGCCAGTGCGACGGCGTTCACGTGCAGGCGTTGCTGCTGGTGCGCGACGATTTCTGGCGCGGGGTGAGCCGGCTGTTGACGGAGGCGGACGTGGAAATCGTGGGAAACAACAGCGCACTGGTGGATCTATTCGAACCGCGTCACGCGGAAGCGGTGCTGGCCAGTTTTGGACGCGCCTATGACTGCCTGCCGGAGGACCCGGGGATGCCGCTGGCGGAGGAAGCTCGCGCCTTCATTCGGCGCGCGGTGGAGAACTTGAGCGAAGGTGGAAAGATTTCCCCGGTGCGCCTGGCGCTCTTCACGGAGATGTTCCGCTCCCGGCCGTGGACGCTGACGTCGCTGAAAGACGTCGGGGGGGCCAGCGGGGTCGCGGTCGCGTTTCTCGAAGAGGTGTTTCATGGGGCCTCCGCCGGGGGACCGCGGCGAATTCACGAACTGGCGGCGCGGAGGGTCTTCGAAAAATTGGTGCCCCCGACCGGCGATGTGCGCGGACCGACCTGCCGGCAGGCGGTCCTTCTGGAGGCGTCCGGGTATGCGAACAAACTGGAGGCATTTCAGGAACTCATGAACATGCTCGACACGGATCTGCGGCTGCTCACCCCAGTCGATGCCGACGACGAGGCGGACCGTGAGCCGGCGTGGCAGCTCACCCACGACTACATGGTGCCGGCCCTGCGCCAGTGGCTGCTGGCCAAGAAGGCAACCACGCGCCGGGGGCGCGCGGAAATCGCGCTGGCGGCGCGCGCGCGCGAATGGGAGCAGCGGCCGGACCCGGCTCGCCTGCCGCGTTTTTGGGAATGGATACGCCTGCGGATGCTGACGCAGCGAACCAAATGGTCTCTCGCGGAAGCGGAATGGATGCAGGCCGGCATGCGGCGGGTGAGGCTGGTGAGTGTGTGCGCGATCCTGTTCGCCGTGGCTGGGCTAGTGGCGCTCGGGGAATGGAGAAACTCGGTGCGCGGGCGAGCGCTGGCGGAGCAAATCCTCAGCGCCGCGCCAGAAGACGTGGCGGCGATGATCGGGCAAGGCCCGCGGTGGGAAAGTTGGACGAAGCCCTTTCTTGAGCAACGACTCGCAGAGTCGGTTTCGACACCTGCCGGACGCAACGCGCGCCTGGCCTTGGTGGGAACCAACCGCAGCCATGTGGACACGCTCGCGGCAGCGATGATCGAGACCGACGCGCGCACCTTCGGCGCTCTGCGCAAGGCCCTCGCGCAGAGCCCGAACGTGCCGCTCGCGATTTTCCGCCGGGAGCTTGACGCACCGGAGACGCCCAACAGCCGCAAATTGCGCGCGGTCGCCGCGCTCGCTGCCTTCGCCAAGGACGACCCGCACCTCGCGCAAGTCGCGCCCGAAGCGAGCCGATGGCTGGTGACTTCGATCGATGAGATTGCAGGCTGGGCGGCGCATCTCCAGCCAATCGCCAGCAAACTCTCGCCCGCGTTGGAGGAAATGCTCGCGGCCTCGGAGCCCGAAACGCACAACGCGGCCATCGCGCTCGCGAGCTTGCACGCGAACGATCAGACGAAGCTAATCCGCTTGCTTCATTTGTATCCGCCCGCGGAAGTGTCCTCGCTCGTCACGCTACTGAAGACTCATCGCGATGCGGGGAATCTGCTCCTCGACGCCCTCGCCAAATCCCGCGAAACAAGAGCTTCCACGGCACCCGCGGAGAATGACGCTGCTTATTTCGGGGAGTGCAATCTTGTCCTCGCGGCACTTGGCCTCGGGATGGCAGACCATTGCTGGCCCTATTTTTCTCGGCAGGCCGACCCTGTGCTGCGCTCGGAGATCACGTGGCACGCCGCCGCCGCCGGGGTGACGCCGGAGCTCTTGGTTTCTCGCCTGAGGCGCAGCAACGACGCCGGTGAGCGGCAGGGCCTGCTCCTGGCATTACGCGGCTACTCCCTGTCAACGCTGCGCGCGCTCATCCAGCAGGAGATCATCCAATGGCTTCCCCGCGCGCTCGCCTCCGACCCGGATGGCGGTGTGCATTCGGCGGTAATCGTGCTGATGAAGCATTGGTCGCTGGATCATCAGGCGGTGGCAACGGCTTTGCGCCCTACGCCCGGACCACAGGCCGGGATGAATTGGTGGACCACTCCTTCCGGAGTGGATATGCGCATCATCGTCCTGCCGGACGGCCGCCGCGTGGCCTTGGGAGCTTGCGAAGTAACTGTGGAAGAATTTCAACGCCTCCGCGCGGCGCCGAATGCCGGAGGGACGATCAATACGGAACCGGCGTCGCCGGTCACTGGCTTGTCCTGGACGGGTGCGGCTCAATTCTGCAACGCGCTGAGCGCACGCGAAGGGTTCGGGCCGGACGATTTTTGTTACCTCGAGCAGGAAGGAGAATGGGATGCGGTTCCTGATGCGTTAAATCGAAAAGGCTATCGGCTGCCCACCAAGGCGGAATGGTTGGCGGGTGCGCAATACGATAAGGAAGGCCGTGGGAGCCCGAGGTTGATTGCGCAAGCGCCCCGGTATGGTTGGATCGCAGTCAATGCCGGGGATCGTCCCCGTCCCGTAGCCAGGTTGCTCCCGAACGAGCTCGGCTTGTGGGATACCTTTGGCAACGTGTCCGAATGGGTGCATGATCTTTCCAGCACAGTGGGATCCGAAGCTTGGAATTCACGTGACTTGAAGTCGCGG
>JADMIO010941407.1_pt1 | contig 42111 bp, 54 predicted proteins | sample 8958161 | NCBI WGS metagenome assembly JADMIO01 (sample SAMN16585339, study PRJNA669376) | soil metagenome | isolation source: Crop rotation soil | place: USA: Cullars Rotation, Alabama | collected 2011 | reverse complement strand
ATCGACCCTTTTGGCTCTATAATTTTACCTATTGTGCTAGTCATCACTAAGTCGCCTGTACTCTTTGGTTGGGCAAAGCCAGTTCCTTACAATCCTTTCAAATTAAAAGATATTCGAAAGGGAACTCTCGCTGTAGCTGCTGCAGGAGTATTGACTAACTTAATCATGGCCGTCTTCTTTGGGCTGATCATCCGCTTCGGACTACCTGTAGGCATGTCCTTAAATTTTTTGACCATTACCTCAGTCATCGTCTTTATAAATTTGGGTTTAGCTATTTTCAATCTAGTTCCAATTCCACCCCTCGATGGATCTAAAATTCTTTTCTCGCTTTTGCCTCGAAAGGCAGCAGATCGGGTCACTCCTTATGAGAAGTATGGATTAATCCTCCTGCTCATTTTTGTCCTTTATTTCTCACAGTATTTATATCCCATCTTAATTTATCTCTTTAAATTCATAACGGGCTTGCAATTTGGCTCATAAGATAGTATATTGTTTTCGTAGTTCCGATTTGGTTTGGAGCTATTTTTTTAACACAATTTTTGTAAATGCCAACAATTAACCAACTTATAAAGAAAAACAGAAGTAAAACCCGAAGAAAGAGTAAAACGGTGGCCCTTGCTCGTGGTTTTAATGTCTTAAAAAACCGTCCAGTATTTTTCCCAGCTCCATTTAAACGAGGTGTTTGCACTAAAGTAACCACTACCACTCCTAAGAAACCTAACTCTGCTCTCCGAAAGATCGCTCGTGTCCGACTTACGAATGGTATGGAAGTCACTGCATATATCCCCGGTGAAGGGCACAATCTTCAAGAGCACTCGGTAGTGATGCTCAGAGGAGGCCGTGTTAAGGATTTGATTGGAGTACGATATCACATCGTTCGAGGAGTGCTCGATACTCAAGGGGTAGAGAAGCGCCGACAAGGTAGGTCACTGTATGGTAATAAGAAGCCTAAAGGCGGAAAATAATAGTTCGATAAACTCACTATAAATTTTAAAAATATGCGACGCGCAATAAAACGAAGAAAAGAAGTAGATCCAGATTTCATTTACAACTCTCAAAAAGTTGAGAAATTTATTAATTACATTATGTGGAGTGGCAAGAAGCAGACTGCTCGCAAAGTCATGTATCAGGCTTTTGATGTAATCAAAGAAAAAACTGGTAATCCTAACCCGTTAGAAATTTTTGACCTAGCTATGAAGAACGCTGGACCCACTACTGAAGTTCGTTCTAAGAGAATCGGAGGCGCGAACTATCAAGTGCCTCGCGAAGTTCGTCCAGAACGCCGACTCGCTCTCTCTATGCGTTGGATCAGGGATGCTGCTCGCGGTGGCAAGGGTCGCCCCATGCACCTAAAGCTTGCAGATGAGCTTATCGCAGCTTCAAAGAATGAAGGTGCTGCTATTAAGAAGAAAGAAGATACTCACAAAATGGCAGAAGCTAACAAGGCATTTGCTCACTTTGCTTGGTAATTAATAATAAATATATTTATGGAAAGAGACTATCCACTAGAAAAAGTTAGAAATTTTGGAATTATTGCGCACATCGATGCTGGTAAAACGACTACCACCGAACGTGTGCTTTTTTATACTGGAGTGTCTCACAAGATCGGAGAAGTTCATGATGGGGAAACGACCACAGACTGGATGGAGCAAGAACGAGAACGCGGTATCACTATTACCTCAGCTGCGGTGACTTGTTTCTGGACACCTACTTATGCTCTCACAGATAAAAACAAGAAACACCGTTTTAATATTATCGACACTCCTGGACACATTGACTTTACTGTAGAAGTAAAGCGATCTCTGCGTGTGCTCGACGGGGCAGTTGTCGTATTCGATGGCGTGGCTGGAGTAGAACCTCAATCAGAAACTAACTGGCGTTATGCAGATGAAGCCAAAGTTCCTCGAATATGTTTTATCAACAAGCTTGATCGTACTGGTGCGTCCTTCGAACGATCCTTCGGTACAATTCTGGACCGTTTGAATCGCAATGCTGTCCGAATGCAGATACCGATTGGACTCGAAGATAAATTTGAAGGAGTAGTAGATGTTTTAAAGATGAAGGCTTATTACTTTGAAGGAGAAATGGGCAACAAGGTAATTGAAAAAGATATCCCCGAGGAACTTAAAGCTGATGCTCAAAAATATCATAGTGAACTTGTAGAAAAAATAGTTGAAACTGACGACACCTTAATGACTCAATACCTCGAAGGTATTGTGCCAAATGAAGAAGTGCTCAAGGTAACTCTTCGAAAGGCAGTTATAGGAAATGTCATATTTCCAGTATTTGCCGGCTCTGCCCTAAAAAACAAGGGAGTCCAGCTCGTACTCGATGCAGTTATTGACTACCTTCCATCCCCGACAGATATTCCTCCGATTAAAGGAGTAAATCCAGATACAGAGGAAGAAGTGGTAAGACACGCAGACGACTCCGAGCCATTCTCAGCTCTAGCGTTCAAGGTGGCATCTGACCCCTTCGTAGGTCAGCTTATTTTCTTCCGTGTTTATTCCGGTACGCTTGCTGCGGGAAGCTATATCTATAATCCTCGTACTCGCAACAAAGAACGTATCGGCCGTATCGTGCGAATGCATGCTAACGACCGGGAAGAGGTGAAGAAAGTTTTCGCTGGGGAAATAGCTGCAGCTGTGGGCCTCAAAGATACTATTACTTCTGATACTTTGTGTGAAGAAGATAAGCCAGTAGAGCTAGATCGTATTGTATTTCCTGAACCAGTTATCTCACTTCGTATTGAACCCAAGACTAAAGCAGACCAAGAAAAAATGGGTATGGCACTTAACCGTCTCGCGCAGGAAGATCCTACTTTTAAAGTTTCTACGGATCAAGAAACAGGAGAGACGATCATAGCGGGTATGGGAGAACTTCACCTGGAAATCATCGTGGATCGTATGAAGCGAGAATTTTCTGTGGAAGCGAATGTCGGTAAACCACAAGTTGCATATCGGGAAACTATCACTGGTAGCGCGGAGGCTGAAGGTAAATACATCAAACAGTCCGGCGGACGAGGTAACTATGGTCATGTGAAGATCAAGATTAAGCCGATGGAGATGCTGACCAAGGAAGAGATCGAAGATCTGCCTAAAAATACCAAGCGTTCCGAAGGATTTGAATTCATCAATAGTATCAAAGGAGGTGTTATTCCTCAAGAATATATTCCTGCTTGTGAAAAAGGATTTAAAGAAGGACTAGACCGAGGAATACTTGCTGGATTCAAGATGGTAAATGTTTCTGTAGATCTCTGGGATGGAAGTTACCACGAAGTGGACTCTAACGAAATGGCTTTCAAGATCGCTGCTTCTATGGCTATCCAAGATGCTTGTCGTGCTGCAAGACCTGTGATCCTTGAACCTATGATGAAGGTAGAAGTTGTTACTCCAGAGAAATTCATGGGAGATGTTACGGGTAACCTTTCTTCCAAGCGAGGGCTTATCGAAGGCATGGAAGATCGCGGTATGAATAAAGTTGTTCGCGCTATCGTACCACTCTCCGAAATGTTCGGTTACATGACCGGCCTTCGCTCTATGACTGAAGGCAGAGCTGGCTTCACTATGGAATTCATCCGCTACGACATCGTGCCTCAAAACGTGGCAGATACTATCATTGCATCTCGCAAGTAGTTTGCTAATTTTTTAGAGCAGTTCTATAATGGGCCCATTATAATTTAGCTCCTAAACTTATGGATAACATAGAAAATATAGACAGGAAGAAGCTAGCTAGTTCGGTTGTCTTAGTGCTTGTTATTGTAGTTCTGGTTGTATGGTTTTACTGCCCAACCAGAAATAGACAGAGTTATACTTTAGCTGATTTCGGTATAAATCCACCCAGTGGAGATTGTGCTACGTTGAAAAATGTTCAAAATTCTTTACCGACTTCTCTTTATTATTATTCTAAAGATGTTTCCAGCCTTCACTCAAAAATCAAGGATTTAGTTCTCAAGTACAATGGAAATATCACGTCGGACTCAGTTAATGCTTACCCCAGCACCCCTAGTACGAGCAACTACCGATCCTATGATAGTGCTTATCTGACAGTAACATTTGATAAAGTACCGACAGATTTTGTGAGTGAACTATCCACAACAGTAAAAAATGCTGGTGGTACAGATAATGGTTATAATTACGGCAGTGATGGATATTCGACCTATAGTACTTGTGAGACATATGAACAAAATTTCAAGTCAGATATTTTTGAGTTAGGAATATTGACGGATGCTCTAAAAGGAGAAAAAAATAACAACAATATTTCTCTGCTTGGAAGTTTGATATCGACTACCAAACAGAATTTACAACAAGATGTAATTAGTCTTGATGATGTATTCACTCGCTACAGTAAACCATCTATCACCATTTCTATCAGCGAAAGCTCTACTTACTCTACAGGAGGGGAGGAATAGAATATTGGAACTTGCCATTACAATACCGTTACAAACGCAGCGGAACTTGTAATCGCTGCTTGAAAGTAAAATTTCTTGCTAAATAGAAAATCCGTGTTACTCTCAAAAAAGAGGCTAATTTCCCATGCAAACGCGTCGGGGACGCAAAGGAAAAGAAAATGAATTGCCCAACATGCTCTTCACGGCTTACTCCGGTGGAAGGGGCCGCATACTTCACGGACGTGGCGCCAGACTACACCTTCAGCTGTGGTACGTGCGATAGGACCCTCTTGGTATTCACCATCTGGGGAGAAGGGTCAGAGGACATGAATCTCTGGCAAGACGAGGTGCCGCTCAGCGGCTTCACGGAATTCGTACACGAAAGAATGAGAGTGCATCGGATTGCTCATCCGAGCTGGCTCGAACGAATGCCGTGCGAGTGCAGTGGCTCGCTCGAGATTCTGGAGAACACTCCGCACTTCGACGACCTCCGGCACGACTTCGTGATCCGTTGCCGTAATTGCCGGCAGACCTTTGTGGTCGTCGTCGGATCGGATCATGACGGTGATCTGATCTTGAAGTCAGAAAACAATCCCCCCGGTGGGGCTTACCGGGATTTTGTCGATCGACGCTTGCGAGAAAAAGGTCTCTAGAAAATCTCGCGCAGTCGAGCAATCAGCAACCCTCCGCACCGAATTGTGCGGAGGCGTTTTAATTTAATGTATAATATTTTTATGCAGACGCCTTTTTACGACCCAGATAAAACTTACCAAGAGAATTTTGCCGAAGGGCCGTTTGGGGCATTTGGAGATGGAAAAGTTTTCGAAAATAAAGGAGAACCCAAATATAACTTTTTAGGTTTTAAAGTGAATTCTCTTTTTGGCATTCCTTCTGGACCTCTAATAAATGGCAAGTTTGTGAAAGCCGCACTCGACAAAGGCTTTGATCTTGTTGAATATAAAGATACTCGAAGTCACAAACATGCTTGTAACCCAATGCCAAATATTGTCCCTCTAGAAGTAAAAGGAGATATGACCCTAGAAATGGCAGCAAAAGGAGTAAAAGTTGCTAAAGATTATAACGCGCCTATTTCTATCACTAATTCGTTCGGTATTCCATCTATGGCTCCGGAATTTTGGCAAAAAGATTTACGGGATGCTGCACTCTATGCTAAAGAAGGTCAACTTGTAATCGGAGGTATTCAAGGCACTATTCAAGAAGCTGGAGGGTTTGAAGCATATCTTAAGGATTTTATTTTAACAGCAAGACTTGTTAAAGAAACTGAAGTAAAAGTGATTGAGCTTAATCTTAGTTGCCCCAACGAAGGCATAAATAATTTACTATGTTTTGACGTAGAACGTTCCACAAAAGTTGTGGAAGTAGTTAAGAAAGAAATTGGGGATGTTCCTTTGATTATCAAAATCTCATATTTCCAGGACATTGATCATCTAGAAAAATTAATAAAAGGTGTGGCGAAGAATGTGCAAGCGATATCGGCGATCAATACTATTCCTTCTAAAATTCTAGACGAGGAGGGCAACCCCGCACTCACTGGAGGCAGACTTACTAGTGGCACATGTGGTGCACCCATAAAATGGGCGGGTCTAGATATGACAAGGAAATTAAAAACATTACGTGATAAACTTGGTCTTTCCTACACAATAATTGGAGTCGGAGGAGTAACCAGCCCCGATGATTTCTTTGAATATCTTAACGCCGGCGCAGATGCAGTCATGTCCGGCACGGGAAGCATGTGGAATCCTTACCTTGCACGAGAGATAAAAGAAAGGTTAGGATAGAGCAAGCCATGAACGAAGCTCTAAAAATATTGAAGAAAACGGGCGCAATTCTTACGGACGGACATTTTGTAGGAGTATCCGGCAGACATATGCCGGTTTACATAAATAAGGATGCATTTTTGCCTCACACTGCTGAAGTTTCTAAAATAGGCAAACTTTTTGCAAAAAAATTTAAGAATAAAAAAATTGATATTGTAATTGGGCCGGCTGTAGGAGGAGTGCCACTTTCTCAGTGGACTGCATATCACTTAAGTAAAATAGAAGGTAGAGAAATTTTGAGCGTCTTTACAGAAAAGACTCCTGATGATAATCAAATCCTTAAAAGGGGTTATGACAGTATGGTAAAAGGACGACGAATTCTAATAGTTGAAGATACTGTGACTTCAGGGAGTTCAATCAAGAAAGTTATTAAGGCAGTTAAAGATGCTGGAGGAAAAATATTTTCAATTGCAATAATGACTAATCGAGATCCGAAAATAGTAAATGCAAAAAATATACGAGCGCCCATCTCTGCCTTAGCAACTTTTAGAGTTCCTTCCTATGAAGCCACAAAGTGTCCACTTTGTAAAAAAGGTGTTCCAATTAATACTAAATTTGGTCACGGTAAAAAATTCTTAGAATCAAAAAATAAATGAACCCTATAGAAAAATATAACAAAAGAGCCAAAGAAATAAATTCGCTTCTTTGCGTGGGGTTAGACTCAGATTTTGATAAAATTCCGGCCCGCTTCAAAGAAAAAGAATTTCCTCAGTTTGAATTTAATAAATGGATCATTGAGCTTACTCACGAGTTTTCTGCTTCCTTTAAAATGAATATCGCGTTTTATGAAGCGCGAGGAGATCAAGGTACAAAAGAGTTAAAAATGACTATGGATTTTTTACAAAAGAATCATCCTGAAATTTTTCTAATCTGTGACTGCAAACGTGCTGATATAGGCAATACGAACAATGGTTACGTGACCTCACTTTTTGACTGGTTTGGCTTTGATGCTGTCACCATAAGTCCCTATCTCGGGGAAGAAGCAGTGCGACCGTTCTTAGATAGGACCGACAAAGTTTCCATAATTTTATGCCGCACCTCTAATCCTGGGTCAGGAGAATTTCAAGATTTAGAAGTAGGTAACCCTTCGACTTCGCTCAGGATAAATAAAAAGTTGTATGAAATTGTTGCCGAAAATGTAATGAAGAGCTGGAATAAAAATGATAATTGCATGCTGGTGGTAGGAGCTACATATCCCGAAGAGATGAAAAGGATAAGAGAGATCTCTGGTGATATGACTTTTCTAGTTCCAGGCATTGGCGCTCAAGGGGGAGGTGTAGAGGAGGTAATGAAGGCAGGACTTAATAGCCACGGACTCGGACTCATTATTCATTCTGCCCGAGGGATAATTTTTGCGGATAACCCTAAAGAGGAAGCTCGTAACCTTTGTGAAGAAATTAGGAAATTTAAATGAACATATTTATAAAATCAATTTTATTAGGAGTTGTGTCTATAGCCCTTTCTATTCTGCTCTTTATCGTCGGGCGTTCCTTGCCTTTTCCTTTTGCTGAACTTATTCTCATTATTGCTGTTATAGTGATAATTTTTTTGATCATTCAGCTTGTTTCTAAAAAACAATTTATATATGTGAATATAATTTTAGCTAACATGTTTGTCCTCTATCTTACCTGGGCGCTTTTTGTGGGGACCTCCTTTGGTGCCACTAACTATACAGGTTGTATTGGAAAATGCGGGCTAACATTGTTATTTATCTATGCCTTTTACTACGTATTTTTACCTCTAGAAAGTATTTTTCTTTCGTATAGTTCTCTTAAACGTAAAAAATAATTTCTCATTTCTAAAAATTCGTAACATATCATATATAGTCTAAGGAATTTTGTAAATAGAATACAAACGAAGAAGCGCCGGCAGGATGCCTGCCGGCGCACTCTCTCCATTTTTCGCTGATCAATCCGCGGCTTCGGCCACTGGCTCTTTGGCGATCCACTCAGCGCCGTTCTCGAGGAATCCTAGTTCCCGTGCGGCTCGCACGTAATGAGAACGGTGTTTCAGCCCAAGCTTCGTTTCGATCCGCATCTTGTAGGTATCCACTGTTTTCGGGCTGATACCCAAGATCGGACCGATCTCAGGAGCAGAGAAGCCGCGCCCCACCCAGATTAGTATATCTCGTTCTCGCGAGGTAAGGGTGGCACCGCGCTTCACTTCTTGCGTAGAACATCTCTCTTGCAACTTCGCCCAATCATCTGCCGTCATGGTGCATCTCGGTGGGGGAAGGAAGAACTTCAGGAACCACGACGGTTATATTATCACCTTTCTTCAATTTGACAACATGTTTTAATCTGCTATTATGTTTTCAAAGCCCCTTCAGGCTTTTTTTATTGGTCCTTTTATTAATTATTAATAAGTTTATGTTAGTAGTTAGAACTTAGTGACTGGTTCTCGTACACTGGGTCTTAACTAGTAGCAAATCCCTCGACACAGCTCGGGGCAAGTAAAAATATGGCAGAAGAATTTAAAAGAGATAAGCCACACGTAAACGTCGGTACTATTGGTCACGTTGACCATGGTAAAACTACGTTAACTGCAGCTATCCTTCATGTTTTAAGCATGGCAGGTAAGCAAGTTCGTCTAAAGGGTGTGAACGATATCGACAACGCTCCAGAAGAGCGAGCTCGTGGTATCACCATTAATATTTCTCACAACGAGTATGCTACAGACACTCGCCACTATGCTCACATCGATGCTCCAGGTCACGCTGACTACATCAAGAACATGATCACTGGTGCCGCTCAGATGGACGGTGCGATCCTCGTGGTTGCAGCGACAGATGGTGCGATGCCTCAGACTCGGGAACACGTTCTCCTTGCGAAACAAGTAGGTGTGCCTAAAATTATTGTTTTCCTTAACAAAGTTGACATGGTTGATGATAAAGACATGGTTGACCTTGTAGAAGAAGAAATTCGTGAACTCCTTACTAAGCAAGGTTTCGATGGCGCTGGCGCTCCGGTAATACGAGGTTCTGGACTTAAAGCTCTTGAAGCAAAGTCTATGGACGATCCTTGGGCTCAAAAGGTTATGGATTTAGCAAACGCTTTGGATACCTATATTCCTGTACCAGAACGTGATGTTACTAAGCCATTCCTTATGCCTGTGGAGGATATATTCTCTATCGAAGGCCGAGGTACAGTAGTAACCGGTAAAATCGAAAGAGGAGTAGTTAAAGTTGGTGAAGATGTAGAAATCGTCGGTATTAAGCCAACTCAAAAGACTACAGTTACTGGTATCGAAATGTTTAACAAGAACCTCCAAGAAGGTATGGCTGGCGACAATGCTGGAATACTACTCCGAGGTCTTAAAAAAGAAGATATTACTCGAGGACAAGTGTTAGCAAAGCCAGGAACAGTTACTCCTCATGATAACTTTACAGCTGAGATTTACGTTTTGAAGAAAGAGGAAGGTGGCCGCCACACTCCTTTCTTCAAAGGTTACAAGCCTCAGTTCTATATCCGAACTACAGATGTGACTGGTGAAGTCACTATCGAAGGAGAGATGGTTATGCCAGGCGATACGGTGAAGATTACAGTTAAGCTTGTTACTCCAGTTGCCCTCGAAGAAGCACAGCGTTTTGCTATCCGAGAAGGTGGTAAGACGGTAGGTGCAGGAGTGGTAACCAAGATTCTTGGCTAATTATTTAAATAGGTCCCAATAGAATGGCAACAGATACAGACGAAAAAATAAAAAAGCCTCGAGCCAAGAAAGAAACCAAAGCAAAAGCTGGTTCTTCCAAGGCGAAGAAAGAGGAAGGTGATGTAGTACTGCGTATCCGGGTTCGCGCTTACGAGAGCAAGATCCTAGACGCGTCTGTAAAACAAATCATCGATACAGCGATGCGTTACGATGCAAAAGTCGTAGGTCCTGTGCCATTACCCACTGAAATCAAAAAGTATACAGTCAATCGCGCATCTTTCATTTACAAAAATACACGAGAACAATTTGAAATGAGAGTGCATAAACGATTGATCGACATTATAAATCCGAACGCTAAAACGGTTGAGTCTCTTACCAATCTATCGCTTCCTTCTGGAGTAGATATTGATGTAAAGATGCTCTAGGAGTTCTAGCTTATAGTTATGAAATTCATTCTTGGTAAAAAAGAGAAGATGATGGAGTATTTCTCCGAAGATGGAAGAGTCGTACCGGTGACGGTAGTTTCTGTTGGCCCGGTGACCGTGACCCGCGTCTTTCTGAAAGCTAAGGATGGTTATGATGCCGTACAAGTAGGTTTTGGTGCTCAGAAAAAACAGAGAATTACTAAAGCTGTCCTAGGACAGATGAAAGGCGGCACTTACCAAACTCTCAAAGAATTTCGTCTGAAACCAGAAGATAAAACAGATGCCAAAGTTGGGGATGTCATTGATGCAAATGCTTTTACCGTAGGAGACAAACTTCAAGTTTCTAGTATTTCCAAAGGTAAAGGTTTCCAAGGTGTGGTCAAGCGTCACGGATTCCACGGTGGCCCACGAACCCACGGTCAGAAGCACTCTGAGCGTGAACCAGGTTCCATCGGTGGAGGTCTTCGAACTCGTGTGCCGAAGGGCATGCGAATGGCAGGAAGAATGGGCTCGGATCGTATCACCCAAAAGAATTTAAAAGTAGTTTTCGTAGACGCAAGCACTAATACCATGCTGATCGAAGGAGGTATCGCAGGCAAGCGCGGAACGTTAGTAGAAATCGTTGCAAGATAATAGTTCGATATACTCACTATAAAATCATGGAAGCAAAGATATACAATCAAAAAGGAACTGAAGCTGGCAGCATAACCTTGCCGGAAAAAGTTTTCGCTGCAAAATGGCGAGCAGATCTTGTGCACCAAGTTGTAGAAGGCATGCGTTCTAACAAGCGCGCTGGTACTGCTGATACTAAGGACCGAGGAGAAGTCCGAGGAGGCGGCAAAAAGCCATGGAAGCAAAAGGGTACTGGCCGAGCACGACACGGCTCTACCCGTTCGCCTATTTGGGTAGGAGGCGGTGTTACCCATGGACCACTTTCTGCCAAGAACTATAAAAGAAAAATTTCCAAGAAAATGCGAGCCCAAGCACTCTTCTCTGTACTTTCTAAAAAATTAAAAGACGGAGAAATCCTCTTTGTGGACTCACTTACCCCCACAGCCATAAAGACTAAGGACGCTCAAGGAGTAGCTAAGAACTTAGCTAAAGTTTCTGGCTGGAAAGAATTTTCAAATTCTAAAAAACCACGAGTGCTGACTGCTCTTTATGAACGAAATGAAAGCACGGAAAAAAGTTTCCGTAATCTACCTCAGCTCGAGATTGCTTTTGTAAAGAATCTTAATCCGCTCGATGTTTTAAATCATAAGTATCTGTTGATCGAGCAGCCCGACAAGGCAGTTGAATTTTTAGCAAAAAGAGGTTAGTAATTTTATGAATACGCGAATTATTAAAAACGGAAGAGTGACAGAAAAGGGAAGTATGATGTATGAAAAAAACATCTATACCTTTGATGTTGTAAAGTCCGCAACCAAAACCGAGATCAAAAAAGCAATTTTTGCATTGTATAAAGTTAAGCCGATCCAAGTGAATATCCTTGCGGTGCCAAAGAAGAATATTAATATGCGAGGCAAGCTTAGCACTAAAGGCGGCGGCAAGAAAGCTCTGGTCTATTTAAAAGAAGGAGATAAGATTGAATTAGTATAGTTCGACAAGCTCACTATAAATAATTATGAAAACGTATAAACCCACAAGCAAATCCCGCAGGCAGATGAGTAATGTAGAGTATCGAGGAGTTATCACCAAAAGCGAACCCCTCAAGTCTCTTACTTATGGTTTTCGCCGAGCAGTTGGCCGAAATAGTCAGGGCCGTATTACTACTCGCCACAAAGGGGCAGGCCACAAACGACTTTTCCGTACCGTAGACTTTGTATACGATAAGAAAAATATCCCTGCGAAAGTAGTAAGTGTGGAATACGATCCTAATCGTTCTGCATTTATCGGTCTCGCGGTTTATAAAGATGGTGAGAAACGCTACGTAGTTTTGCCTAAAGATGTTCGTCCAGGCGCTAGCTTTATCGTTTCTGAAAAAGCACCTCTTGAGCCAGGCAACCGTCTTCCTTTAAAAAATATTCCAGTTGGAACTTTTGTTTATAACGTAGAGATCAAACCTAGAGGCGGAGCGAAGATTGGACGAAGTGCAGGAATCTTTGCCCAAGTAGTCGCAAATGCTGAAGGTTACACAAACCTAAAAATGCCTTCTACTGAAGTCCGAAAAATAAATGAAGAATGCTGGGCATCTATCGGTACAGTTTCAAACGAAGAACACCATTTGGAAAATTACGGCAAGGCAGGACGCTCTCGCTGGAAGGGAATTCGTCCGACAGTCCGAGGTACAGCCATGAACCCAGTGGATCACCCCTATGGTGGAGGTGAAGGCAGGCAAGGTAGAGGCACTAAGCGACCAAAGACCATGTGGGGTAAGGTAACGGGTGGTAGAAAGACGAGAACCCCTAAGAAATACTCAAATGTCTTCATAGTTTCGCGAAGACGAACTGGAAAGAATAAATAGAGAAAATTAATCAAGAAATCTGGCCCAAGGGCAGGTTTTTTGATTTGACTTATTATAAAATAATTATATAATATAAGGTGGGAAAAGTTTGACCCGGAGTCGCTTCTCTGCCTCCTACCCGGAAGGTAGCAGGTTGGACTAGCTGGGGTCACAGTGAGTCGGGTGGTGGGTTACGCCCCACCCGGCCACTGCTTCCAAAACTAACATTGTAAGTTCACGCTAGTCGGCACCTACCTTTTCGGAGGGAATCCGATGGCAAACGTAAAGCAATTGGCAGATGAAGTCGAAGATCTCATTCGACTCAATCACGAACGGCGCGATCTCGACTTCGGGAAGAGCTTTCCCGGTATGACGGCGATCATCGCTCGTGTGGTTCGAGAGACCTCCCTTCGGTCCGCTGTACGTACCGAGCTCGTCGATCGTGCAGTGAAGCCCACGCTTCGGAGGGCATCATGAAAGCGGGAAACCATCTGCGGAATCTCCAGATCGCAAGGGAGATGGCTAGATGTCCAGAGCCGCAGTTCGGTATCATGTTCTGGACTGATCTCGCTCCGGTGGACATTTTGTCTCCGGCCATCGGTAAGGTGGTCATGAGCAGACTTCGCGAAGGAGTGAGGGAGTTGGAGAACAAGGGATTCCGGCGGCATTTCGCGCTCAACCAGGCCCTGGAAGAACTCATGAAAGGCCGACTCATTGGCCCTTTGGCCAAGGCCTACTGGCGAGAACGGTTCGAGAGACGGAATCGCCGCGTCTCCTAAGTTCGGCATGTCGGGTACCCGCGCGCTGATCTTGGCGCGCGGACCCGGGTCCGAATAGTTTTGTTTTCATATTAAATGCCTCGATTTTGACCCCAGTTGGAATCGGGGCTAAAGCATGCCAATTTTTCAAGTGCTTATTTGACATTTACCCCATATTTGTTAGTATGTTTTCAAGCTCCTTGGAAGAGCTTTTTATTTACTTTTATGACAAGATCAATCAAAAAGGGAATGTATGTGGACGAGCGGTTACTCAAAAAAGTAATTGGTAAAACTCCATTACAAACTCCACCTATCAAAACATGGATTCGAGCCTGCCAGATTGCCCCCGAAATGCTCGGTTTTACTTTTGCAGTTTATAATGGCAAGACTCATATTGAAGTTCTAGTTACCGAAGACATGGTAGGTCACAGACTGGGAGAATTTTCACCCACAAAGAAATTTATCAAACACGGAGGTAAGATGCAGAAAGAACTCGAGCAGAAGAAAAAAGAAGCTGAAATTGCTCAGGCTAAGACTGCTACAGCTGCAGCTGCGGATGCTAAAGCTACTAAGAAATAGTTCGACAAGCTCACTATAAATAATTTAAAAAACAATGAAAGCTTATTTAAAAAATCACAGACAGTCTCCGCGTAAAGTTCGCCTAGTGGCAAACTTAGTAAAAGGTAAGAATGTTGTCATGGCCGCATCCGAACTTGATTTTCTAGCGAAGCGAGCAGGATTTCCGATAAAGAAATTGATTAACTCTGCAGTGAGTAATGCTAAAGCAAAAGGCATTGAAGCAGAAAATTTATTTATAAAAGAACTCAGAGTAGATAAAGGAGCAACCCTTAAGCGTATGATGCCAGCTGCCATGGGTGCCGGCCACCGCATTAACAAGCGCACTAGTAACATCCTTATTACTCTTTATGAAAAAGAAATGCCGGTAGCAGAGACAAAGACTAAAGTTAAAAAAGTAAAAGCAACTAAAGCAAAGAAATAATATGTCTAAGATCGTCCACCCATATGCACATAGATTGATCATACTCCGCGACTGGAAGAGCCGCTGGTTTGCTGATCATAAAAAATATATTGATTACCTAAAGGGGGATGTACTTATTCGAGAATATTTAGAAAAGAAACTTCGCTCGATGTATGTTTCTTCGATTGAAATTGAACGCAGTCAAAAAACTACTCGTTTTATAATCAAAACTTCTCGCCCGGGTATGATCATCGGCCGCTCAGGAGAAGGCGCAGCCAAGCTCAAGGAAGATATTTTAAAGAAGATGGGCAAGCTCAAGCTTCCGAAGCCTGAGGACTTTAAGCTTGAGATCGTAGAAGTCGGTAATCCCGAAGCAGATGCTGCAATTGTAGCTTATATGATCGCTGAAGGTTTAGAGAAAAGACTTCCATACCGCCGAGTTATCAAGCAAGTACTCGAAAAAGTTATGTCAGCTCGAGGAGTAGAAGGAGCTCGCATAGTACTTTCTGGACGTCTAGGTGGAGCAGAAATTGCTCGACAAGAGGAACTCAAGAGAGGGTCAATTCCACTTCAAACTTTTAGAGCCGACATTGATTTTAAACGCGAACGAGCGACTCTTTCTTACGGAGTGATCGGCATTAAAGTCTGGATTTATCGCGGTAAGATTTTCGCAGATAAGAAAAGAGATCAAAAAGAATAATTTATGTTGCTACCTAAAAAAGTAAAATTTAGAAAATGGCAGACCGGCCGAACTCGTCCCGAAAATAGGACGCCAGAGACTAGAGGTACTAAACTCGCCTTCGGTTCTTTCGGCTTGCGAGCAGAAACTCAAGGCAGGGTGCGATCAAACCAGATCGAGTCTGCTCGTAAAGCTATGTCTCGCTCGCTGACTAAAGCAGGCAAATACTGGATCCGTATTTTCCCAGATCGACCTTACACAGCTAAACCTGCAGAAGTGGGCATGGGAAAAGGAAAGGGAGATCCTCAGGGCTATTGTTTTGATGTTTTACCAGGGAGAGTAATATTTGAAGTAGATGGAGTAGAAGAGAGTATTGCTCGCGAAGCCCTTCGTAAGGCAGGTACCAAGCTTCCGGTTAAAGCTCGTGTAATTTCCCGAGAACATAAAGCATAAATATATGGCAAAGAAAAAAGAAAATTTAAAAGGCATGGCAAAAGGGGAACTAGAAAAAAGATTAGTCTCTCTGCAGGAACAAATACGAATGATTCGGTTTAAGACTGAGGGTTCCAAGTCTAAGAATGTCAAAGAAGTTGGAAGTTTGAGAAAAGATATCGCTCGAGTATTAACCGAGATGAATAACAAATAATTTATGGCAAAGGAAACAGTAAAAGAGAATAAGGGTACTACAAAAATAGGTACAGTTATGTCTGACAAGATGGATAAGACTGTGGTTGTTTCCGTGACCCGTTTTATCGAACATCCCAAATATGGAAAATTTTACAAGGTAAGTAAGAAATACAAGGCTCACGACGAGAACAACGAATATCACACTGGGGACAAAGTAGAAATTGTAGAAACCAAACCCATTTCCAAAGACAAAAAGTTTAAAGTAGTTAAAAAGATAAAATAATATGATTCAACCAAGAAGTTTAGTTAAAATCACAGATAATGCCGGCGGAACCCTAGGACAAGTGTTCAAGGTTCTTGGTAGTTCTAAGAAAAGATATGCGACCCTCGGGGAATTAGTAGTTATCTCAGTCAAAGTAGCTAGTCCCAGAAAGGGAGTTAAGAAAAAGGATGTGCATCAAGCGGTAGTAGTCCGCACTCGCAACGCTTATCGCCGTAAAGATGGATCTTATATTCGTTTTGACGATAATGCAGTAGTGATCTTAGAAAAAGGCAAGAAGGATCCCAAGGCTGGCCGCGTATTCGGTCCTATGCCTCGGGAACTAGCAGAAAAAGGATTCCAAAAGATTATTTCTCTTGCCCCTGAAGTTATTTAATATATGAAATTACGTAAAGGAGACAATGTAATAGTTATTGCAGGTAAGGACAAAGGCAAGAAGGGTAAAATTGTCCGAGTACTTGTAGAGGTAAACAAAGTTATTGTGGAAGGTTTAAACATGACCAAAAGACACCAGAAACCTCGCCGAAGTAATGAAAAAGGCACAATGACGGATATGGCTATGCCTCTCCATGCATCGAATGTAATGATAGTAGACGGGAAAAGTGGTAAAGCAACCAGACTCGGCAAGAAAAAAGTTGGAGAAAAAATGGTCAGAATCTCACGCAGGACTAACCAAGAAATATAGATATGAAACACTTAACCGTAAAAGATAAAGCAGAAAGCGCATTTGAAAAAATGAAAGGAGAATTTCATTATAAAAATTCTATGGCTGCTCCCAAAATAAAGAAAATTGTAATAAATGTAGGGACTGGTACCGCCGTCAAGAAAGATAAAAATAAAAATGATGCAATTAGTGACCGCCTTGCTAAAATCGCTGGCCAGAAGGCAGCTTTTCGTGGAGCAAAGCAGTCCATCGCTTCTTTTAAAATCCGTAAAGGTGATCCTATCGGGGTAGTGGTAACTCTCCGAGGGAAAAGAATGTATGCTTTCTTAGAGAAACTCATAAATGTGGCCTTGCCTCGTACTAAAGACTTCCGGGGAATCAACCGCACTGGAGTAGATAATATCGGCAATCTTAGCATTGGTATCAAAGAACATACTATTTTCCCAGAAACTGCAGATGAAGACATTCGAGATGTGTTTGGTCTATCTATCACTCTTGTTTCAACTGCCAAGAATAAAAAAGAAGGTACAGCCTTTTTCGAACTCTTAGGTGTTCCTTTCAAAAAGGCAGAATCTAAAAATAATTAATCGCAATCCAAGGAGGAAGATGGAGAGGATGGAATAATTTGATAATTTCCACCATAGCTCTCGTATAGATTATCTAATATTCCGCCATCATTAGTGCTACCGGGATTATTTTTTTCTAGGTTGGAATACAAACCATATCCACCAGGGTGAATTATGGCAATACTTGTTGTCCCGAACCAGCATAGGCTCTTTGTGCCACCTGCCCCATAAAAATATATATCGGTCAGAGCGCCAGTGGGGGTATTGGGGAGTTTTATATAAGGAGCAAGTGCGGAAGTGAGTTGGTTCCAACTGGCAGCATCTTGGCTTGAGGCCACACTCTCCCTCGGAGAAGCACTGGTAGTAATAGTGGGGTAAGCTTGATGAGTGTCATAGTACAATTCCAGAGCGTTTTGAATTTGTCTGATATCTGAAACTCGCACAGTATCTCGTGCCGAAGTTCGGACGGGGGAGGTGCTGGCAAAAACAATAGAAGAAAGAAGTGAAATGATAGCTATGACCACCAGAAGTTCGATAAGAGTAAAGCTTCCTTCAAATTTATTCTTAATGCGATGCCACATCCTGTGGCTAAGGTGTTGGGGTATTTTATGCTTCATAAGGTAATTTAATTTTAATACATAGCCACTTTAAAGTAAAAATAAAGAGTATTGACTCTTACTTGTGTATCTGTTAGTATGAAGCCAGTCTAGGACATAGGCTGATCTGTGTTTCTACTTAAGCCCATTCGACTACGCTCAGGGTTTAAGCAAATACACAAGATATCACCTATCATAGACCATTTTATTTATGGCTAAAACATCCGTTATCGCACGAAGTAAAAAGAAACCCAAGTTTTCTACTCGGGCTAAAAACCGATGTTTTCGTTGTGGTCGCGGGAATGCCTTTATGAGAGATTTCGGTATTTGTCGTATCTGTTTCCGAGAACTCGCTAATGAAGGTATGCTTCCAGGTATTCGTAAATCTAGTTGGTAATTTACTATGGACCCTATCGCAAACATGATCATAATGATGAAGAATGCATCCCTTGCAGGTCTTTCTACTATAACTTTGCCTTATTCTAATTTAAAGCACGCAATCGCAGACTGTCTTAAGAAAGAGGGTTATATTGTAGATGTTACAAAGAAAACTAGAAAGGGTCATGCTGTACTCGAGATCACCCTCCTCTATACAGACAAGAGACCAAAAATAAAAGAAGTGGAGAGAATTTCTAAACAATCCCGACGTGTGTACTTTGGAGTAAAAGACATCCATCAGATCCGCAATGGCCAGGGAGTATTGGTCCTTTCCACTCCTAAAGGAATTTTGTCAGGTAAAGATGCCCGCAAAGAACAGGTAGGGGGCGAAGCATTATTTAAACTTTGGTAAATATATGAGTAGAATTGGTAAACAAGAAATAGCTATACCGGCCGGGGTGAAAATCAGTCAAGCTGATGGGATGATCAACGTTACGGGGCCAAAGGGAACCCTTTCTAAGAAATTTCGAGATGATATAACCATAACCCTCACAGAAAAAACAGTAACCCTAAACATCAAACGCAATGATAAATTTTCTAAATCTCTCTGGGGTACGTATGCATCTCATATCAAGAATATGATTGCTGGAGTGCAGACATCTTATCAAAAGAAATTGATTTTGGAAGGAGTTGGTTTTAAATCAGAAGTTAAAGGGAAAGAATTTAACTTTGCACTCGGGTTTTCTCATCCAGTCGTAGTACCAATTCCTGAAGGTATAACTGCAACTGCTGATAAAAACAACATCACCATCACAGGTATCGATAAAGAATTAGTCGGAAGTTTCACTGCTATGATCCGAGCTCTCAAGAAGCCAGAACCATACAAAGGTAAAGGTATGAGATATGAAAACGAAGTAATTCGTCGCAAGCAAGGTAAGAAAACAGCTTAAACATTATGCAGACTAAACAAGACAAAAGAATACGCTTAAAGAAAAAAATCAGAGTTCGCCTGAGTGGCACCGCGAGTCGTCCACGTCTTTCTGTATTTCGATCTAATAAATTTATCTATGCTCAAGTTATCGACGATACCAAAGGCAAAACCTTGGCGGAAGCGAGTGATGTAAAGATCGCTAAAGGTACAAAGATTGAACGCGCAAAGCAAGTAGGTAACATGATTGCGACTGCATGTATCAAACAGAAGATCGAACAAGTAATATTTGATCGTAATGGATTTAAATACACGGGCCGAGTGAAATTAGTAGCAGATCAAGCAAGAACAGCAGGCTTAAAGTTTTAATTTATGGAAAAAACATACGACAAAAAGAATACTGGACGTAAACCTCAACCATTTCTCCGAGCAAAGCCAGAGTTTGACCAAAAGATCTTAAGCATCCGCCGTGTTACTCGTGTGGTAGCAGGAGGACGCAGATTTTCTTTTTCTGTAACATTGGTAGCAGGGGATAAAAAAGGCTCAGTGGGTCTAGGCTTGGGTAAGGCAGGCGATACTTCACTTGCGATTAATAAAGCTCTTCGTAACGCCAAGAAAAATATGATCCGCCTAAAGCTTACCAAGACTTCATCTATTCCTTTTGATCTTAAAGCTAAGTATGCCAGTGCAAGAGTAGTGCTTCTACCGAATAAGGGCCGAGGTTTAGTGGCCGGTTCAGTGGTTCGAGACATTATCGTCCTTGCCGGAATAAAAGATGTAACAGGTAAAATTCACTCTACAACCAAGAACAAATTAAACAATGCCAAAGCCGTCATGGAGGCACTTCGAGAAATCTCTGGAAAATATGAAAAACAAACTCCTGAGACTGTGGTGGTTGATAACGTAGAAGTACCTGTAGCCGCAAAATAATTTTATGCAGATACATAACTTAAAGCGAGTACATAAGAATAAAAAAGACCGCATTGTGGGTCGTGGTGGTAAACATGCTAAAACTTCTGGCCGAGGAGGCAAGGGTCAGACCGCTCGTGCAGGTAACAAAAGACGCCCTGAGCTTCGTGATATAATTAAGAAATTACCTAAAAACCGCGGCTATAAATTTAAATCTCATCGCAAGGACTTTGTGCTAAGTGTGGAAAAAGCAAGCAATGCAGGTAAAGTTGAAAGTTTCCGAGAAATCCGTAAAAGACTCGGCTTGAAGGGTAAGAAGATCCGGATAAAGTAATGCAAACTTTTTGGACAAAACTAAAGTTAATCTGGACCGATAAAGCTCTACGCAAAAGAGTTCTGTTTGTCTTTGGTGCGCTTATTATTTTTCGATTGCTTGCGAATATCCCAATTCCGGGAATAAATCAAAATGAACTTTCTACATTTTTAAATAACAACCAATTCTTAGGAATCTTGAACATATTTTCTGGAGGAGGACTTTCGAACCTCTCAGTGATTATGCTTGGTGTAGGTCCTTATATAACTGCTAGTATCATCATGCAGCTTCTCACTATCATGCTGCCTGCTCTCAAGCGTATGTATCAGGAAGAAGGTGAGGCTGGACGCAAACGATTTACCCAGTACTCTCGACTTTTGACTATCCCACTTGCAGCTATTCAAGGTTTTAGTCTTTTACTTTTACTCCAGAGTCAAAACATAATCCAGAACCCTACTGCCTTTGATAAGATTGTAAACTTGATCATTATAATCGCGGGTTCGATTCTCCTTATGTGGATCGGGGAACTTATTTCAGAATTTGGTATTGGGAATGGTGTATCTCTGATCATCTTTGCAGGTATTGTGGCGAGACTTCCAACGGAAATCAGTCAGTTTATCTTTGCTTATGATCCTACTAAAATCCCTCAATATATACTTTTCTTAGCTGTCGGGCTTCTCATCATTGCTGGGGTAGTAGTAGTAACGGAAGCTGAGCGCCCTATCCCCGTGACCTATGCTAAGCAAGTTCGCGGTATGAAGATGTATGGCGGCGGCTCCTCTTACTTACCACTAAGAGTAAACCAAGCAGGAGTTATACCTATAATCTTTGCGCTTTCAATTTTGCTTTTTCCTCAGATTATCGGGCGCTTCTTTGCGAACTCTACTAACAAAATAATTGCGCCAATTGCGCATGCCCTTGCTAGCTTTACACAGGGTACCTGGTTGTACTCTGTATTTTACTTTGCTCTAGTATTTCTCTTTACATACTTCTACACTGCAGTTACTTTTGATCCAGATTCTCTTTCTACCAATCTGCAGAAAAATGGAGCCTTTATTCCCGGTATTCGTCCAGGAGGTTCTACTGCAGCTTATATTTCGAAAGTTCTAACTCGTATTACTCTTGTAGGCGCCTGCTTCTTAGGCTTTATCGCAGTTCTACCGCTTCTTATGCAGTTTGCCACAGGTATTACTGCCATAGCACTCGGCGGTACGACAGTACTCATCGTCGTCTCTGTAGTTCTAGATCTAATCAAGAAAATAGATGCGCAAGTGTCTATGAGGGAGTACTAAGCCACTTTTGATATTCAGTCACTATAATACCCACTACTTGTTCCAAGTTATTTTTTTCTGTGTCTACAACCAAATCAAAGTTTTCTTTTTTGGTATTGTCGATTTTATAGAGATCCCAATAGCGTTTTTGTTCACTCTCAAACCGTGCTGTAATCTTTTTATAAACTTCCTCCGCATCCTTAGATTCTCCTTCTGTTTGATTACGCAAAGGATTTTCTTTTAGATTATTCATTATCCTATTTTTCGCAATTTCTGGCGGTAAGGAAAGATAAACCTTGAATGATTCAGGTATCCAGTGGTAAGCAGTACGCGAATCAATGACGATCTTATTTTCGTTGCGCATATTTTGTAACTTTTCGTCTGTCATTGTATCTATCTTTGGATCAATTTCGGCGCGCTTATTTAATTCTAAGATAGAGAGTCCAAGTTCTACTCCCACTTGTCTAAAAAAGTCTCCAGAGGAAAACCTCCTATATCCGAGAGTTTTAGCTACTCTGTCGGCAGTACTAGATTTACCGCTGCCGAGACCCCCGCAAATAGTGATGATTTCTTTCTTCATAGTCTTAGTCACATAATACCTTAAATCCTTGATTTTTCAAGCTAAAAATTGTATTCTAAATAAATATGGGATCCGAAACTTTTATCTTTTTTGGCATAGTTGGCTCGGGTAAAGGCACTCAAGTGGAGCTTTTAACTAAATACTTGGAGGAAAAAACCCGTAAAGAAGTAGTATATGCTGGACCTGGGAAAGAGTATCGCCGTCTAATAAGCTCGGGTAGTTATACTGGTAAACTCATCGAGGAATCAATGCAGGCTGGTAATTTACAACCAGACTTTTTAACAAATGCGATAGTCACGAATATTATGATTAACGAAGTTACGCCCGAGAAGCATTTAGTTTTAGACGGCTATCCTCGCACCACTAATCAATCAGAAAGTTTAGAGAAAAAATTTCAATTTTTTAAAAGAGATAGTATAAAAATAATCTATATTGAACTTAGTCGAGAGGAAGCCATGAAAAGAAATTTATTACGCGGTAGAGCGGATGACACCGAAGAAGGAATAAATAAGAGGTTTGATGAATATGTTAATAATGTTATTCCCGCTATGAATTATTTTAAAGATAAGTCTGGATACCAAATTTTCACAATTAATGGTCAACAGTCGGTCGAGGATGTTCATAAAGATATAATCAAAGCACTCGGATACTAACTATGAGCGAAACCATCATAATATCTCTAGGAGGATCTTTGATTGTGCCTGAAGAGGTAGATATAGTTTTTTTGAAAGATTTTAAAAAACTTATTCTTTCTCATGTGGCTGAAGGGAAAAAATTTATAATAACCACAGGAGGAGGCAAAATCTGTCGAAAATATCAAAATGCAGCTAAAGAAATTTCGAATCCCATAAATATGGATTTAGATTGGATTGGAATAGCATCTTTAAAATTAAATGCAGAACTACTTCGAGTGATTTTTGGAGAAGTGGCGCATGAAGTAGTAATCGATGATTTAAGTAAAAAGTTTGATACCACTAAGGCGATTATAATTGGCTCTGCCTATCATCCGGGAGCTAGCTCAGATTTTGATGCCGTACTCGGGGCAAAAACATTCTCTGCAAAAAAAATAATAAATTTATCAAATACCGATTTCGTGTATGATTCTGATCCCAAAACTAACCCGAATGCAAAAAAAATCGATAAAATATCTTGGACTGAATATCGTAAATTAATACCGACAGAATGGCATCCAGGTCTCAATACTCCTTTTGATCCTACGGCCTCTAAGCTTGCACAAGAAGCTGGAATAGAGGTGGTTATTATGAATGGTAAACCACTTGATAATCTAACAAATTATCTTTCCGGTAAACCTTTCGTAGGAACTTTAATCCAATGATCATTATAAAAACAAAAGAAGAAATCGAAATACTTCGAGAAGGAGGAAAGCACCTCGCCCAAGTACTTGAAAAATTAAAGGATAAAGTTGCGCCAGGAGTTTCTACTAAAGAACTCGACGAATATGCGTTTAAATTTATTAAAGAACTCGGAGACATTCCTGCGTTTTTAAACTATCGGCCCGAAGGAGCCATGATTCCATTTCCTGCTACGCTTTGCGTCTCAGTCAATGATGAAGTGGTGCACGGGATTCCTTCTAAAGATAGGATCCTACAAGAAGGAGATATTGTTTCCCTAGATCTTGGAGTAAAGCACAAAGGACTTTTTACCGATTCGGCGATCACTGTGCCGGTAGGAGAAGTGGAACCTTCTTCGATAACACTAATGGAAGTAACTAAAGAAGCCTTGCATGTAGGAATAGACGTGGCTCGAGCAGGGAATACGACAGGCGACATCGGGGCTGCCATAGAAGGATTTGTGCATTCTCGGAAACAAAAATTTGGCATCGTAGAAGTTCTTTCTGGCCACGGTGTGGGGAGAGCAATTCATGAGGACCCATATATTCCAAACTTTGGCAAAGCTGGTACTGGCGAAGTACTAAAGGTGGGCATGGTAGTTGCTATTGAGCCCATGCTTAATAATGGCACCAAAAATGTAACCATTGATAAAGATGGGTATACTTTCCGTACGCGAGATGGTAAACGCAGCGCCCATTTTGAACATACTATTTTGATTACCGAAGGGGAACCCGAAATACTGACCAAGATTTAATCCTTTGTGATATTATTATACTGATGCCGGAACCTTCCTTTTCCTTTAAGGAAATGCCGAAATTTAAGAGCCCTGAAGAAGAGCTCAATTTTTTGCGTGAGCATGTTGCTAAACGGGAACAAGAATTAATCAGTCTCGGTAAATTTGAACACGGTAACGAGGATGTGATCAAAGAAGTGGTGGAGGAGTATAAAAAAATCCCAACTCAAGAGATAGTTCATAAAGACAATCTAATTAAAGACAAAGAAGCCGAAGGAATCGTACTTAAATTAAAACCTGAGGCCCATGATGTGGTCATGGAAGAACTTCTAGGCCTAGTGATCACGAAAGGAGTCCGCAATGCACTCGAAGTCGTGGAGAAGATGGCTAACCCCCATATCGATGATGACTTTCACCGCATCCTTATCCAGTATTTAAAAACAGGCACAATAATTCCTGATCTGAAAGAAGGTTCGCCCTTAGACAAATCTCTCCACATGACTCTGTTTGAAGTTACCCTTCCGCCACCGGAGGATGAGGCAGACAAATCTAAAGGTTTTAAAGAATTTATCGGTGCTATGGAGCAGTTTTATGCAGGCATGCAGTCCATATCCGAAGGCAAGAATAACGAAAAAGAGAATTATTTCACTTTAGAAGTAGGTTTGGGAATAGATACGGATCAAGTAGTGATATATGCAGCGATTCCAAACAAACATGTTTCACTTTTTGAAAAGCAAGTACTTGCATTTTATCACCATGCCAAGATCCGAGAAGCAAGCGATGACTACAATATTTTTAACGAAGAAGGGTTTGCCACCGGTGCCTATGCGGTTTTTGCAGAGCGCCCAGTCTTGCCAATTAAAACTTATGACAACATCGAGCATGACCCGATGAATACTATTTTGAATGTCTTTTCTAAGCTACAAACGGTAGGGGAAGGAGCTGCTATCCAGCTAGTAGTAGCTCCCGCCGGTAATAAATTCATCGATCAGTTCCATTTGATATTAGATGATGTCAAAGCAGGCATGTCTATCAAAAACGCCAATGATAATTTCTATAAATTCAACCGAGCTTTCTTGAAAGCTTCTAAAGATCTGATTTTTGGGGAGCAAAAAGTATTGCATGAAGAAAACAAAGATTTAAATATGAAAGGACGTCGTTCAGTAGATGAAGGTGCAGCGGAAAAGGTAGGCAATAAAGTCAAAAGTAGCATTATGGCGGCGAACATCCGGGTAGTAGCTTCTGGGCCGACCTTAGAGCGCGCACAAGCTATTTTACGAGAAGTAGAATCGTCCTTTAATCAGTTTACAGAAGCTGCCAGCAACCATTTCGTTTTTCAAGAGGTAGAAGGCAAGGACTTACGAAAGTTATTTCATGAGTTTACTTATCGTAGTTATTCTAATGACAAAGTTTTACCCATGAACTTAAAGGAACTATCTTCTGTATTCCACTTCCCAGTGGGTATCGGTAGTCAGCCTCAGCTGAAGGAAGCCAAGTCTGGCATCGCACCTGCGCCGCTTGAAATAGGGAAGGACGGCATCATTTTAGGAATAAATAGTTATAGAGGGAAAGATACAGCTATCCCAATGACCCGTGAAGATCGAATGCGTCATTTTTATGTGATCGGACAAACTGGAACTGGTAAGACTAACATCATGCTTAACATGATCACTCAAGATATCAAAAATGGTGATGGTTGTTGCTACATCGATCCTCACGGTACAGATATTCAAACTATTTTATCTAGAATTCCTCAGGAGAGAATGGAGGATGTGATTTACTTTGATCCGGCTTACACTAAACGACCCATGGGTCTCAATATGCTCGAATACGATCCTAATTATCCAGAACAAAAAACTTTCGTAGTGAACGAAATGATGGGCATCTTTAATAAACTTTTTGATATGAAGGTCGGCGGCGGTGCGATGTTTGAGCAATATTTCCGAAATAGCGCATTCTTAGTAATGGAAGATCCAGAATCTGGTTCAACTCTACTAGAAATTACTAGAGTACTTGCAGACAAAGAGTTCCGAGATATGAAGCTAGCGAGATGTAAAAATCCAATCATTAAACAATTTTGGGTTTCTGCCGAGCAAACTAGTGGCGATCAATCTCTCGCAAACTTCGTACCTTACATTTCTTCTAAATTTGATAACTTTATTTCTAACGACATCATGCGCCCAGTGGTACTCCAACAGCAGTCGGTATTCAATTTCCGTAAAATCATGGATGAGAAGAAAATTTTGCTTGTAAATCTTTCCAAAGGCAGGTTAGGGGACATAAATGCAAACCTAATAGGCTTAGTTCTAGTCGGTAAAATTCAAATGGCAGCACTTTCTCGGGTAGATATGTTCGGTAAACCCATGAATGATTTTTATCTCTACATCGATGAGTTTCAGAATGTCACTACGGATTCTATTTCCTCCATCCTTTCGGAAGCCAGAAAATATCGCCTATCTTTAAATATCGCCCACCAGTATATAAATCAGTTAGAAGAAAATATAAAGGACGCAGTTTTTGGTAACGTGGGCTCGCTAGCAGTTTTTCGAGTAGGTACGGAAGATGCCACCTTTTTAGAACCAAGATTCAAGCCCCTCTTTACCGCTCACGATATCACTAAGCTTGAAAATTATAATGCTTATGTGAATTTGCTAGTAAATGGCCAGCCGACTAAACCATTTAATATCAAAACCTTAGCACCCGAAGTAGGCAACCCCGCACAAGTAGAACCGTTAAAAGAACTTTCTTATATTAAATACGGTAAAGATAGAGAAGAAGTAGAAAAAGAAATCTTGTCTCGTTATGATAGTATGCCGACTACTTAAATGGAAGAATTTGAAATAAAATTTTTAGAAGTAAATACAGAAGAGTTGCAAAAGGAGCTTCTTGCTATGGGTGCAAAGAAAGTAGGGGAGTATGACTATACTCGTGTTATTTTAGATTATCCGGATTTTAAAATGGATAAAAATAATTCTTGGCTAAAACTTAGAACTGATGGCAAGGAAACTACGCTTTCATACAAGCAAAGACAGGGTGTGAAATCAGACGATGGCAGCATTTCAGACGAAGGCATGAAAGAGATTGAAATTGTAGTCGATGATTATCAGAAAACATTAGAACTACTTAAAGCGGTAGGGTTAGTAGTAAAGCGAGAACAAAAAAACAAACGGCTAAGATATCAAAAAGATAATGTAGTGTTCGATATTGATTTCTGGCCCAAAATTCCTCCCTACGTTGAAATAGAATCGGGCTCACTCGAAGAGGCGAAGACTGCAGCAGAGGAATTAGGATTTGATCCACAAAAAGGACTTATTGGATCTCCGGACGAAGTTTATAGGAAGTACGGTATAGATTTAGGTGAGTATGCATATATTACTTTCGATAAATTCATCAAAAAATAATTTTTTTGCAAAATACTGATTTTCTGCTAAGATGTTTCTAATATGAAACACCCAAAAGAAGAAAAGACATTTGTTATGGTTAAGCCGGACGGCGTCCGGAAGGGACTAATAGGGGAGGTTATCAAGCGTTTTGAACAGCATGATTTGAAAATCGTGGCACTAGAGATGTTTCAACCTACTCACGATCAAATCCACAACCATTACCCTAAAGATGATGCCTGGATCACAAGGCTAGGGGAGAAGACCAAATCCACTTATGAGAAGTACGGCTACGACATGCTTGCAGACTTCGGGACAGATGATACTGCTCAAATTGGCCCAGAAGTACGAAAATGGCTCGTAGATTACATGAAAACGGCACCTCTTGTGCGAATGGTGGTTCAGGGAGTTCATGCGGTGGACATTGTCCGAAAATTAGCGGGAGATACTTTGCCTTATCGTGCTGCAGTTGGAACTATTCGTGGAGATTTTTCTATAGATTCTCCTGTACTTGCAAATAAAGAAAAAAGAGCAGTCGCAAATATCGTACATTGTTCGGAAACTCCCGAAGAAGCAGAGCACGAGATTAAACACTGGTTTGGTGATGTAAAACTTTATGATTACAAGCGTTTTGGTGTTGATGAATAGCTTGTAAATCTCGAAAAGTTGTGTCTTTTTTAAAAATTTCTTGCGAAATTTTTCTAGAGTAGTAGTATTAATAGTAGGGTTATTTCCGATTATTACCTAGAACACTAATTTATGGGAGAGTCGATTGTGTTTAGCCTTGGCTTCTCGCATCTCTCACCCACCTAAGCTAAAGAAGCTACGGTAATATATCGGAAATAGCCCTAAGAATGATTCCGCACCTTCCTTGGGCGGATTTTTTCTTATAAAATGGTTATAATATAAAGATGAACCAGAAAATTCTTGCTTTTCAGACCCTTTTCCTCATCTTTTTTATCTTTTTCTTAAATCACTTCGCTCTTCGGTTTTATTGGTACACTTCTATTTGGTGGTTAGATATGCCGGTACACTTCTTAGGGGGCTTATGGCTTGGACTCACTAGTGTGCTTTTCTTGCCTATTAAAAATATTAATACTAAATCAATTTTAATTGTACTTGGTATTGTGCTATTCATTGGTTGTGGCTTAGAAGTGTTCGAAATTTTCACAAATAACTATCTGGCAGATATGTCTTTTAATACTCTCGATACACTCTCAGATATTTTCTTCGATCTCACTGGGGGAACTGCAGCCTTACTTTATTTGTTTCCTAAAATGTTATAATTCTTTCACATGTCCAACGTAGCAAAAATAACTTTTTGTGGCGGAGCTGGCTCTGTCACCGGCTCCAATTTTCTTTTGGAAGCAGATGGAAAGAAAATTCTAGTAGATTGCGGATTAACCCAGGGTATAAAGCTAGCAGATGATATCAACTGGACACCGTTTACTTATGATCCCAAAGAAATTGATATTCTCTTTGTTACTCATGCTCACGTAGATCATCTCGGCCGTATCCCGAAGTTGGTATACGATGGCTTTCGAGGAAAAATTTATTCTACTATGCCTACTCGCTCGCTTGCTCTGCCCATGCTCGAAGATACCATGGCCATCCTTTCTAAAAGCAAAGACTTTGATCTCGACAAGATTTATACCCTAGAGAATATTAAGCTCGCACTGTCTCTCTGGCAAGGATTTAATTATCATGAAAATATAAGAATTAGCGATACTTTAGAAGCTGCATTCCGCAATGCTGGTCACATCCTCGGTTCGGCTATGGTTGAATTTCTCTACAATGGGAAAAAGATACTTTTTACAGGAGATTTAGGTAATTCTCCCTCGCCACTTTTACCAGATACAGAAAAGATTACAGATGTAGATTATTTGATTATGGAAAGTGTTTATGGAGATCGTAATCATGAATCTAGAGATGACCGCCGTAGACTCCTCGCACAAACCATAGATGAGAATTTTAATCGTAAAGGAACCCTCATAATCCCGACTTTTTCTTTAGAGCGCTCTCAAGAATTACTGTTTGAATTAAATGCCTTGGTAGAAAGTCACCAAATACCAGTTATGCCTATATTCTTAGATTCACCTTTAGCTATAAGACTGACAGAAGTATTTAAACAATATAAGAATTATTTCAATGAAGCTGCTCAGAAGGCGCTCTCGCAAGACAAGCACTTGTTTAACTTTCCTGGCCTTCATTCTACTTTACGCTCCGAAGAATCTAAGCTGATCGGAACGGTGCCTAATCCTAAAGTAGTGATTGCAGGCTCCGGGATGTCCTCAGGTGGCAGAGTAGTTCATCATGAGAGACATTATTTACCTGATCCTAACAACACTATTCTTTTAGCTGGTTACCAGTCTGTAGGTACGCCCGGGCGATTAATCCAAGAAGGCGTTAAAATTGTTCGGATCACCGGTGAATATGTGGATGTACGCGCACATGTGGTCACTATTTCCGGATATTCTGGTCACAAAGACGCTGACGGCTTACTTTCTTTCGTGTCTGATATGCAGGATAGTGTTAAAAGAATTTTTGTGGTTATGGGTGAGCCCAAATCTTCACTATTTTTAGTTCAAAGGATTCGAGACAGTCTAGGAATTAATGCTTTGGTTCCAGAAGCAGGGGATACTGTGGAGCTCGATTGTAATTAATGTTAAGATAAAAATATGGAATTAAGTTTGGAAAATGTTTATCAGAAACATGGTCATAATCAAATTAAAGTATGTGTTTCCGGTGCAGCCGAGACTGGTCACTGCGGAGTAGATGCACTAGAGAAAGCTAAAGAACTCGGGCGTGAGATCGCTCGCCAAGGCGCAGTCTTAGTGACTGGTGCTACTACCGGCTTTCCTTTTTGGGCAGCGATGGGTGCGAAAGAAGTTGGAGGTATTTCTATAGGTTTTTCTCCGGCTGCTACGGAAAGAGAACATGTAGAAGTATATAAGCTGCCTTTAGACTATATGGACTTAATCATTTATACCGGATTCGGCTATCCGGGTAGGGACTTACTCTTAACTCGCTCCTCGGATGCAGTTATCTGTGGGTGTGGACGCATAGGTACTATTCATGAGTTCACTATTGCCTTTGAAGATGATAAAGTTATCGGCGTCTACGAAGGTCCTTGGGAGATGGCAAAAGAACTAGAAGAAATTATGGAAAAAGGTCACCGACCCAACTCTAAGATAATAAGTGGTGAAGATCCTAAAAAGTTAGTAGCGGACATCATTGCCTTAGTACAAAAAAATAAAGTGGAAGAATATAAAACTTCCATGGCACCCACTCCAGGATTTTAACTATACTATTTGAGACTTTTTAGTACTCGAGAAAAAGTCTCTGGATTGTGCTCAGCTAGGTCAGCGAGTATTTTACGATCCAAATTTATCTTTTTCTTCTTGAGGGCGCCGATTAATTTAGAATAGGACATGCCTAATTCTCGGCTACCAGCGTTTATTTTGATATTCCAAAGTTTGCGATTATGAGATTTTTTATCTTTGCGGTGAGCAAAAGCATAGTTACCTGCGTGTAGAAGGGCGTCTTTTGCTTGACGTTCCTTCGTACTGCGGCCGTGTCGCATTCCCTTAGTTTGTTTTAGAACACTCCTCCTTCGTTTTAAAGCGTGTACTCCTTTTTTTACTCGTGTCATGGCTGTTTATGAAAAAGGCAATAAATGACTTTTTGGTTTATTTTTAATTATAAAAGCTTTTCGTTTGCGTCCAGAAAGTTGAGTAGTGCGAGCTTGTTTAGCATTGAAATGATTAAAACCTGGCTTGCGGCCGATGAGTTTACCGTTTTTGGTCAATTTTAATCTCTTACTAAATGATTTATTTGTTTTCATTATTTTGTTCGCTCTATGGTTGTAGTTAAACCCTTAGGACCTCGTTTATATGCTTCCGCAATCTTATAATTTTCGGTAATCAAGTGAAGGAGTCTATCTAATCTTTCTCTCAAGAATCTGTCATCCATATATTTGGATCGGCCAGCTAGATATAGTTCTACTTTGATCCGGTGACCCTCTTTTAGCCATTTAGAGGCAGTCTTTGCTTTTAACTCTAAATCATGGTCTCCGGTACCTATTTTTATTTGAATGGACTTCGTCTCAGTCTTTGTAGCTCCCGCTTTGGCTTTTTTGAGCTTTTTATTTGCTTCGTATTGGTATTTGCCAAAATCCATGATTTTAGCCACTGGAGGAACTGCATTGGGAGAGATTTCGATCAAATCTAAGCCTTTATTTGCAGCAAGTTCCAGTGCTTCCTTGATACTCAAAACACCTAAGTTTTGATTTTCATCATCGATCACACGGAGTTCTTTGGCCCGTATTTGATTGTTTATTCTTTCTCGCAATTGATCCTTATTTACCAATATGACTTAAGACTGAGAAAAGTCTAGCCTAGTTGTCTAAAAAAGTCAATATAATTAAGCTTCCTTTAGAGAAAGGATTTTTTGCATCAATAAGTCAGCAGGCAGGAATTCCCCGTCTATAGGTACGTAGAATTTACCATCCACCCGGGTTTTATCTGCCGAAATCGGGGTGCCACTCTCGGCAAGCAACTCTACATCGTTATAATTATCTCCAATTGCTAGCACATTTTCTTTCAGAACCTTAAACATATCTCGGACATGAATTAATCCTAAAGCCTTAGTCTGCTTTTCTTTAACCAAAATGTCATACGCCTCACCATTCCATACTGTAGTAAGTCTGCCGTCTTCTTTTACTATTTTTTCAATTTCGGGAATTCTATCTCGGCAGTGAATAGTGATGATAAATTCTTTTGGTTCGAATCCTTTAATATTTTTATTTTCTTGTTCAACCTTTTTTAATTTTGGAAATACGTCGATCATCTGTTCAAAGCTATTAATGTGTTGGTGGATTTGACCCTTGTACCAGGTAGCACTGCCGCATTCGTAGGTGAGACTGACGTAGGGTAAAATTTCTCGGAACATTTCTTGGAGCATATAAAGCCCCCGGCCAGAACTGATATTTATGAGAAAACCCATTTTGTAGAGCTCTTTAATTTGTTCGATTTGTTTGGGAGCTATGACTTTTGTTTCGAGAGTAGTAATATGACCTTCTTCTTTTATCTTTGTACCTCTCGGCACTAGTACTCCATCCACATCTAAAACAATCATTTTTATCTGACTTAGATCGTTAAGAGTCATTTCTTCAAGTGGTTTCATGGGGTTAAGTATATAGCCAGAATAAAGCTAGCGCAAATTGAGTAAATGTTATAATCTTCTAGTCTATGACGGAAGAACATGAGAAAAATAATAAAATATTGGTTTTAGATTTTGATCATACTTGTTATGACACGGATGACTTTTTATTTAACGAAATTCGGAAACCAATGTTGAAAGCCTTAGATATTCCGGTTGCGGTTTGGGAAAAATCATATCGCGTGAGCGCTGACGCAGGCTATACTCTTCGAGAACATTGGCAGCAAATGACCAATTTGCTTGGCACCGAACCCTGTTCTTTAAAAACCATAGACGAACTTGGAGAAAAAATTAATTTTACTAAATATTTATATGATGATGTATCTCAGGTAATCAACGAAGCCAAGGCTAAAGGTTATAGAATAATCATTCTATCTTTTGGGGCGGGCAGCTGGCAGGATTTAAAAGTTCATGGAGCGGGTTTAGATAAAAGTGCGGACGAAATAATATATTCCAGTTTAGTAAAAGACAAAGCCCAAATTTTAAAAGATAAAATTTCTGAGACAGATGAAGTTATTTTTGTAGATAATAAAAGTAACGAATTGGATAGTGTGTTTAAATTATTGCCCTGGGTAAAGACTTATTTGATCAATCGTGTGCCCATGCATGTGCGCGGAGAGAATAGTGAGGAACAAGATCGAATAAAGTACCTAGAATCAAGAAGGATTGCAGAAGAAGCGGTCCCTGCTTCTCATCAGCGCATAGACTCATTAAAAGAAATAATTTTGTAATGGAAATCGAAGATATAATAAAAAGTTATTTGGATAAAGGCTTTTCAATCGAGCCCTTGGGCATGGGGGCTGTAAATCAAACCTATTTGGTTAAGGCGGAAGGGAAGGAGTTTGTCCTCCAAAAAATGTCACCGATTTTCGATCCCGCACTAATAGAAGATATAGATTTCATAACTTCGCATCTTTCTTCCAGGGGAATCGAAACCCAAAAAGTTGTACGAACTTTAAAGGGAGAGACGTATGTTAGGGATGGAGCCTTTTGGTGGAGAATGCTTACTTATTTACCGGGTGAAGTTTTCCTTGCTATGCCCTCTCGGGAACACGCGAGACAGGCAGGAAATCTAGTAGGGGAAGTTCATTCTGCACTAGAGGATTGCGTATATAATTTCAAATTTACTCTGCCTCATTCTCACGATACTCCATTTGTCATGGATAAACTTAAATCTACGTTAGAGAAAAATATTCATACAGAAAAATACTCCAAGTTAAAAAACATAGCAGAAAATGTGCTTAATTCTTATAAACAACTTTCCAAAGAAAAAAACTTGCCGGAGAGGATAATCCACGGGGATTTAAAGATAAGTAATATTCTTTTTTCTACTTCTCCGACAAAGGCAGTTGCACTGCTTGACCTAGATACTTTTATGAAAGGTACGATCAGCACCGAACTAGGAGATGCACTTCGGAGTTGGTGTATGCCTGAGGGAGAAGATACAGATAAAGTGATATTTGATAGAGAAATTTACGATGCAGCCTTAGAAGGGTATTATAAATCAGCCAAATTTCTAACAACCGAAGAAAAACTCTACATAAGCCTAGGAGTTAAGCGTATTACTCTCGAACTTGCCGCCAGGTTTACCATAGATGCTTTTCTCGAAAATTATTGGGTTTTAGATAAAACAAAATACACAAGTTTATTTGAACAAAATAAAAAAAGAGCCGAAAATCAGCTTGAATTTTTTAAAGTATTTTCCCAAGAAATGGATAATGGTGGAGATGGGGGGAATTGAGCCCCCGTGCAGAAGGTTATTGTACAGAATTCTACATGTGTAGCGCGCTTTGTATGTTTAAACTAGAACATTCGTAAACGAGCCAAATATGTTTTAGTCGAGTCTCAAATTTTTGGAAGAAAGTCGAGACAAACTTCTTCCTATCCCGATAATATTATGCCCGGGTTCATATATCGGAAGTCTATGAATCGGACACCAACTTACGCGAAAGCGGAAATTGGAACAGGTGCGAAATCAAGCATACTTAAGTATGGAGATTCCACATCGTTTTTAGCTAATTTTGCAATTAGACATTTGAATGAAGTTTTACGAGATTGCATTCATACTCGACATGCATCAGTAGCAAATTGCCAACTGTCTATGCCTTGCATCCCCATATTTTGTTTTCAAAAAATTAGCTTCTACCGAGAAATTTTCTTCTAGTCTCTCTGTCACTCTCGCGTTTTTTGATGGTTTCCCGTTTATCAAATTTCTTTTTTCCTTTCACCACTGCGATCTCGAGCTTTATTTTTCTATTTTTATTATACACTGAAATGGGCACTATTGTCAAACTCTTGTTTTTCTCCGTAGCCACGAGTTGCTGCATTTCTTTTTTTGTAAGAAGAAGTTTTCGATTGCGGAGGGGATTGTAGTCTTTGCTGACATTGTTTGGCTGATAAGGAGGAATGTTGCCATTAATTAAAAATGCTTCACCCCCCCGGATAATAACAAAAGCGCCTTCGAGAGATATGCGGCCATGTCGCACAGACTTAACTTCCGTGCCTAAAAGTTCAATACCGGCTTCGTATTTTTCAAGTATTTCGTAGTCGAACCGGGCTTTGCGGTTTTCTCCATAAGGCATTCCATAATCTTAGCATAATCTTCAATTAATGCAGATAAAATCTAGATTTTTTGGAATTTTTGTGCTATTATATTTCTATGGACTTTGATTTTTTCAGTAAGAAAACTAACGAAAAAGGTAAGAAAAATAAAAAGGGCAGCGGTTTTTCTAGCAGCCTTATTTCGGCGTTACTTATCTTTATGTTTATTACAGCTCTCTATTTGATAATTTCTCCGGATCTAAAGAGCACTCAACAAGTTTCTCTGTCAGATTTATCTAAAAGTGTGCAAGCCGGGGAAGTAAAGCAAGTATTAGTAGAAGGTGAAAAGCTCACTATCACCTACAAAGACGACACAGTAAAAACTTCACAGAAAGAAACAGAATCTTCTCTTACTCAAACTCTGTACAACTATGGCGTAACACCTCAAATGCTCTCCACTACGAATATAGTAGTGAAAGATGAAAGTGGTTTCATGATTTTTCTAATTAATATTTTGCCGTTTCTAATTCCAGTTCTGTTTATCCTAATTTTATTCTGGTATTTGTCTCGCCAAGTGAAGGGGGCTGGTATTCAAGCGCTTTCCTTTGGTCAATCCAAGGCTCGAATAACTGATCCCAATGACAAGACTAATAAAGTTACCTTTAAAGACGTGGCAGGTTGCAAAGAAGCCAAAGAAGAACTACAGGAAATTGTAGAATTTTTAAAAAGTCCTAAGAAATTTTTAGACATCGGTGCGCGTATTCCGAAAGGCGTCATCCTTACAGGTGCTCCAGGTACAGGTAAAACTTTACTTGCTCGTGCGGTGGCAGGGGAGGCAGGTGTGCCATTCTTCCACCTCTCAGGTTCAGAATTCGTAGAAATGTTTGTGGGTGTTGGAGCAAGTAGAGTGCGAGATCTGTTCAAGATGGCTAAGCGCGCAGCACCAGCGATAATTTTCGTGGATGAGATAGATGCGATTGGCCGCACGCGTGGAGGTGGGTTTGGAGGAGGAAATGATGAACGAGAGCAGACCCTTAACCAAATCTTGGTGGAAATGGATGGCTTCGAACCTAATGAAAAAGTAATCGTTATGGCGGCTACAAACCGACCTGATGTTCTGGATCCAGCTCTCATCCGACCTGGACGCTTTGATCGTAAAGTAATGCTTGATATGCCTGACCGGGCAGATCGAGAGGAAATACTGGGTATACACGCGGAGAAAAAGCCTCTAGCAGAAGATATAAATCTTAAATTAATTGCAGAGAGAACTCCGGGATTCTCTGGTGCGGATCTTTATTCTCTTATGAACGAAGGGGCAATCCTTGCTGCCAGAGAGAATCGTAAAAAAGTTTCTCAATTTGATCTTATTCGTGCCATAGAAAAAGTAATGCTTGGACCGGAGAGAAAAAGTCACTTACTTTCTAAGAAAGAAAAGGAAATCACCGCTTACCACGAGGCCGGACATGCGCTGGTGGCTTCTGCGTTGCCGTATGCTGATCCAGTACACAAAGTTTCTATTATCGCTCGCGGAAGTGCTGGAGGTTATACACTCAAATTACCGATCGAAGAACGCAGATTACAATCTAAAAAAGAATTTATTGATGATATTGCCATGTCTCTCGGAGGGTACGTTGCAGAACAAATGATCTTTGGGGATATCACTACAGGACCTTCGAGTGATCTTCAAGTCGCTACCAACATGGCTCGGGCCATGGTTACCCGCTGGGGCATGTCCGACGTTATCGGCCCTGTAGCATTTGGAGATGGTGGTGGCAAAAATCCATGGAGTGAGAGTCGGGACGAAGCTTATTCTGAAGCTGTAGCTACTAAAATTGATTCCGAAGTATCTCGGCTTATTGATGACGGCTTAAAGACTGCTCGCCAGGTTTTGACAGAACACAAAAAAGCTTTTACTGCTATCGCTATGAAACTAATCGAGGTAGAAACCCTAGAACAAGAGGAATACGAAAAACTCATCATTGCTCACGGCATCATGCCTAAAAAGAAAGAGGAATATAAGCCTGCAGTAGACATAGTGGATTAATTGCGTACTATGCAAATGAATAAATTAAAGGGCGTACTTGAAATGATTATTGGCTTAGCCCTTGTTGTTTTTTTCTTACCGAACCTATTGTTTTTAGATAGCGGCGTTCGACTTATTGATTTATCCTTTGGAACCTTATTAATGTTTGCTCCAGTTGGAGGAATAATCATAGGCTTTATGTTATTGGCTACTGGCGTACAACAGTTTAATTTAAAGCCAGCAGAAAGGTTGGCAATTTCTAAAAAACAAAGAATATTTTTTGCTGTTTTAACTTTAATTGTAATTGCAATATACTTATTTGCATTATTTTTATTGGCAGAATTTAACTGATTTAGATTTTGCCTAAATTCGCTTAATTTTGTAGTATTACAAATACCCGTCCTTAGCTCAGTTGGTTAGAGCACAGAGCTTATACCTCTGGGGTCCTTGGTTCGAATCCAAGAGGACGGACAACTATGGAGTGGACTGATGAAAAAATACTGGAAGAAATTCTTGCACTGCGTACTTGGTACGGATTAAAACGCACAATGCGTTATAGGACTACACGAGATTTTTCTATGCATAATGAATCAGTCGCGGAGCATCTATCTGGAATAAATTATTTGATGTTGTATTTTCTTCCTCTCGAAGATCCTGATCGCAAACTCGATGTGGCAAAAATAAGTAGCATAATCACTTTTCATGATTTTGGGGAAATACTTCATGGCGATGTGCCTACTCACTTAAAAACTGATAAAGATGAACAACGAGAGCGAGAAGATGCGCATATATTATTTCAATCTCTTCCGGAGAGCTTGCGGGAAGTTGCTCGAGAAAGCTGGGAAGATTATGAAAAGCAGGTGAGCAGGGAAGCACAATTTGTATTTGCTTTAGATAAGATCGAATCTCTTTTTGAGTTACTTGATCCAGTTAATGAACGCTCAATCAAAAGACTCAAAGCCACCTACGAAGATTTTAAAAGAAGGAAACTTCTAACTACTACAAATTTTCCAGTAATCCATTGTTTTTCTCAAGTGATAGGTAACGATATGCTAGCGAGAGATCTTTTCTGGAAGAATGATTAATCTATGCAACAACTTTCAAAAACTCCATGGGTTTGTTTGATCACCGGTCCAGCTGGAGCAGGTAAATCTTCAGTTTCCAAAGAACTCGCTCACAAATTCGAGAAGAGTGCAGTCATCGATGTAGATTATCTCTACAATATGATAGTAGGGGGGAGGGTGAAACCATGGATGAACAATGAAGATTCCAGTCTTCAGCTTGAACTTGCGAGAAATAATGCCTGCATTTTAGCCACCAATTTTCTTGAAAAAGGCTTTAATGTGATCATCAACAAAGTAGCTGGACGAAAAGATTTAGAACATTACGCTAATTTTTTTAAAGATAAAAATTTCAAAGCATTTTTGCTTCTTCCCACCTTAGAAGCATTACTGGATAGGTTTGATAAAAGGGGAATTGATGACGAACTAAGAAAAAGAACCCATGAACTCCATGAATTATTTATGAACAAAAGAGATAAATTGCCTTGGCAAGTGATAAATTCAAGTGACCAAACTCTAGAAGAAACAACAGATCAGATCTATAGAGAATTAACTAAGTAATTTTTATTCAAAATGTAGATCTTCTTCTTTTTCTTTTACCATCAATTGAAGGGAGGGATAACTTTTTAGTTCTGGATCTTCCTCGATCATCCTAGTAGCCTCAGTACGAGCGGCTTCTACCATCTTTATATTCTTGATGGCTTCCATGGCTAGATCTGAGATGCCCCATTGTTTAGCGCCAGAGAGTTCGCCCGCGCCCCGCAAAGTTAAATCTAACTCTGCCAATTCGAAACCATTCTTTGCAGTCTTAATGGCTTTTAATCTCTCCATTGTTTTCTCAGTTTTTGCTTCGGCAAAGATGTAGCAGTATGCTTGATGAGTGCTTCTGATAACTCGGCCTCGGAGCTGGTGGAGCTGAGCTAAGCCAAACCGTTCTGCGCCTTCGATGATGATTATGGTGGCGTTCGGTACATTTACTCCGACTTCTACAACTGAAGTAGCACAAAGAATATTTATTTTACCTTCACTAAACTCTTGCATAACTTTTTCTTTTTTATCCTTACTCATCTTGGAGTGAAGTACACCAATTTCATATTCTTTAAAAATTTCTTTTTTGAGACGCTTGGCTTCAGCTACAGCAGACTTTACATTGAGTGCCATTTCCTTTTCTGGATCAGCTTCAAAGATTCGAGGACAAATAACATACAGCTGTCTGCCATTTTCTAGTTCCGCACGAATTTTCTCATAAGTTTCGTTACGTTTCGGAGGCGTGATGATTTCTGTTATAACTTGTTTTCGTCCCGCCGGCATTTCATCAAGTAGCGACAGATCTAAATCTCCGTAAATAGTTAGGGCCAGAGTGCGGGGGATTGGCGTAGCTGTCATCGAAAGTAAGTGAGGAGCGATATTGTCTTTCCTGACGAGTTTCCGCCTTTGGGCTGTACCGAAGCGGTGCTGCTCGTCTATCACTACGAGTGCCAGGTTTTTAAACTTCACAGTTTTTTGAATTAGAGCATGAGTACCGATCAATATAGGTATTTCACCGTTTGCTGCCCATTTTAGAAGTTGAGTGCGGGAAATATCAGTCCAGCCCTCGGGATTTAATTTCGAAGGAAACTTGCGACAACCGCTACCTGTAATTAAACCGATATTTATCGGCAGATGTTTAAAATATTTAATGAAAGATTCAAAGTGTTGGGTTGCAAGAATTTCTGTCGGAGCCATGTAAGCCACTTGGAGATTTCCAAAATTCTGTCCCGCAGGGCGGGTATTAACTGTGACATAGCTAGCTGTGGCTGCAACCGCAGTTTTGCCAGAGCCAACGTCACCTTCGAGTAATCGAGACATAGGATAATTTTTAGAAAAGTCAGTGAGGATAGTCTCTATTGATTTTCGTTGAGCACCTGTCGGTTGAAATGGAAATCTTTCTAAAAATTCTTCTACTTCTTTCTCGCTAGTACTGATTTTAAAGGATTTATTCTTTCTGTACTCTCTCTTATCATGTTGTTTTTTCAGTTGGATAAAAAATACTTCTTCAAAAGCAAAACGTTTACGAGCGGATGCTCTGTCGTTCGCGCTTTTAGGCTTATGAATCCAGATAAGTGCAGTCCGCAAAGAGGGCAGACTATATTTCTTTAAAATTTCTGTCGGGATATAGTCTTCTATGTCATCCAAAGTTTTATCTTTAAATATTTTCTCTATTGCATGATAGAACCATTTACTCGTGATTCCTTGAGTTTCGCGGTATACGGGAAAAGAGAGAAAACTTTCAGCACCTTCTCCTTTTTTAAAGAGAGTGTCGTGAGAATCTATAGGCATATCTACTAATTTCTCAAATTCCGGATTGGCTAGATATAAACCCTGTTTGCTCTCTGTTACTCTACCAGTAAGCTTCACATTCTCATTTTCTTTTATCATCTTGGCAAGATAAGCTTGGTTAAACCAAATTATTTTTATCTTACCAGAGATATCTGCGATCTCGCCTTCTGCCATAGGCATTTTAGAGCGGAATCCTTTTTTTGTTTTTAATTTAGAAACTTGACCATACACAGTTGCAGTTTCTCCGGGAGTTAAATCTACAATTCTTTTGATCTCATTGATATCGCTGTAACGAGTGGGGAAGTGAAAGAGGAGATCATGGACCGAAAAAAGATTGAGCCTATGCAGCGCCTTTTTTTGTCTAGGGTCCAGTCGAAATTTGTCTTCCAGTCGGTCAGAAAGTTGCATGAAGCCATTCTAACATATAAAAAATCGTTCTTTATGGTAAAATAATCAGATTATTCATAACTTAAAACTAAAATGAAAAAACATTTTGTGCTTTTAGGTTTGGTTCTGGCACTCAATTTATTATTAGCAACTATGGCTAGAGCAGATGCTACTCCTCCACCTAATCTTTTTCCTACCGACGTAGAGCAGTGTAAGAGTGAAGGTTGGAGACTATACGGAGATCTCTTCAAGAATCAAGGGGACTGTGTGAGTTTTGTGGTTACGGATGGTTCCAATCAGCCAGACGGTCCAGCAATTCATTAAGAACTTGTGTGAGTAAAAAAGTGAGCACTAATCTGCTCACTTTTTTACTTGGATTATTTAATTTTCGTCGGAGTCCCTACTATTCCAAGGCCCGTACTTGTTTTATTAACCTCTATGATATATTGATAGTCATTGTCGCCTTTTCCCATGAGATCAACTTTGAACCTATATGGAAGTGATGTAGTTGCTTCTCCTCGGATTTGGTCGGGATACCAAGTATCAGAAGGAAAGTAAGATTTTGCTTCTGTAGAATCCATCCAATCTAACAAATATCGCTCCGCTCTATCTACATCTGTTGGAGCTTTTAATTTAGTGGGATCTGCGGGCCCTTCTACCACCCAAGAATCTGTTTGAATGAAAGAATAGTTCTGATATTTATATGTATCGCAGTAAGTCATCACAATCACATTAGAATATGCACAGAATGTGTTTGCAACAGAAGGATTTCTCCAAGAAGGTCCTCCAGAATTCCATATAGACTGCGAGGTAGTATTTTTAT
>JADMIO011485868.1_pt1 | contig 42122 bp, 37 predicted proteins | sample 8958161 | NCBI WGS metagenome assembly JADMIO01 (sample SAMN16585339, study PRJNA669376) | soil metagenome | isolation source: Crop rotation soil | place: USA: Cullars Rotation, Alabama | collected 2011 | reverse complement strand
CGCGACAACTTGTCCACGTGGAATTCTAAGCTTAGGATCCCAATGTGCTGGAAAGTCGACGATCTCGCCAGACGCGCTCACCAGCCGGCAGCGGAATTCCATGCTAAGTGTATGAATTATAAGGGGTCGATTGCGCTTTTCGGACGAATGCCCGCCGAAAAAGGCCGCGACCCTCTTTAGACCGCGCAGAAGCAGGAATAGTTGTGAAGAGAGCGGGCCCTACCGCTGCTGATAGCCGGTGCCGACGAGCGCCAGAATTTTTTGAACGTAGGCTTGTGTTTCTGCGTACGGCGGAATGCCGCCGAAGCGCCGGACGGCGCTCTCTCCGGCATTGTAGGCCGCCAGTGCCAGCGGCAGGTCGAATTCGTTGAGAAGCTTCCGGAGGTACTTGGTGCCGGCCTGAATGTTGCGGACCGGATCGTATGGATTTCTGCCGGCCTGATACGCGCGCGCGGTCTGGGGCATCAGCTGCATCAATCCCATGGCGCCTTTCGGCGAACGGGCGCGAAGCTGAAAGCCCGACTCGACCTGAATGACCGCTTTCACCAGCCTGGAGTCGACGCCGTGCTCGGTGGACGCTCGCTCGATAATCGGATCGAACGATGTCTTCTCGACGAGCATCGGGATGTCGATCCCTGCCGTCTGGGCCGCCACGGCCGCCTCCGGCTCGGGATAGGGGACTTCGTCGGGACCGATCTTGTCGACAAGCGACCGATCGAACGTCATTTCACCGCCGCCGCGCAGCGTCACGATGACGCGGTCGCCTTCGAACCGATGCGAGGCGATCGACATCGACCGTCCTGCGCCGGCAAAAAACAGGAGTTCGGCGGCAGCCGGGCGGGGCGTGCCGGTCACGGCCATGGCCGCCAGTATCGTCACGCCGAGCACCCGACCGACTGGACGCGTCATATCAGCTGATCGCCTGCACGTACGCATGAAATACGCGTACGCCGAGCTCGCGCGGGTCTCGATTGGTTCCGCCGGTCACGACGGCGGGGATATAGGTCTTATCGACCGAGATCTTCAAATCGACGACGTCAGCGGTGCCGAGCTGGGCGGCCGTAATCGTCGGCTTCCGAATGAGCTCCTGCTTCGGCTGAATCGTGAACGTATCGATGGTCTGGTCGCCGAGTGTGACCGTGACCGTCTGCGGCTCCTGTAGGAGTCCCGGATGGTCGAGGTGCAGATAGAACGTCACGTCCTTCTTCGGGTTCCGCACGGACAACGTTGCGTCTTTCTTCGTCCACTGCCACTCGACGGCCGCGTTGTCGGGAGGCGTTTCGGCCGGGTGCCACCCGTCCTTGAACATCACGAAAATGTTTTCGGTCTGCGGCAGCAGTTCAATCTGACCGACTTTATAGGCGCGTTGTCCGTTGTTCTCGCCGGCGAGCGGGAGGCGGGCGTTGGCCGATGTCGAATACAACCCCATCAGCACGTTCGTCGGTCCCATGTAGGGGAAGACCGGCACGAACATCGTCCGCGTGTATTCGATGGTCTGCCCCGGCCGCCACTGAGTGGTCGGGATCGACGGATCGTGATCGTCGGTCCACATGCGTTCGTTGTCCGCGTCCAGAAAATGCACGAAGACGCGATAGTTCTGGTCGATCTTCGGCGCGTCCTTCGCGACGACGAACTTGTAGGTCACCTCGACGGGGCTGCCGAGGGGCACCCGCGACTGCTTCACCTGGAACGACGGCGTCGCGACCGGAGCCGCATCGTCGCTACGACGGCGGCACGAGCCGGCTGAGGCACACACCGCAATGAGGCCCACCAGGGCCACGCTTCGAACGAGTTTTGAAGTCATCGATTGGTTGAAACCCGAGAAGAATCAACATTATAACCCGGTTGCCGCTTCATAGCTAATCTGATACAGTCGCGCGCAAATGTCGCAGGACGCCCTTGGAATGGTTGAAACCAGAGGTCTTATCGGAGCCGTGGAAGCGGCGGACGCGATGGTGAAAGCCGCCAACGTCTCCCTGGTGGGCAAGGAATACATTGGCGCCGGATACGTCACGGTCATGGTCCGGGGCGATGTCGGCGCGGTCAAAGCCGCAACGGACGCGGGAGCGGCGGCCGCACGCCGGGTTGGAGAGCTGGTCTCGGTCCACGTCATTCCGAGACCGCACAGCGAAGTCGAAAAGGTGTTGCCGAAACCCTAGGACGCCGGGACGTGTCTGTTCCCTCTTCCAAAAACAGCGATCGGGATCTGGCCTCCATGGCCGAGGCCCGCGCGCTTGCGCGCAAAGCGCGAGCCGCGCAGGCGCAGATCGCGGAGCTCTCGCAGGAACGCATCGACGCGATCGTCGACGCGATGGCAGCGGCGATCGCGCCGCAGTGCGAACCGCTGGCCCGCCTGGCCGTCGAGGAAACCGGGTACGGCGTGGAAGCCGACAAGGTTCAAAAAAACCGGTTCGCCGCCGAGCGTGTCTACAACTTCATCAAGCCGATGAAGACCGTTGGCGTGCTCGCGCGGCTCGAAGATCGAAAGGTCGTCGAGATCGCCGAGCCGTTCGGCGTGGTCGCCGCCATCGTGCCCTCGACCAATCCCACGTCGACAGCCATCTACAAGATTCTGATTTCGTTGAAAGCCCGCTGCGCGATCGTCATCAGCCCCCATCCCTCGGCGGTGCGATGCATCACCCGGGTGGCCGAAATCATGAACGAGGCGGCTCGTGCCGCGGGCGCGCCGGACGGCAGCATCAACTGGATGACGACCGTCACCCTCGAAGGCACGCAGGAGCTGATGAAGACCCGCGACGTCGCGGTGATTCTCGCGACCGGCGGCATGGGGCTCGTCCGAGCCGCCTACAGCTCGGGCAAACCGGCCTACGGCGTGGGGCCCGGCAATGCGCCCTGTTATGTGGAGAGCTCCGCGGATGTGCGCAAGGCCGCATCCGACATCATCACCGGAAAAACCTTCGACAACGGATTGCTGTGTTCGTCGCCCAACTCGATCGTGGCCGACGCGGCGATCTGGGAAGAACTGAAGCGCGAGCTCGTTCAGCAGGGCGCCCATTTTCTGAACGCCGCCGAGATCGATTCGTTGACGAAGGTGCTCGTCTCGCCCCAGCGGCTGCCGAACCCGCAGCTCGTCGGCAAGCCCGCCACGTTCATCGCGGAGAAGGCCGGCATCAACGCGCCAGCGGGTACGAGGGTTCTCATCGCGCCCCTGGCGGGCGTGGGACGCGACTTCCCTCTTTCGATCGAGAAGCTGTGTCCGGTGCTGTCCAGTTACGTCGTCCAGGACTGGAAAGAGGGCTGCGAGCGCTGTAAAGAAATCCTGCGATACGGCGGCATGGGACACACCATGTCGATCCATTCACGAAACGAACAGGTCATTCTCGAGTTCGGCTTGAAGAAGCCGGCGTTCCGCATCGTCGTCAACACGCCGACGACGCACGGGTCGGTCGGCATGACCACCGGGCTCGACCCGGCGATGACGCTCGGCTGCGGCGGCTGGGGCGGAAACATCACCTCGGACAATATTTCTCCGAAGCATCTGTTGAACATCAAACGTCTCGCGTACGAAATCACACCCGCAAAAACGGCGGCGATGGCGCCGCGCGCGGTGCTGGCGGAGTCCCCGATGTCGGCGGGTCTCAAGGTGGATGCGCTAAGTCAGCGGGTGGATCAGTTTCTCGCCTCGAGAGGCATCTCCGTGCCCGCCGCGTCTCCCGGGTCGCCGTCCGGGGGCGCCGTGGCGAGCGCGGCAGCCGGACGGCCCGCCGAATTCGTGTGTGAAGAAGATGTTCGGGACGCTGTGCGCCGTGGTGTGAAAATTGTGATCGACAGCCGCTCGATCGTGACGCCATCGGCCCGCGATCTTGGCGATGCCAAAAGTGTATTCGTTGACGCGCGATGAAACGTTGACTGCCGTTTAAAGCGCGTGTTACCCTGCCTTTCGGTTCCCCCAAGCCGGTAATCCTGCACGTTCAAGGTCGTTCCTGTAGTCCGGTCGTTCCAGGGACGAAACGTCGTAAGACAGACAGTTTGTGATGAGCTCCAGGTTCTGGCTGCCAGCGGCAGCCCTTATCGGCGTCAGCTTATCGATTGTCGGATGCGGCAGAACCGCGAAGCCTGTGCATCCGACGGTCACGCCGGCCCGTCCCCCGGCCCCGGTCGTTGCCGAGGACCCCCAGCCGGCGCCTGTACAAGATCCAGTCACCGTCCTCATCAACGAGTCCCAGCAGCATTTTCTCGACGGCGAACGCGAACGCGGGCTCGGCCACCTCGAACAAGCCAAGAAGAGTTTCGACGCCGCTATCGATGTGCTGCTGAAGTCACCGTACGGCGCGCGATCGGAGCCTCGCATTCGACGACAGTTCGATCTGCTCGTGGAGCGCATCAGTGCGTACGAGATCACGGCGCTGGCTCAGGGCGACGGCTTCGTCGAAAAGAAAACGGAGCCTGCATCGATTGATGATCTGCTCGCGCTGTCGACGGTCGATCAGCCCGCGCCGACCGCGGCGCTGCAGACCGCCGTCGAAACCGATTTGCGCAGTACCGACCACGATGTCGAGATTCCCCTCAACAGCCGTGTCCTTTCGTATATCGAGTTGTTTCAGGGCAATCTTCGGGAGTTCATCGGCGAGGGCCTGAAACGGGGGGCCCGATATCTTCCGATGATTCAGGACGAGTTCAAGAAAGCCGGCCTTCCCCTCGACCTCGCCTACGTTCCGCTTGTGGAGAGCGCGTTCAAGACCACAGCGCAGTCCAGGGTGCGAGCGAAGGGGATGTGGCAGTTCATGCGGTCGACCGGCCTCGAGCACGGCCTGAAGCAGAACTGGTACGTCGACGAGCGTTCGGATCCCGAAAAGGCGACGAAAGCCGCGGCACAGTACCTGAAGACCCTGGGCAGCCTCTTCGACAACGACTGGCATCTCGCCCTGGCGTCTTACAACGGCGGCCCAGGGCGTGTGCAGCGTGCGATGAAGCGCGGCCGGAAAGACGACTTCTGGGAGCTGACGAAGAACTCCCGGCTGTTGCCGCGCGAGACGCGCGAGTACGTGCCGATGATTCTCGCCGCCATGGTGATCGCGAAAAATCCGGCGCAATATGGGTTCGATCTCGCGCCGGCCCAGCCGCTCAGCTACGAAAAAGTCACCGTGACCAATCCGATCGATCTTCGACGCGTGGCCGAGTGGACCGCCACTCCGATTGACGAGATCGAAGCGTTGAACCCCGAGTTGCGGCGGTGGACGACGCCGATCCGCACGGGGTCGTACGACGTGAAGGTGCCGGTGGGAACCAGCGACGCGTTCCGTGCGCGCCTCGCGGAGGTGACGCCCGAGTCGCTCGCGGCGTTTCAATGGCACACGGTGAAACGCGGAGAGACGCTGCTCTCGATCGCCCGAAAGCTCGGAGTGAAGACCGCCGATCTCGCCGAGGCCAATTACCTGTCGACCAAGTCTCGCGTGGCGTCCGGTCAGCAGTTGATTATTCCGCGTGCCCCGACCACGCTGCTCGCGGCAACGGTCGATAACCCTGCGCCTGCCGTCGAGATCGCCGAACAACTCGAAACGTCGACGCCCGCACCCGCGGCCAAGCGGGCCGCAGCGGCACCACGGACGGCGGCAGCCGCTGTGCCCACCGAGCCGCAGCGTCTGACCTACCGCGTGAAGCGGGGCGACACGCTCTTCTCGATTGCCCGGCTCCACAACACGACCGTGGATGCCCTGAAGTCGTGGAACAGCCGCACCATACGCGGCAATCGCATCAACATCGGCGACCGCCTCACAATTTACTCGTCACGCTCGGCGAATTAAGGCCGGACGGTAAAGATTCCGCCGTTGGTCTTCTTAGCTGGCGCGGAAGGATCGCTGTCGGGGGATTCGTTGCCTGGCAGGCGCTGGAAGGCGATGATCGCGCCCTGGCGGTCGAACGTCGTTACGTCCGGTCCAATCGCGGGGTTCATGATCGACGTGCGGGTGGTGACATGGTTGTAGCCCAGGGTATGGCCGAGCTCGTGCGTGCGCAGCAACCGCCGCAGATCGCTGGCCTTGTCGAAATCCTTATCCAGGTAAATCGCGCCGGCGGTGATCCGCCCGGAGTCGTCGGTAATGTGCCCGCCAAAACCGATGGTGCTCGCCAGCGCCTGCACGCCCTTGTAACGTCCGACGACGATCTTGCCAGGGCGGATGGTCGAGACGTTCGCGCCCGACGCCACGGACTCGCGCTCGATCGTATCGAAATCTAAGAACGTATTGCCTGTCAGCGTCGCAAGGGCGCCGAGCAGATGGCTGACGAGCAGATCCGTCTCCGCCTCGCTCAGCTGCTCCGACGTGCCCTTATAGACACTGCTGTTGCCAAATCCGTTGTCGAAGTTCATGACGGTCGTCAGCACGACCAGGGCCGGCGGATTGATCCATCGTTCGAGTCTGCCTGTCGCACGGAACATCTGATCGAACGCCGCCAGATCGTAGGTGGCCGGTATCAGGGTCTGTTGCACCACTCCGTCGGACGGTGCCACCAGGGAGGTCCGTCGCTCGACGACCGAGGGAGCGGAGAAAATCACCTCCTGGGTGCCGGACGTGAGGTGCTCGAGCTGGTAGGCACCGGACGCGTCTGAAACGGCACTCTGCGAGCCGGCGCGAATGGTGACCCCACCAAGCGGCTGGCCGTCGATGGCGTTCAGCGTCGACCCCCGGAGTTGCGCAACCGCGCTCGAGCTTCCGCTCGGAGCGAGTGGTGCACTCGCTCCGCACGCCGCGGTACAAATAGATAAGGTCGCGACGATGGGGACGAGAATTCGGGACGACATCGCCGCAGTCGCGGTGCAAGGGGCGTGCTCTCCCCGCTCGCCGCAAGTTACGCCGAATTTCGCACGGTGGCGCGCATCGCAATTACAAGGCTGCCGGTGGACCCACGAAAACCGTTTGAAGCGGGGTTATAGTTGAAAGAACTTCTCAAAGGAGCAGACATCATGCGTGTTTCTCTTGCGTTCGCCGCCGTGCTCGGCGCTCTCCTCCTTCCGTTCGCCGGTGACGTTCATGGGCAGGGAGACGCGGCCAGGCCTGTCGCCGGCGGCGGCGTCACCGTGAGCGGCTGGACGGGAAAAATCGATGCGAGCGAGGAACGGAGCGGTGCCACGTTGAACAGCGCCAAGCTCGCCGGCACGCCGAACGCCCTTCAGGTGACGACGGGTCCCGCCGTGGCGTACTGGAGCCCCGCAAACAAGGCGGCCGGCAACTACACCGTGAAAGCGACCTTCACGGAGCCGAAGTACATGAACCTGAACGATCATCCGCATCCGTACGGCATCATGATTGCCGGCAACGATCTCGGGACGCCGCAGCAGAGCTACCTCTACTGCGCGGCCTACGGCAACGGCCTCTTCATCGTTCGGGGATTTGGGCCCGAGCCGTTTCGCATGAACGGCGGCCGCGGAGAAATGAATGCGGCCGTGCATAAAGCCGCGGGCCCCGGGCAGCCCGTCTCGCAGGAGATCGCGGTCTCGGTAAAGGGCGATAAGGTCGAATGCGCCATCAACGGAACCGTCGTCGGCAGCTACGACAAATCGGCGCTCGTGGGCGCGGGCAAGCTGAAATCGACTGACGGGATTTACGGCATCCGGTTCGCGCACAACACGGAAGGCACCGTCACCGGGCTCGCGATGACGAAGAACTAGCGGAGTCGCCGCAGTTTTTGCCGTCAGCGCAACCCTTTCTGCAGTGAAATTCCTGCGCGTCGAGGCGCAGTGTTCTTGCTAAGGCCTCGGCGGTCACCGAGTTAGCGGCACGGCGCGCGGGAGACCGGCTTGCATCGCCGCTTCGGCGTGCTTGCAAGCCTCCGCAGCGCGGCCGTGCTTGGCGTAGACGCCTTCCCCGTCATTGTCGAAGTCGACGTCTCGCACGGCCTTCCGATTTTCACGATGGTGGGTCTGCCGGACGCGAGCGTGCGGGAAAGCCGCGATCGCGTCCGCACGGCGATTCGAAACTCCGGGTTCGAATTTCCCGCCCACCGCGTCACGGTCAACCTCGCGCCCGCGGATATCCGCAAAGCAGGAGCCTCCTACGACCTGCCGATTGCGCTCGGCGTGCTCTCGGCGACCGGGATCATCGGCCAACGGCTCATCAGCGACATTGTCCTGGTCGGCGAATTATCGCTCGACGGCTCGATTCAGCCTGTCCGGGGCGTGCTGCCCGTCGCGATGGCCGCTCGCCGCGACGGAAAAAAGGCGCTCCTCCTGCCGAGAACGAATGCCGCCGAGGCCCGGATCGTTGCAGGCCTTACGGTGCTGCCCGTCGATTCTCTCCTCGAGGCCGTTTCCGCGTTGAACCAACCCATCGAACACAATCCATCGGGCGCGTCTCAAATGCGCGCGGCCGCTCCCAGTGAGACCATCGCCGATGGTAACGGGCCAGATTTTTCCGACGTCGTCGGCCAGGGGCTCGCGAAACGTGCGCTGGAGATCGCCGCGGCCGGCGGACACAACGTGCTGCTGGTCGGGTCGCCGGGCGGCGGCAAGACGATGATGGCGAGACGGATCGCGGGCATTTTGCCGCCCCTCGATTTCGATGAGGCGCTGGAATGCACGTGCGTGCATTCGGTTGCGGGCACGCTTCCGACCGGCACGGCTCTGGTGACGCGGCGTCCGTTTCGCGCGCCGCATCACACGATTTCGTCGCCCGCCATGATCGGCAGCGGGTCGAGTCCTCGCCCCGGCGAGATCAGCCTTGCCCATAACGGCGTGCTTTTCCTCGACGAGCTCGCCGAGTTCGATCGGCACGTGCTCGAGGCGCTGCGGCAGCCTCTCGAGGAAGGGGTGATCACGGTGTCGCGGGCCGTACGCAGCGCGCGGTTCCCGGCGAAATTCATGCTGGTGGCGGCGATGAACCCATGCCCGTGCGGGTTCCGCGGCGACGCACGACGGGTCTGTCGGTGTTCAGAGCCCCAGGTGCAGCGTTACGCCGGCAGAATTTCGGGCCCGTTACTCGATCGAATCGATCTTGTCGTGGATGTTCCCGCGGCGCTCTCGCTCGACACACGAGGACGGGCGGAGTCGTCGGCGGCAATCGCCGCGCGTGTCGTGGCGGCGAGAGCGCGCCAGCGCAACCGATCGAACCGGTCGGCGCGGGGATCGCTGAATGCGGAGCTGGCGGGATCCGGACTTGCGCAGTTTTGCGAGCTCGATCGCGCTGGAAAGCGCCTGCTCGATTCCGCCATTCAGAAGTTTGTGCTGAGCGCGCGGAGCAGCGACCGGATTTTACGCGTCAGCCGAACGATTGCCGATCTGTCGGGTTCTCCGAATATCTGCGCAGAACACGCCGCCGAGGCCGTTCAGTACCGGTGCCATTTCGCCTGACCTTCGCTTCGGATAAAGTTTGTCTTCCTCGATCCCGAAACCATGTGTTAAAGTCCTCGTGCCTTTCGGTTTCGAAGATCTCGCAAGGCACTCCCCCGAACACGCTTTCGCTCTAGAAGTTGATGCCGAGACGCTACACGATTGTGGTCGCCGACCGTCAAACTGGCGCCGTTCGCCGGATCACCATCCGTCTGCGTCCGGTGGCCCTGGCATTGGTCGTCGTCCTCGCGGCGCCGGTGCTGGCGGGGCTCGCGCTGCGATTGACCGCGATCTCGGAAGTCGAGCACCTCAGGGTGGCCAACGCCACGCTGTCGCAGGAGAACAGCAGCTATCGCGAAGCGACCGGGACGCTCGCGACACAAATCGAGTCGCTGCAATCTGCCATCAACGAGCTCGGCATCCGTGCGCGCCTCGATCCGGTGTCGGCCCGCGCCATGGAAAAACTCCCGACGAACATCAGGAATCGCGCCGCCGGCGGCACGAGCGCCGAAGGCGCCGCAGCCATGCTTACGGCCGATGTGGCCAGCTCTCCCCTGTCATTTGCGTCGGCCGAACGGACGTTCGGGCTGTTGAAGAACGTGTTGTCCGGCCTCGAAAGCCATCTCAATATCGTCCGCAGCAAGGTGGAAAGCCGTGAGGCGCTGATGAAGGCGACGCCGTCCATCTGGCCGATTCATGGCTGGCTGTCGGCGAGCTTCGGCATGCGCCCGGATCCCTTCACGGGCGAGCGCGATTTCCATCCTGGTCTCGACATTTCCGCCGACAAAGGCACTCCGATTCTCGCGACTGCCGACGGCATGGTCGAGCTCGCGGCGCCAAGCGGCGACTACGGCAATCTCGTGGTCGTCAATCATGGTTACGGCATCGTCACCCGTTACGGGCACTTGTCGAAGTTCTCGGTCTGGACGGGCAAGCATGTCACCCGCGGGGAGGTTCTCGGCTACGTCGGTGCGACGGGCCGCGCGACTGGCCCGCATCTCCACTACGAAATTCTTACAAACGGCAAGCTGATGAACCCGATGCAGCTTCTCGCCGGCAACAAGAACCAGAACTGAAAGCTGCCTTTCTGGCAGGTTGAAACTCAAAAGTTGAACGTTGAAGGTGAGTTCGAAGATTGATACTTGAAGGGATCTTCAAGCGGCAACCTTGAACTCGCCTTCAACCTTCAACTTTCCACTTTCAACCTGCAAACGGCCCATTGTTGCGGTTCCGTCCACCGTCCGTTAAAATCGCCTGAATACCCTCGTTACGATTCATGCCAATACTGGGTACTCTCCTCGCAAAAGTCATCGGAACGCAGAACGAACGCGAACTGAAGAAACTGCGGCCTGTCGTCGAGCAGGTGAACGGGCTGGAGGCTGGTCTCCAGCCCCTGACCGACGATCAGCTCCGGGCCAAAACGCCGGAATTTCGCGAGCGTCTCGCCAAGGGCGAGCGCCTGGACGATCTGCTGCCGGAAGCGTTTGCCGTCGTGCGGGAGGCCGGGCGCCGCGTCATGAACATGCGGCATTTCGACGTCCAGCTAATCGGCGGCGCCTTTCTGCATCAGGGCACCATCTCGGAAATGAAAACCGGCGAGGGCAAGACGCTGGTTGCGACGCTGCCGGCCTACCTGAACGCGCTCGAGGGCAAGGGGGTCCATGTCGTCACGGTGAACGACTACCTCGCCCGGCGCGACTCCGAATGGATGGGACGCATTTACCGTTTTCTCGGAATGAGCGTCGGCGTGATCCAGCACGACCTGAACGACGCCGAGCGGCAGAAGGCGTATGCCGCCGACATCACCTACGGGACCAACAACGAATTCGGGTTCGACTACCTCCGCGACAACATGAAGTTCGAGTTGTCGCAGTACGTCCAGCGTGGGCACCACTTCGCGATCGTCGACGAAGTCGACAGCATCCTGATCGACGAAGCGAGAACCCCCCTCATCATTTCCGGGCCGGCAGAGGCGTCGACCGATCTCTACTACGAAGTCGACCGCATCATCCCCCGCTTGAAGGCGGGCGCCAAGACGAAGGGCGACACCAAGGCCGAAGATCGCGAGGCGCTCGAGCAGACCGGCGATTACATCGTCGACGAAAAGCACAAGACCGTCACGCTGACCGAGAGCGGCATGGCGGCCGCCGAGCGGTATCTCTCACATCGCTTGAACGGCGGTCACCTGTACGACATGGAGAACGCGCACATCAAGCACCACGTCGAGCAGGCGCTTCGGGCGCACGCGATCTTCAGGCTCGATGTCGACTACATGATCAAGGACGGGCAGGTCGTCATCGTCGACGAGTTCACCGGCCGTCTGATGCCCGGACGCCGCTGGAGCGACGGGCTGCATCAGGCCGTCGAGGCCAAGGAGAAGGTCAAGATCGAGCGCGAGAACCAGACGCTCGCGACCATCACCTTCCAGAACTACTTCCGCAAATACAAGAAGCTCTCCGGCATGACCGGCACCGCGGAAACCGAGGCCGAGGAGTTCGCGAAGATCTACAAGCTCGACGTCGTCGTCATTCCGCCGAACAAGCCGCTTCGCCGGATCGAAGAACCCGATTTGATCTACCGGACCGAGCCGGAAAAGTCGGAGGCGATCGTTCAGGACATTCTGGAGAAGCAGGAAGCCGGACGCCCTGTGCTGGTCGGCACGGTGTCGATTGAGAAGTCCGAGAAGCTGTCGTCGAAGCTCAAGAAACGCGGCATCCGACACGTCGTGCTGAACGCGAAATACCACGCGCAGGAGGCCGAGTTCGTCGCACAGGCGGGCCGTAAGGGCACCGTCACGATTGCCACGAACATGGCGGGCCGCGGCACCGACATTCTGCTCGGCGGCAATCCCGAGTACATGGCGCGCCAGCAGCTGCTCGGCGAGCAGAAAGCCGAGCGCCTCCCGAAAGGCGAGGAACGTTTCACCGACGACGACGAGTGGGTGTATTTCTATCACCTCGATTCGTTTTACCGGACCGCCAAGCCCGACTGGGACCGCGTATTCGCGCACTTCAAGCAGCAGACCGAAGCCGAGCACGAAGAGGTCGTGGCGGCGGGCGGCCTGCATATCATCGGCACCGAGCGCCACGAAGCGCGCCGGATCGACAATCAGCTGCGCGGCCGCGCCGGACGCCAGGGAGATCCAGGGTCCTCCCGTTTCTACCTGTCGCTCGAAGACGACCTGATGCGTATCTTCGGGTCCGATCGCATCTCCGGCCTCATGCAGAGGCTGGGCATGGAAGAAGGCGTCCCGATCGAGCACAACATGGTGACGCGCGCCATCGAGCGCGCTCAGAAGCAGGTGGAGGCGCAGAACTTCGGGACCAGAAAACATCTGCTCGAGTACGACGACGTGATGAACAAACAGCGCGAGAACATCTACGCGCTGCGGCGTGAGCTTCTCGAGGGCCACATCCGGATCTCCGACGAACACGAGGAGGTCCAGGAACTCGACACCCGCGCATATTTGATGATGCTCGCGCAGGACATTCTCGACGACGCCATCGAGGCGTACGCCGGAAAAGACGTCGATGTCGAGGAATGGGACCTCGAGGCGCTCCAGATGGACATGACCCGCGTCTTCGGTCTCGACGCCGCGGACTTCGATGCCGCGGATTTCGGCGGGAAGTCGGCCGACGAGATCCGCGATGCCCTCTGGGAGCGGATCGTCCAGCGCTACGACGCCAAGGAGCAGCTGGTCTCGGCGGAGGTCCTGAGGCACGTCGAGCGCGACATCATGCTGCAGGTGGTCGACACGCAATGGAAGGACCACCTGTACAGCCTCGATCACCTGAAGGAAGGCATCGGACTCCGCGGCTACGGTCAGAAGGATCCGCTGGTCGAGTACAAGAAAGAGAGCTTCGAGCTCTTTCAGGACATGAAGCGCCGCGTCGACGAGGAAATGGTCCGGCTGCTGTGGCTGATTCGCCCGGTGATCACCGAAAGCGGCGAGCCACCGGCGCCCCGCCCGGCCCGTCGGCCCAAATCCCCTCTGACGCTGAGCGGCGGAGATTCGGCCTCGGTCTTCGATTCCCTGCCGCGCGGGCCGGCGTCGGTCGAGCCGTTTGCGGCTCCTGCGCCCAGGAGCGGAGCGACCAGGCCCGCTCCCCCGCGGGTCGGCGGCGACGACGCTCCGGTTCATACCGTGCGCCGCGACGAGCCGAAGGTCGGAAGAAATGATCCGTGCCCGTGCGGAAGCGGCAAGAAATACAAGAAATGCCACGGCGCCGCTGCATAAGCGGCAAGGAGACGCCCATGGAAACCAGACACACGTCGTCGATTCTTCAACTGGGCGCCATCGACGTCATCACGGATCTCCCGACCGCACTCACCTTCGACGATGTGCTGCTGGTCCCCCGGCATTCGTCGGTGGTCCCGAGCCAGGTCGAGGTCACATCGCAGCTCACGCGAAACATCACGCTGAACGTTCCGCTCGTGAGTGCGGCGATGGACACGGTCACCGAATCGAGATTGGCGATCGCCATGGCCCAGCAAGGCGGGCTCGGCGTCATCCACAAGAACCTGTCGATCGAGGAACAAGCATCGGAAGTCGATCGGGTGAAGCGATCGGAGAGCGGCATGATCGTGAACCCGATCACACTCTCGCCCGAGCATCGGATCTACGAAGCGCTCGAGTTGATGAAGAAGTACCGGATTTCCGGTGTGCCGATTACCGAGGGCGGCCATAAAGAAGGCCGTCTGGTCGGTATCTTAACCAACCGGGATCTCCGGTTCGAGACGAACGTCGACCGCCCGATTTCCGCGGTGATGACGCGGGAAAATCTCATCACCGTTCCCGTTGGAACAACGCTCGACGCGGCCAGGGAGATTCTGCACCGCCACAAGGTGGAGAAGCTGCTCGTGGTCGACCGCGATTTCAAGCTCAAGGGGCTGATCACGGTCAAAGACATTCAAAAACAGATCAAGTATCCCTCGGCATCCAAAGACAGTCTCGGCCGGCTTCGTGTGGGCGCCGCCGTCGGCATCGCACGCGACACGCCGGACCGCGCGGCCGCTCTCGTCAACGCGCACGTCGACGTGCTCGTCATCGACACGGCGCACGGCCACTCGCAGAACGTGCTCGACATGGTCGCGCGGCTGCGGCGCGAGCATCCGGGCATCGATCTCGTCGCCGGGAACGTCGCGACCGCCGAGGCCACCGAAGCGCTGATCGAGCGGGGCGTCGACGCCGTCAAAGTCGGAATCGGCGCCGGCTCGATCTGCACCACGCGCGTGATTGCCGGGATCGGCGTGCCGATGATCACGGCGGTCATCGAATGCGCGCGTGCCGCGGCCGCGCGCGGCGTTCCGATCATCGCCGACGGCGGCATCCGCTTCTCCGGCGACATTACGAAAGCGATTGCCGTGGGCGCCAGCACGGTGATGATTGGAAATCTCTTTGCCGGCACCGACGAAAGCCCCGGCGAGCTGATTCTGTATCAGGGGCGCAGTTTCAAGGAGTACCGCGGAATGGGATCGCTCGGCGCCATGCGCCGCGGCAGCCGCGACCGCTACTTCCAGGACGAGTTCGATCTCGAAACCGACAAAACGGCGGCAGACAAGCTCGTGCCCGAAGGGATCGAAGGCCGCGTCGCTCACAAGGGCAGCGTCGCGACGATGATTCATCAGCTCGTCGGCGGGCTCCGCGCCGGCATGGGGTACTGCGGCTGCGGCTCGATCCGCGCACTTCAGAAGGAAGCGCGCCTGATCAAGATTACCCAGGCGGGCTTCCGGGAAAGCCACGTCCACGACGTCACGATCACCAAGGAAGCCCCGAACTATCGATCTGAATAGGCTCGGCCTCGGAACACTCGCAATCGCCGCCAGCCTGGCGCTGATCTGCCCTTCCGCTTACGCCCAGACGCCCGAGGACCATCTCCGGGCAGACCTTCGCTCGGCCGTTCGACAAGGCGATCGTTCGAAGGTCATGACGCTCATCAGCTTTCCCATGACCGTCGGCATCGGCGGCTTGCGGGTTCCGTTCCAGAATGCCGCCGAGCTGCTGGCACGGTATGCCGAGATCTTCACGCCGGAAATGCGGCAGGCCATCGAGCAGGGCGATCCAAAAGCCGTGCGGACGGTGACGACGGGCAGCCGCGCACTGGTGATCGCGCTTGAAGTGCCCGACCGCGTCGATACCTCTGACGCACCGTCCGGCATGCCTCCCGCTGGACCCGTGCCGCCGCGCCGTATCAGCGTGCGCGCAGGACCCTGGCCGACGCGGCTCGCTGGAGCGCTCGGCGCATCGGTCGACGAATATCTCCTGTTCGTTCCGAAAGGGGCCTTCGTGGAAGTCCGCCTGGAACGCGTCGGCCGCGCCGCCGTCATGCGCGTAACGAGCGCTCAGACACGCGCACCCTTGAATCCCCGCGCGTCCCAGGGCGCTCTGGTCGTCTCCGGTCGGGCACCGGCAGACGGTGAGTATCGGATCGAAGTTGAGCGATCGGCCGGCGGCCCGGCCTCTCTTCCCTACATGCTCTCCGTGACGATGCGATAGCGTCAGCGCTCGATCGTGATCGAGCGCGCGTCGCCGCCGGCATCCCGGATACTGACGCGGACGGGCGCCGGCGGCTGCGTCGTCATGCGATCGGCCCATTCGATCGCAAGCACGCCGTCTGCGCCGATTTCGTCAAGCCCAAGGTCAGCGATTTCGGCCGCAGATTCGAGGCGATACAAATCGACGTGGGTCAGCGAAAGCCGGCCTTTGTAGTGCTGCATGATGACGAACGTCGGGCTCGAGACGTCGTCCGGGTTCGCCCCCAGGCCCGCGGCAAGCCCGCGGACGAATGCCGTCTTGCCGGCGCCGAGGTCCCCGACGAGCAGCACGCAAGAACCCGCGGAGAGTGTTCCCGCGAGACGCTCTGCGACGGCGAACGTCTCGCGCTCGGAATGCGTTTCGAAAACGTGCGTCATTCCCGGAGCGTTCAGGACGAGTCGCGGCTCGCGTCGGAACCGGCAACCCGCCGCCTGGCGGTCAGTTCGAGCACGGCGTCGCCAAGATGCGCGGCCAGGTCGCCGGCCGTCATCGCAATCTCGCCCTCATCCGCCTCGGCGAGATCGCCGGCAAGCGCGTGAAGATAAACGCCGATCTTGCACGCCGCCTCGGCATCGAGGAGTTGCGCGAGCCAGGCGGCCACGACACCGGTGAGCACGTCGCCGGTACCGCCTGTCGCCATTCCGGGGTTGCCCAGGGGGTTGATGAACACCTTGCCGTCGGGTGTCGCGATGAGCGTGCGGTAGCCTTTCAGCACGACGTAGAGCTGATGCGAGCCGGCGAAGTCGCGCGCAACCTCCAGCCTGTTCGACTGGACGGCGTCAGCGGTGGTGCCGGCGAGACGCGCCATCTCGCCTGGATGGGGTGTGATGATCACGGGCCGCGATCCATCCCCCTGCAGGCGGGCGACGTCGGATGTGAGAGCGTTCAACGCGTCGGCATCGAGGACGATTGGCATCTCGCCGCGATCGAGCAGGCCTTCGACGAATGCCGTCACCTCGGGCCCGGTTCCGAGGCCGGGGCCGACCGCGATGGCATCGGGTTCGAACGACAGCACCGTGTCGAGCGCCGGAAGTCCGACGTGCCCCGCTGCCGTTTCGTCGAGCGGCAGCGTCATGTATTCCGCGCCGAGCGCCGCGACGATCGGCTGACAACAGCGCGGCGTTGCCACCGTCACCAATCCGGCGCCCGACCGGAGGGCGCCCACCGCGGCGAGATGCGCGGCGCCTGTTTTGCCCCGCGACCCGGCGACGATCAGGACCCGGCCGAAATCCCCCTTGTGGGAATCGGCCTCCCGCGGATGAATCATCTCGCGCATCGACTCTCGGGTGAGCAGGTCGAGCCGCGGCCCCGACAGATTTTCGATGACTTCGGGCGGAATGCCGATGTCGGCCACCACGATGTTTCCCGCCTGCGATTCACCGGGGGGCAGCACCAGCGGCAGCTTCGGTGCCGCCAGCGTCACGGTCAAGCCGGCGCGGATGCAATCGCCCAGCGGTTCGGCGCGATCGGCCGACAATCCGGTCGGCAGATCGATGGCGGTGACGGGAATTCCCGAGCCGTTGATGTCGGCGACGACGGTTTCGAGCATGCCGGCAACCGGCCCTCTGAGTCCGGTGCCGAAGATGGCGTCGACGATCAGGTCGCACGCCGAGATTTCGGAAAAATGCAGCTCCCAGGCCTGCTCGTCGGCGATCTCGACGACCGTCAGACCCAACCGTCCGAGGATTTCCACGTTCTGACGAGCATCGCCTTTGATCGCGGACGTGGCCACGAGCACGAAGATCGAGACGTCGACTCCGCGCTGGTGCAGCGTGCGCGCGACGACGAACCCGTCGCCGCCGTTGTTTCCGGGTCCGCACAGCACGGCGACATGGCGATCCTGGAGATCGTCGTACGCCGCTTCGAGCGCCGCCACCACCTGGCGCCCGGCGTTCTCCATCAGCACCATCGACGGAATTCCGATCTCGTCGATGGTCTGTCGATCGGCTTCCCGCATCTGCGCGGCGTTCAAAACACGCATTTGCGCCGAGTCTAGCATAGGAAGTACGCTCGACCCGTGGCAGCGATCGTCAACGTCAACGGGCGAATCACCGGAGAACACGATGCGGTGATCTCGGTGTTCGACCACGGGTTTCTCTACGGCGAAGGCGTCTACGAGACGCTGCGGACCTACAATCGGCGGCCGTTTCTGCTCGATCGTCACCTCGCGCGCCTGCGGCGATCGGCGGCGATGATTTCGCTCGACGTCCCCTTGACCGATGCCGGATTCGCCGAGGCCATCGATCGGACGGTGGCAGCCTCGTCCACAGGCGCAGCGCCGGAGGCTGAGTGGTACATCCGCGTGCTGCTCACGCGCGGCATCGGCGATCTCACGTACGATCCTGCCGCGACGCCGACGCCCTCGCTCGTGATCATCGTCAAGCCGCACAACGAGCCGCCCGACGAGCTGTACCGTCGAGGCGTGCGCGTCATCGTGTCGTCGATCGTGAGAAACCACCCCGAGACCGTGAACCCGATGATCAAATCGAACAACCTGATGAATTGCGCGCTGGCGATGCAGGAGGGCTACCGGCGCGGGGCGTTCGAAGTGATCATGCGGAACTATCGCGGAGAGCTCGCCGAATGCTCGGTCTCGAATCTCTTCGTCGTCAGAGGCGGAACCGTGCGGACGCCGCCGCTCAGCGCCGGTCTGCTGCCAGGCATTACCCGGGAGTTCCTCTTCGAGATCGGACCACACGCCGGAATTCCGTTCGAAGAAGCGGTGCTGCACGACGATGACCTGTTCGGGGCGGACGAGGTCTTTTTGACGAGTACGACGCGCGAGATCATGCCGATCGTGCAGGTCGACGATGTCGTGATTGGCTCCGGCGCTCCCGGGCCCGTCACGCAAACGCTCCGCGAGACTTTCCGGACGATCGCTTTCAGCTAGGGCTCTGCCTCGGCGTATTCCGCGGTGTCGGGACAGGTGCAGATCAGGTGGCGATCGCCATATGCATTGTCGATGCGGCCGACGGGCGGCCAGTACTTGTCGGCCGCGACGAAGGGCAGCGGGAAGGCCGCCTTCTCTCTGGTGTAGGAATGCTGCCAGCGGTCGCTCGCGATCGCGGCAGCCGTATGGGGGGCGTTCTTCAACACGTTGTCGCGCGGATCGGTTTTCCCCTCGACCACTTCTTGAATCTCGCCGCGAATGGCGATCATGGCGTCGCAAAAACGGTCGAGCTCTTCTTTCGATTCGCTCTCGGTCGGCTCGACCATCAGGGTGCCGGCAACCGGAAACGAGACCGTGGGCGCATGAAACCCGTAGTCCATCAGCCGCTTGGCGATGTCGAGCTCTTCGACCCCAGACGCTTTGAACCGGCGGAGGTCGAAAATCATCTCGTGCGCCACCGTTCCGTTCGCCCTCGCATAGAGCACTGGATAATGCGGTTCGAGGCGGGCTTTGATGTAGTTCGCATTGAGGATGGCGGTCTTGCTGGCATTCGTCATGCCGGGTGCGCCAAGCATGCGGATATAGCCATAAGAAATCAGCAGAATGCTCGCGGAGCCCCATGGGGCCGCCGACACGGCGTGGATCGGATTCGATCCGCCGACGCTTACCACCGGATGACCGGGCAGGAATGGCGCAAGGTGAGCCGCCACTCCAATCGGTCCCATGCCGGGCCCTCCCCCGCCGTGAGGAATCGCAAACGTCTTGTGCAGATTCAGGTGGCAGACGTCGGCGCCGATGGCCGCGGGGCTCGTAAGCCCGACCTGCGCATTCATGTTGGCCCCGTCCATGTAGACCTGCCCGCCGAACTGATGCACGATGCGGCAGATTTCCTGAATCGAATCTTCAAACACCCCGTGGGTCGAGGGATACGTGATCATCAACGCCGCGAGCCGATCGCGATGCTGCTCGGCCTTCGCCTTCAAATCGTTGATGTCGACGTTCCCATGTCCATCGGTGCCGACCACGACGACCTTCAATCCCGCCATGACGGCGCTCGCCGGATTCGTGCCGTGCGCCGACGACGGAATCAGGACGACGTCGCGGCGAGAGTCGTTTCGGGATCGGTGGTAGGCATGAATGGTCATCAGGCCCGCCAACTCGCCCTGGGCACCGGAGTTCGGCTGGAGCGACACCGCGGCGAATCCGGTGATCTCGGCGAGGGCCTGCTCGAGCTCCGCGATGATTCGGGCGTACCCCTGCACCTGAGCCAGCGGCGCGAACGGATGAATCGCTGAAAACTCCGGCCAGGTGACCGGAATCATTTCCGATGCCGCGTTCAGCTTCATCGTGCACGATCCAAGCGGAATCATCGAACGGTCCAGGCCCACGTCTTTGCGTTCCAGCCGCTTCAAGTACCGCATCATCTTTGTTTCCGATCGATGCGACGTGAACACGGGATGGGCCAGAAACGGCGATGTTCGACCGAGCCCGTTCGGGAAGCCCTCCGGCGAGGCAATGTCGTTCACCGTCGGTGCGGTCCGGCCCGCTGCCTCGGCGAAAATGTTCGTCACCAGCGCGACATCCTGCAGCGAGGTGGTTTCGTCGATCGAGATTCCAATCTGCCCGCCGGCGAAGTACCGGAAGTTCACCGCTTCGCGTTCGGCAATGGTCCGGACACGGTCGGCGCCGCCGGCAAGCCCGGGCGGCAGATCCACGAGCAACGTGTCGAAGTACGGACGGTTTCTCTGCTTGAAGCCGAGCGAGACGAGATGGGTTTCGAGCGTCGCGGCAAGGGCCCGGACACGGCGTGCGATGGCCGTCAGACCATCGGGCCCGTGAAACACGGCGTACATGGCGGCGATATTGGCAAGCAGCGCCTGCGCGGTGCAGATGTTCGACGTCGCCTTCTCGCGCCGTATGTGCTGCTCGCGGGTCTGCAACGCCATGCGATACGCCAGGTTTCCGTGGGCGTCGACCGAGACGCCGATGATGCGCCCCGGTGCCTGGCGCACGAACGATTCGCGCGTCGCGAGGAATGCCGCGTGAGGGCCTCCGTATCCCATGGGCACGCCGAATCGCTGGGCGCTGCCCACCACGACGTCGGCGCCGAACTCTCCCGGCGGCGTCAGGAGCGTGAGGGCCAGAAGGTCGGTGGAGACGCCCACCAGAACATTTCGTTCCCGCGCGCGTGATACGAAGGCCCGAAGATCGATCACGGCCCCGCCATCGTCGGGAGACTGTACCAGCGCTCCATAGACATCGGGACCGAATTCGGGGTTCTCGGGATCGCCTTCGACGATCGAGAGGCCGAGCGGTTCGGCCCGGCCGCGGAGGACATCGAGAACCTGAGGAAAGGTTCTCCGGGAAACCCAAAAGGTATTTCGGGCATCGGCCGCCCCGCGGGCCTGTACGCGATGCATCAGGGTCATCGCTTCGCCGGCGGCGGTCGCTTCGTCGAGAAGCGAGGCGGTCGCGATCTCCATCGCCGTCAAATCGCGCACCATCGTCTGGAAATTCAGCAGCGACTCGAGGCGGCCCTGTGCGATCTCGGCCTGGTACGGCGTGTACGGCGTGTACCAGGAAGGGTTCTCGAACAGGTTGCGCAGGATGACGCTCGGCGTGATCGTCCCGTAGTACCCCATGCCTATGAACGATTTCACGGGCTTGTTGCCCGCCGCGACGGTTCGTAATCGCGCCAGATACTCGTGCTCGGCTTCTGCCTCTGGCAGGCGGAGCGGGCGCTGCAATCGGATTGATGGCGGAACCGCGCGGTCGACGAGCTCGTCGAGCGAGCCGACGCCGATGACGTGCAGCATGTCGGCTCTCTGCGCGGCGTCCGGTCCGATGTGTCGCTGTTCGAAGGAATCGGGCGAATCGATAGGCATGAAGAACGTTATTTCACCAGGTCGGCGTATTGTTCGCTCGTCAGCAGATTGCTGATCTCCGACGGGTTGCTCAACTCCACGATGTACAGCCACGATCCATGCGGATCGGCATTGACCGACTCGGGCTTCGACGAGACCGCTGCATTCACTTCCACGACGCTTCCGGACGCCGGGCTGTAGAGCTCGGAGACGGCTTTCACGGATTCAATCGTACCGCAGGATTGTCCCTGCGTCAGCGCGCGGCCGATGTCGGGCAGCTCGACGAACACCACGTCGCCCAGCTGTTTCTGCGCGTAGTCGGTGATGCCGACGCGCCCTTTCGAGCCCGATACGCTGATCCATTCGTGGTCTTTCGTGTAGCGGTAGTCGGCGGGATACATGGTCAGCCTTTTCCTTTGCGTGGACGTTTATAAAACTTCGGCGACACGACGCGGGCCGGTACGCGGCGGCCCCTGATGTCGATCTCGAAATCGGTTCCGATTGCGGTTGCCTGGATCGGCAGATACGCCAGCCCGATCGCCTTCTTGAGAAACGGCGTCTGCGTGCCGCTCGTCACGATTCCTGCGCCGCCCTGCGTATAAGCAACGTAGCCGTGACGGCCGATCCCTGGGCCGGTCATCTCGAACCCGACGAGTTTGCGCGTCAGGCCGCCCGATTTCTGGCGCTCGAGAGCGGCACGACCGATGAAGTCGGCCGGCTTGCTCCATCCCACGATGAATTCGAGATCGGCTTCGAGCACGGTGGTTGTGGCGTCGATATCCTGTCCAGAGAGATGCATGCCGGCTTCGAGGCGCAACGTGTCGCGCGCGCCAAGGCCAACGGGTACGAGGCCCGCGGCGTTGCCCGCCTCCATCAGCGCATTCCAGACACGCTCGGCCGATTGCGGAGGAATGAAGACCTCGAAACCGTCTTCTCCCGTGTATCCCGTTCGCGAGATGATGCTGCGCACGCCGGCGACCTCGCCGTGCGCGAACCAGTAATACTTGATCGACCGCAGATCGACGCCGGTGAGCGACTGGACAATGCCTTCGGCTGCCGGCCCCTGCACGGCCAGCAGCGCATAACGGGCGCTCGAGTTGACGACCGCGACATCACCCAAGTCGCGCGTGTGATCGAGAATCCATTTGTATTTCTTCTCGATCTCCCCCGCGTTCACGACCAGCAGATAGTGATCGGCCGCCTGGCGGTAGACGATCAGATCGTCCACGAAGGTTCCTTCGGGAGTCGTAAGCGCCGAATACTGCGCCTGGCCGATGCTGAGTCTCGCGGCATCGTTGGAACTGATGCGCTGAATCGCGGCGAGCGCATCCGTTCCGGCGACCTCGATCTCGCCCATGTGACTGACGTCGAACAGTCCCGCCTTGGTGCGAACGGCCATGTGCTCGGCGACGATTCCGGAGTATTCGACCGGCATCTCCCAGCCGGCGAACGGCACCATCCGGGCCCCGAGGCTCCGGTGCCGGCCGTTCAGAGGCGTTTTTTTCAGCTGATCGGGTGGAATTTCGCTCATTGGAGAGGGACGCGCGAGTCGAAGCGCTCAAGGTACTATGCGCCCGGGGCGGGGTCAAGGGACGCGCGGCCTGACGGCGTCCCGCCAGACCGCGCGAGGTCCGTTTCCGGATATCTATTTCGATCGGCGCCGGAGGGTGCCGCCGGGACGGAGAAGCATGAGGCCGGCGCCCGCTCCCAGAACACCTGCAATCAGCAGGCTGCCCAGTCCGTCGCCAATGACGATGACATCCGCGTTTATCAGGAAAGGGACGACGGTGGCAAGCACGCAGCCTGCCGCCGCGACACCAAGGAGAACTTCCACGGCGATCGAAAAAATGGGCTTGAGCATGTGTCCGACTCGGTTAGAGCGGTATCGCGAAGCACGAGACGAACTGCCAGAGGTAGGCCTGGGCTCTGCCCATCCACTCCCAGTGGCACCAGTCTTCCGCCCAGTCCGAGAACCACCAGTGCACATTGACAGCCCAATCCATGCATTGGGTGTACTGGTTCCACGCATCGAGCAGCGAGGTTTCGTACATGCCGACGCAATCCTTGAAGAGATTGTCCGGCAGGAACCTCACCTGCCTGAGCCTGCCCTGCTGCCTGCGAACGGCGCGTTTGGCGACTCTCGGAAGCGCGCCGGGATCGCCATCGAGCATCTGGACGAGGCCGCCGTCGATGAGCGCGCTCGTGACCACAGGGCTCTCCTGCTCGCGCTCATCACGATTCTCCAGCACCAGACTCAAGTATCGAAGCGATCGAACGGCCTGTGAGCCGAGCAGCACCTGCCGAACGGCGTCGCGTGCGCCCGTCTGCTGGCTGCCGCGCGGGTCGAACACGACCGTACGACCCCGGCGCGATACCCGATACCCTGCTTCATCCCGGCCGATCGTGACCACGTCGCCTTTTTGCTCGAGTCGGAGCGTAAATGCACCAGCGTTATCGACGGTCTTTTCGAGCGAGAAGTCTCCGGCTTTCACGGTGAACACGGCGCGCCCGCTTGCGTCGATTGAGGCGACGTAATCGGCATTCGAAAGAGCATCGTGCTCCTGACTGACCTTGCGGGGCCTCCCCTGCTGCGCGAAGCCCGCCACCGCGTGCAGCATGCAACACATTGTGATCGCCACCATTCGAACCGACCTGTGCATAGTGCCTCCCTCTGCCTGGGGGACCGACGCACGACCTCGCACCTGACTGTGCCCCGCTATCGCCCGTCCGATTTGCCGGCTGCGTCCGGCTTGATACCGTCTGTCTTCCGTGTTTGATTCAAATATGCCTGCAAGGTGTGATAGCTGATGCCCAGCGCACGGCATGCGGCTCTCTTGTTGCGGCCATTGCGTTCGAGGACCAAGCGGACGTAGCGCGTTCCCCACGATCGAAGGGTGTCGTGACGTTCCATCGACGGTTGAAGGAAATCGGCGTAGGGCACCCGCAGCTGCGGAGGAAGGTCGTTGATGTCGATCGCCGTCGAACGCGCCAGCGCCAGCGTGCGCTCCATCAACCGCTCGAGCTCGCGGACGTTTCCTGGCCAGTCGTACGTCACCAGAGCATCGGCCGCGGCATGCGAAAGACTGAGAGGTCTCGCCCCCCGATAGCGTTCGAGAAAGTAGGTGGCGAGCTCCACGATGTCTTCCCTCCGCTCGCGAAGCGGCGGCACGTAGACTTCAATCCCCGACAGGCGGTAATACAAATCCGCCCGAAACGCCCGTGCCTGCACCAGTTCCGCAAGGCTCTTGTTCGTCGCCGCCACGAGGCGCGTGTCGACGCGGTAGGACCCGTACCCGCCGACCCGTTCGACCGTGAGATCCTGGATAGCCCGTAGCAGTTTGGCCTGTGCGGTAAGCGACAGGTCTCCGACTTCGTCGAGAAACAACGTTCCACCGTGCGCGTGCTCGAACTTGCCTTTACGGCCTCGAACACCGGTGGCGGTCCGATCTTCGATGCCGAACAGCTCGGCCTCGAGCAGGGTCTCCACCAACGCCGCGCAATTGAGCGCGACGAACGGCCCATGACGACGGCCGCTGATGTTGTGAATCTGCCTGGCAACCAGCTCCTTGCCTGTTCCGCTTTCACCCTCGATGAGGATGGTGAAATCGGTCGGCGCGACCCGCTCGATGCGGTCGCGCACCCCGCACATGACGGTGCTCGATCCGATCAGCGGCGCCGCGCCGTCTCGCGCGTGCCGGGGATTGAGGAGTCGTGGCTGCAAGACCGCATCTGTCATCAGCGCCTCCGCGAAAACGAACCTGAAGCCGTGAATCGCATCCGCCAACCAAGCCGCGTGCCACCTCGAAATGCCCCGGCGCCCCGGCCCAGCGTCCTTCCGCGGGTATCACGTTCCCGAGCCACTACCGGGAATGGGACGCAATCGGCGGAGTGCACGAACTACCCGCGGGTCGCAAGTTCCCATCGAGTTGCACGGGCGCATCGAAAGCCAGCGCGCCGTGGTAGCGGATGTTCTCGCGCCCAAGAAGCGCCACGTGGCACCGGAGAACCCGAGCCCGTGCGGCACACGAGGACAGACACCATGGCTCGAAGATGAGCTCCACCGGCATGCCTGGCGAGAGCCGGTAATCGGTTTCGATGAGGGCGCCGCCGGGACAGACGTCGATGATGAACGCGTGCCGGCCCGGTCGGTGCCGCCCGAACACCATGTGCACCCGATCCGCCACCGCCATACGTGGCCACGCCCGGCGATCGACCGTCACGGGGCCCGCCATACGCACTCCCGGAAATCGAAACGCAGCACTCGGATTCGCGCCGTCGTCCCGAGCACGCGCACGGCGTACTGCGTCGCACCCTTCCCTCTGATGAACACCGTGCCCGCGGTGCTCGAACCGTTCGGATTGAAGCTGAGCAGCGAGGAGGCGCCGATTTGGATGGGATCGGCGTAATCGAGCGCGTCGCCCGGCTCCACGGGCCCCACCCCGGGGTGAATACCGAACTCCACACCGGGGAACTGATCCTCGAGGCGAATCTCGGGAGCGATCGCCGTATCGATCCCGCGCGTGATATCCGACGCCAGCACGCCGTTGCCGTTTCCATCGATGTAGGTTCGCAGGACGTAGCCAGCGTCCATCGGGACGAAGCGAACCGCCACGAACGCGGACCGCTTCACGGCCTGGATGCGTGCCAGGGCGAACCGGCTCGAGATATAGCTCGCCGCTCCTGAGACGCGTGAGCGATCGAGCATCGAATGGACCATCGGCACTGCTGCTCCGAATCCCACGACGACGATGGCCAGGGAAATGACGAGTTCGGGGAGCGAGTAGCCGGGCGCCATACTAGCTCGCCGCAGTGACGGTGATCCGGTCCTTCAGCTTGAGGAATGATTTCTCGCCGATTCCCCGGACGTTCATGATCTCTTCGATCTTTTTGAAATTCCCATTTTTTTGCCTGTACTGAACGATGAGCTCGGCGGTCTTCAGCCCTATCCCTGGCAGTGTGGCGATTTGTGCCGCCGTGGCCGTATTCAGGTTGACGATCTGAGCGGACGGGGTGGCGGGGGCTGTGGCTGTCGGCTTCGCCGATTCCGTCTTTTGAGCGCGAGTCTCGACGGCCCGCACGGAGCCGAAGCAGACGAGTGCCGTGAACAACACAACGACGGTCGTTTTCATGAAAGTCCTCCTTGAACGGTGCGCGGAATGCGCGGTGGCTCTGGCGAGATGCTCGGCCGGGGCCGCCGCCCGATGGAGCAAGCGGTGCGCCGCCGCGAGACGGCCGACTCTGTTCCGCGATCGTTCTCAGGGCACAGGATTTGGCGGTATCAATCGGAGCAGGGATGCCGGCAGGACAAGCGGCGCCATTGAAAATGACACCGGCCGTTGTCGCAGGGACGGGTCGTTTGCCGTGTGGACGGGCCGCGCAGACTGTCTAGCGACCGGTGGCTCGCTTCGCGTTTTGCATGTTGTGCATCGCGATCGCCGCGGTCGCGCCGTTGACGGCGACCATTGTTACGATCGCGGCGACCCGGTTCTTCTTCGCCATCCGCTCGGCGAAGAAAATCGTGCTCGCGCTCGTGGCAAGCTTCAGCCCCAGCAACGCTCCCGCGCTGCCGGCGAAAGGGGCAACGCTGGGATTGGCTTCTCTCGCGCCGGCTTTGAGTGCAGCCGACGTACTGTAGACATCCCACGCCTGGATAGCACCCAGCGAGACATAGAGACTCGAAAGCGCGGCGGGACGGCGCTTTGCCTCCGTCACATCGTCCGAAAGTGGGGTTTCCGGCTGACCACGCTGTCCGGTGTCCAGTGTCCGCTCGCGCGCCAATGTCGCGTCATCCTGATCGGCCGCGTACACGGCGCCGGAGATGCCAACTATCACGACCGCCGCCATAGCCACGATGCGTTGGATGTTCACGGCCAGTCTCCTCATGCTCCGGGGTGGTTGTGCGCCAGCGGCAACCGCATCATAGGCTTCCCGGAGAGGCCGTGGCAAATCGACGTCCAGCTGCGAACAGCAAGGGAGGTCCCGCCTGCACTCGCAGGTGTACCTCGCACCGGAACGCCGAACTGATAACTGATTTCCGATACCTGAGAACTGCGAAAGTGGCCCTGGCTGGACTCGTGGTCTACGGTCCGGTGAAGGTCGGGCACCGGTTGTCGTTTTCTCGCCAGGGCCGCGGGCTCTTGAGCAACCGCTCTGCCGCAACAACCCGGCGCGCGCTGCCGCCGGATCCGCTTCACACGACAGATGTTGTCCGGGTGCTGGGAAACGACGACGGCGCGTTGTGCGGCCGAACCCACTCGAATGACAAGAATGGTTGACGCGTGTGACCGCCCGTTCAGCGCACGTCTTCGGTAAGCCCGATGGTCAGCTCGTAGCCCGCCAGGCCCATCACAATCAGATCGACACGGCCGAAGCCCCGGAACGCGTCCCAGCAGCTCATCAGAATGAGGACAACCGTCGTTCCGATCCATGGAAGGATGGGGGTCCGTGGCTTCCAGAACGTCGCGAGAACGCCGCCGAGGCTGAAAAATTCGAGGTGACGAGGTAATCTCACATCCGTCCCGTTAGCAATGTACTTGCCGGGTTGGGGCCGCGGCTGCGCAGGCGACGGGCCGATGGTCGCGTCGCGGCTGGACTTGAGTCGCCGCCCGCGAAGAACTCCTCTGTTATACTCGCGCGGTTTCGCCACCAAAGGGGTCCATCACGCGTCGCCCAGACTCGATCCAGGACGTCCAGCAGCAGCTCGCCAGCCAGCACTATGTCGCGGATCGCGGCCTCGCCGTGTCTCTTTTCCTGGCACTCCGCCTGAACCGGCCGCTATTTCTGGAAGGTGAGGCGGGCGTTGGAAAGACCGCGCTGGCAGCGGCCACGGCGGCCGCGCTCGGGGCCGACCTGATACGACTTCAGTGCTATGAAGGCCTGGACGTCGGACACGCCCTCTACGAGTGGGACTACGCGCGGCAACTGCTCGAGCTCCGGATCCTCGAGGCGACGCACACGCTCGACCGCGCCAGCGCCCACCGCGAGCTGTACAGCGAAGCTTTTCTCATCAAGCGGCCGCTTCTTCAGGCCATCGATCCGCAGCGCACCCGTGCGGCCGTGTTGCTGATCGACGAAATCGATCGGGCCGACGAGGAATTCGAGGGGTTCCTCCTCGAACTGCTCGCCGAGTTTCAGGTCACCATCCCCGAGCTCGGAACACTCCGCGCCACAACTCCCCCGCTCGTGGTGCTGACGTCGAACCGCACGCGCGAGGTTCACGATGCGCTGAAACGCCGCTGCCTGTATCACTGGATCGAATATCCGTCGTTCGAGAAGGAAGTTGCCATTGTCCGCGAGCGCGCGCCGCACGCGCCCGAGCGACTGGCGCGCCAGGTGACGGCCATGGTGCAGGATCTGCGCACCGGCGATCTTTACAAAGTGCCCGGGGTATCGGAAACCATCGACTGGGTCTCGGCTCTGACGGCGCTCGATGCGCGTGCCCTGGACCCTGCCGCGATCGAGGAGACGCTGGGCGTGGTCCTCAAGGCCAGGGAAGATCAGGAGGCGCTTCGCGGCCGGCGCGCCGCGGAACTCCTCGAGCGCGCGATCGCGCGGGCGTCGTAGCGACCGACGGCCCGCGCATGCCGCACCTGCTCGACAACCTGCTGATCTTCGAACGCCTGCTGCGTCAGGCCGGCATCGACGTCCACACCGGCCGTCTCCTGGACGTCGTCGACGCGCTCGGGCAAATCGATCTGGCCAGCCGCGAAGATGTTTATTGCACCTGCCGGGCGCTGCTCGTTCACCGGCATGAACAGATTCCGGCGTTCGACCGGCTTTTCGACGCCTTCTGGCGCGAACATCGTGCGACGAGGCCGGAAAGCGCCGGCCTCTTCGAGCGCCAGCGGGCATCAGCCTCGATCGTGGGCGAAGCAGGGACTCTTCCCGACGCTGCCCCACCCCCGCCGCTGGATGCGGGCACGAGCCCCGATGGGACCACGCAAACCGACCGCACACTGAAGACCTGGAGCGAAGGACGCGGCCTGGCCGACAAGGATTTCGCGGCCTTCACGAACGACGAACTCCTCGAGGTGAGAACGGCACTGGCGCGGCTGACCTGGCATCCGGGCACGCGTCGAACGCGAAGATGGATGTCGCGGGGCGGACGGGGCCCCCGCATCGATCTGCGGCTCGCCATTGCGAACAGTTTGCGCACCGGCGGCGAAGTCGTCACGCTGCCGCGCAAGACGCGCCGCATCCGCCCGCGCACGCTCGTGCTGCTCTGCGACGTCAGCGGCTCGATGGAACGGTACTCGCGCATGCTCCTGCTGTTCGCGCACGCGTTGAGCCGCGAGCAGCGCGTGGAAGCGTTTCTGTTTTCGACGCGGCTCACACGTATCACACGCCAGCTGCGCCTCCGGCGGGCCGACGCCGCGATCGCTGCGGTGACACTCGCCGTCTCGGACTGGTCCGGCGGCACCCGCATCGGCGCGGCAATCAAGGAATTTCATCAGCGCTGGGGACGCCGCGTGCTGAATGGCGGTCCGGTGGTCTTGCTGGTATCGGACGGCTGGGATCGCGGCGATCCCGCAGAGCTCAGCAATCAGATTGCCAGGCTCCAGCGCAGCTGCCATCGGCTGGTCTGGCTGAATCCGCTCCTCGGCTCCGCGGGATACGAACCGCTGACGCGGGGCCTGAAGGCCGCGCTTCCCTTCGTCGACGACTTCCTGCCGGCCCGCACATTGACGAATCTCGTCGATCTCGCCGTACACTTGAACGCGCTCGCATGAGACCGCGGAAGGATGGCCATGGACATTTCCGGTTCGTATACCTTCGATGCCGCTCCCGACAAAGTGTGGAATCTGCTGATGGATCCCGACGCGTTGTCGTCCTGCATCCCGGGCTGTGAAGGATTTCAGCCCGATGGCGACGACCGGTACGTGGTGACGCTCAACGTCGCGCTTGCGGCAATTACCGGAACCTACACCGGCACGGTCGTGCTGGAAGATAAAGTGCCGGGCGCCTCGTATCGCCTCGCCGTCGAGGGCCAGGGACGTCCGGGCTTCGTCAAGGGCATCTCGGCGATTTCACTGAGGCCCGAAGGCGCTTCGACGATCGTCGACGTCAAGGGCACCGTACAGACGGGCGGCACGATCGCCAGGCTCGGTCAGCGGCTGATCGGCGGCGTCGCGAAGATGATGATGGACAGGTTCTTCGCGTGCTTGCAGGCGAAACTTTGAGATTTGACTAGGACACCCGTTCCATCGCACGCGTCAGCGCGCGCTTGGTAAACACCGGGATCATCGCGCGGCGATATGCCTCGCTCGCGTGTATGTCCGAGTTCAGATCGCTCAGACCGCTTCCGGCGTTCCGCGCGGCCGCTTCGATGGTGGCCGCATTCAGCGGTTTTCCCGCCAACGCCTTCTCGACTTCGGTCAGCCGCGACGCGTGCGTTGACGCGCCCGTCAACCCTACCCGCGCGGACTGAATGGTGCCATTCTTCGCGTCCAGGGCGGCCGCAACACCGACGATGGCAAAATGCGAGGCGCGCTGGTGGAGCTTGGCGTAAGCCGCGGCTTTGGCCGGTTTGATCCTCACCGACACGATAATCTCGTCCGGGTTCAGATCCACCGTAAACATCCCGCGAAAGAACGTCTCGGCCCTCGACGTGCGGGTTCCCTTCGGGCCTGCGATCTGAATGTCGGCGTCGAGCGCGAGAATGACGGCCGGATAATCGGCGGCCGGATCGGCGTGTGCGAGGCTGCCGCCGAGCGTCCCGCGGTTTCGAACCTGCGGGTCGCCGATCTCCGCGGCCGTTTCGGCCATGGCCGGACACGCCTGCCGGAGAAGCGCCGACGCCGCAACATCGTGATGGACCGTGCCGGCGCCGATCTCGATGACGTCGCCCTGCTGGCGAATGCCCGCCAGACCTGGAATGCGGGCGATGTCGATCAACAGCTTGGGCTCGCTCAGCCGAAGCTTCATCAACGGCACCAGGCTGTGACCTCCGGAGATCAACTTGGCGTCGCCATTGGCCGCTTTAAGCTTCGCCAGCGCGTCTTCGACCGAAGCCGCGCGCGCGTACTGGAAGGACGTGGGAATCACGACTGGCCTCCGTGGATGATGCGCCACAGCTTTTCGGGCCGGAGCATCATGTCGATGTGTTTGACGCCGAACTCGCCGAGGGCGTCGACCGCGGCCGCGACAATGCTCGGCGTCGAGCCGAGCGTGCCCGCTTCGCCGACGCCTTTCGCGCCCAGCGGGTTGACGGGTGTCGGCGTGACCGTCGAGCCGAGCTCGAAGCGCGGAAAATCGGTGGCGCGCGGCAGCGCGTAATCCATGTAGGACCCGGTGACGAGCTGCCCTTCCTCGTTGTACACGACCTCTTCGATCATCGCCTGTCCGATTCCCTGCGCGAGACCCCCGTGTATCTGGCCTTCGACGATCAGCGGGTTGATGAGATGTCCGGCGTCGTCGACGGCGACCATGCGCAGCAGCGTCGGTTCGCCGGTCTCCCGATCGATCTCGAGCATGGAGATGTGACAACCAAAGGGGTAAGTGTTGTTCGACGGCTCGAAGAAGGCTTCCTCGCTCAATCCTGGCTCGAGCCCCTCCGGCAGCGGGACCGGAATGTAAGCAAAGCCCGCCACGCTCGCGAACGTCTTTGCCGACGCCGGCGCGCCTTTCACCGAAATCATGCCGTTTTCGAAGACGAGATCGTCTTCGTGGGCTTCGAGCAGCGCGGCGGCGAACTTGGCCATCTTCGTTTTCACCTTGGTGCCGGCCATATGCAGCGCCGTGCCTCCGACGGCCTGAGAACGGCTGCCGAAGGTACCGATGCCCTGTTTCACGATGGCGGTGTCGCCGTGAAGAATCGTCACGTGCTCGAAGGGGATGCCGAATTGATCGGCGAGCATCTGCGCGAAGGTCGTCTCGTTTCCCTGCCCGTGCGGAGACGCGCCGGTGGTCGCACTGATGCGGCCATCGCGCTCGATCGTCACTTGCGAGTGTTCCCATCCGCCGGTCGGCAACGAGGACGAGGGGCCGATGCCGCAGACCTCGACGTACATCGACAGTCCGAGGCCGACCAGCCGCCCCTGCGCTCTGGCCGCGTCGCGATCCTTTTTCAACTGCTCCCATCCCGCATTCTTCAGCGCCTGATCGAGCGCCTTCTCGTAATCGCCGGAATCGTAAATCGCGCCCATCTGCGTGGCGAACGGAAACTGGTGAGGCTGGATGAAGTTCTTCCGCCGCAGGTCGGCCGGGTCCATCTTCAGCTCGCGCGCGAGCATGTCCATCGCGCGCTCGACGAAGTAGGTCGCCTCGGGCCTGCCGGCACCGCGGTAGGCATCGGTCGGGGTCTTGTTGGTGAAGACCTCGGTCAGGCTGGCACGAACCGCCGGGATGTCGTAGGTGGCGTTCGCCATCAGCTGCGTGAGCGTCGGGATGGCGGCCGTCAGCAGCATGTTGTACGCGCCGATGTCCGCAATCAGCCGCATCTTCAGCCCGAGCACTTTGCCGTCGCGCCGGGCCGCGAGATCGAGATAGCAGAGGATATCGCGCCCGTGAATCGTGGCGACAAACGCCTCGGATCGATCCTCGATCCATTTGACGGGAAGGCCCAGCTGCTTGGATACCGCCGACGCCACGTACTCTTCGCCGTAAATATTGATCTTCGCGCCGAAGCCGCCGCCGACTTCCGGGGCAATCGCCCGCACCTGATCCTCGCCGAGCCCGTTGAGCGCGGCGATGAACGTTTTGAGGATGTGCGGGTTCTGCGTCGACGACCAGATGGTCATCGTCCCCTTACCCGGCTCGAAGTGCGCGACCACGCCTCGCGGCTCCATCGTGTTGGGCGCAAGGCGCTGATTGATCATTCGCTGCGAGATGACAACTTCGGCTTTCGCGAATGCCGCGTCAATCGCCGAGTTGTCCACGGTCTTTCCGTCGGCGCTGACGCCTGTGCCGCTGGGAATGAGCGCGACGGCGAGGTTGTTGGGGAAATCCTTGTGGATGACGACCGGCGTGCCGGTCATCGCCTGCTCGAGATCGACAGCCGCCGGCAGCGGATCGTAGGAGACGGCGATGGCATCGGCGGCGTCGCGTGCGACATATCTGTCGCTGGCGACGACGACGGCGACCGGCTCGCCGACATAGCGGACGACATCGACCGCCACCGCGCGATGTTCCGGCGATGGGAACGGCGTGCCGATGGGCATCGGCCCCAGAAAGGCGGCGATATCGGCGCCCGTATAGACGGCCTCGACGCCTGGCATGGCTTTCGCGGCTTTGGTGTCGATCGAACGGATGCGCCCATGAGCGACGTCGCTGCGCTTGAACGCCAGGTGCTGCATGCCGACGAGTGCGACATCGTCGACGTAGGTGGCGCGGCCTTGAATCAGACGCGGGTCTTCGCGGCGCTTGACGCGCTGCCCGACGAGCTTGGGGAGTACGGGAGTAGCCGGCATGTTTTACTTCCTGTTCGCAGCGTGCTGAATCGCGTTGACGATGTGCTGGTATCCGGTGCATCGGCAAAAATTGCCGGAAATGCCTTCACGGATTTCCCGCTCGGACGGCTTCGGGTTGTCTTCCAGGAGCGTCGTGGCCGCCATAATCATCCCGGGGGTGCAGAAGCCGCATTGCAGGCCGTGCTCCTCCCAGAAGCCCTGCTGGAGCGGATGCAGCTCGCCGTTCGAGGCGAGCCCTTCGATGGTGGTGACATCGGAGCCATCGGCCTGCACGGCGAAGACGGTGCAGGATTTCGCGCTGCGGCCGTCGAGAAGGACGGTACACGCGCCGCACTGGCTGGTGTCGCAGGCGACGTGAGTGCCGGTCAGTCTGAGCTGATCGCGAAGAAAGTGGACGAGCAAGACGCGCGGATCGACGTCGGCCTTGCGCGTCTTGCCGTTAACGGTAATCGAGACCTGGGCCATCGGGTTGCCTCCTCGGCGAGCGAAACGCGGTAGAGCGTACCCCAAAATCTGTACGGGCCCGGTAATTTTTTCGCGGATCGCGACGGACCGAGCACGCCGAATTGGTGCGTGGCGCGACAAGATCGTGTCAGCTCGGCCTTGATGCTGCCAAAAACACCCCGGCGGCATTGATCAGTCCGCGGGTATGCGGGTTGCACCCGACGCGTGCGGCCGTTTATGCCTCGACGATTCATGTATGCGCTGACCGCGGGCCTGCTCTCGTCCGGGGCGCCCGTGGGACTGCTGGGTCTGCGGCTCGCCAAGGGCGCCGACGAGCCGGTGTCGCTGAACCACGTGCGGGCAGAGTTCGCGGCCGACCGGGCCACCTACGCGTATATCGGCGGCGCCACGGCCATCATCTTTGCGATCTTCGGATATGTCCTGGGACGTCAGACCGACAAGCTCGCGGAATTGTCCGAGACCGACGCTCTGACGGGACTGCTGAATGCTCGCGGCTTCTACAAGCGGCTCCGGGCGGAAATCCGGCGGTCGAAACGGTACCGGGCGCCACTGACGGTGTTGTTCCTCGATCTGGACGGGTTGAAAGGCATCAACGATCGCTACGGCCACCGTGCCGGCAGCGCCGCGCTCCGGCAGACCGCCCGCGTGATCCGTGCCGAACTGCGCGACGCGGACGTGGCGGCACGATGGGGCGGCGACGAATTCACAATCCTCGCACCGAACACGTCGTTCGAAGCGGCGCCCGGGATAGCCGAGCGCATTCGCGGCCGGATCGCCGCGCAGGTTGCCCGCTGGCCGATGACCGCTTCGATCGGAGTTGCCACGGCGGAGCCCGACGATCAGCGCACGACGTCGGCCACGCTCATGCGCGCGGCCGACACCGCGCTGTACGAGGCGAAGCGCCGCGGGAAGAACACCGTGATCGTCGCCGAGCGTTCGTTCAATTCGTCAGTACGACGGACGAACGATATTCAGCTTCTGCATTCGTGATTGCAGGGTCGTCCGCTTCATTCCCAGTCGTGCCGCCGCCCCGGTCGGCCCAGCAATCACCCCGCCGCAATCTCTGAGAGCCGCAAGAATCTGCTCGCGTTCGAGCGCGCGTAGCTGCGATGTGTGGGCCGGCACCGGGGGCGCCGGTTTCGCGGCCGGCCTGAGGTCGGCCGACGGCACGCGCAGCTCGGGGCCGGTGGAGAGAATGACCGCGCGCTCGATCACGTTTTCGAGCTCGCGGATGTTTCCGGCCCACTGCGAACCCTGCAGCGCCTCCATCGTCGCGGGCGAAATCACCGTGATGCGCTTCTTCAGCGGCAACGAGAACTTCTCGACAAAGTGGTGAACGAGCGCGGGAATATCGTCGGGACGCTCGCGGAGCGCCGGCAGATGGATGGGAAAGACGTTCAGGCGGTAGTACAGATCGCTGCGGAACAGGCCCTCGGCGATCATCCGCTCGAGATCGCGGTTCGTCGCGGCGATCAGGCGCACGTCCACCCGCTGCGTCCGGGTGCTGCCCAGCCGCTCGAACTCGCGCTCCTGCAGCGCGCGCAGCAGCTTCGGCTGGACCTCGGGAGGAATATCACCCGCCTCATCGAGAAACAGCGTGCCGTGATTCGCCAGCTCGAGCCGCCCCACTTTGCCATTGGTGGCGCCGGTGAACGCACCCCGTTCGTACCCGAACAGCTCGCTTTCGATGAGCGACGCCGGAAGGGCCGCGACGTTCAGACGGACGAACGTCCTGCCGCGTCTGGGGCTCAGATTGTGAATCGCCCGGGCGAGCATTTCCTTCCCGGTGCCGGTCTCGCCCCGCAGAAGAACAGTGGCGTCCGTCGGCGCGACCGTCTCGACCGACTGGAGCACACGCTTGAACGCCTGGCTGTGTCCGATGATCTCCGCAAAATCGTGCTCCAGCCGGATCTCGGCCTCGAGGTACTCTTTTTCGACCGCGAGATGGTCCTTGATGCCCGAGATCTCCTGGTATGCCAGCGCGTTTTCCATGGCGATGGCGACCTGCGTCGAAATCTGCACCAGAAGCTCGACGTCGCTCGGGGGAAACGCCCGGGGATCGATGCTCGCGACATTCAGCGTCCCGAGGGTGCCGCGGCGCGTCGCAAGCGGCACACAGCAAAGCGTCTGGAGCGAGGGCGGCAGCAGCGGCGGGCTGTCCTCTCGGAACGAATCGAGGTCGGCCTTTCGAAAGACTCGCGCGACGCCGGATTGAAACGTCAAACCCGCGGCGGAACCGCCGAGCGGCAGCACGATGTCGGGCTCGACGACGGGGCCCGCCGTGTAGGTGAGCGCCTGCAATCGAAGCTGGCCGCTGGCGCGATCGAACACCGCCACGCTTGCCGACTCGTGCTTGATGACGCGCTGCAGCGATTCCGACAGCGTTCGCAGCAGTTCGGGATATTCGAGACGGGAAACCAGGAGATTGTTCACATCCAGCAGGAGCCTGAGGCGGTCGCGCTCTTCGCGCAGCTCCTGCTGCAGCCGGCGGGCTTCTGCCAGTAAAGACTCGTGGGCTTCGATCATGGCTCGTCAGGTTTCGGCAACTGCCGACTGCGATTCGTCACTTGACGATATTTCGGCATCTCGGCGGAGAATCTAATAGTAGTTGGATCGGACCACTCGCTACAAGTAACTACACATCAAGAAGTTAGCAGGTGCCGATCTTCGTGTGCCGAAAGCGTCCGCCCGGCGTACCGATTGCTCTAGTCGCCGCGCATGAACCGGGAACCGCGGCTGGCATGGGTAAACGACGCTATGTATAAGCTCGAAGACGATATCCGCTCGGCAAGTCAGATCGATGCGCGCGTCATGATGACGGGCGAAAGTGGTGTGGGCAAAAGTTTCGTGGCGAATCTCATTCACCAGCTCAGTCCGCGCCGCCGGGCGCCATTTGTCGTGGTGAATGGCGCAGACGCCGTCGATGGGCTCCTGCATACCGCACGAGGCGGCACGCTGCTCTTTCAGGACATCGAAAACATACCCGCACCGGGGCAGGCCGAACTGCTACGGCTGCTGGATTCCGCCACGGCCCCGGAAAACAACGTACGGCTGATGACTGCCACCAACGTTCACCTGTTCGATCGGGTGCAGCACGGGCACTTCCGCGAGGATCTCTTCTATCGCCTCAACGTCATCCATCTGATCATTCCGCCCTTGCGCGAGCGGCCGGAAGACATTCCGTTGATGTTTCAGCACTATCTCGCCCTGCACGCGCGGGCTGAAGCGCCGCCGCGCCTCTCGACCGCCGCGCGGCAGCGGCTCGTAGAATATCCGTGGCCTGGGAATGTGCGCGAGTTGCAGGCGGTGACGAAGAACCTGAGCTCGCAGGCACTGCCCGACGTGCTCGAGCTCGAGCATCTGCCGGCGACGATTGCCGGGCTGACGACGACTAATTAGCGCCCGATTCGCGGTACCACTCGACGGTCCGGCGCAGTCCTTCCTCGAACGACACCGAGGGCTCGTAGCCGAGCAAGGCTCTGGCTTTGGAGATGTCCGCCTGCGAATCGCGCACGTCGCCCGCTCTCGTAGGGGCGTAGACCGGCTCGACATCGGCGCCGATCAACGAGCGCAGCGTGGTGAAGAGACGGTTCAGCGAAATTCTCCCGCCTGTCGCAACGTTAATCACCTCGCCCGACGCTCCTGACGTCGTTGCCGCGCGAAGCACGCCATCGACCACATTCGCAACGTAGGTGAAATCGCGCGTCTGCTCCCCGTCGCCGTGGATCGTGGGAGACCGCTTCTCGACGAGCGCCCGCGTAAACAGCGAGATGACGCCGGAATAGGGCGACGAGGGATCCTGCCTGGGGCCGAAGACGTTGAAGTAGCGAATCGTCACGGTCTCGAGACCGTAAAGCGCCGTGAACAGTTGCAGGTACTGCTCGCCGACGAGCTTCTGCAGCGCGTACGGCGACAGCGGATTGTTCGGCATGGCCTCGTGTTTCGGCAGCACCGGCGTATTGCCGTACGCCGACGAGGATCCGGCGTACACCACGCGTTTCACGCCCGCGTCCCGAGCCGCAACCAGCAGGTTCAACGTCGAGTCGATGTTTGCACGGTTGGAGGTAATGGGATCCTCCACCGATCGCGGCACCGACGGTATCGCCGCCTGATGCAGCACGTAGTCGACACCGGCGACGGCGGTTCGTGCGACGTCCAGCTCGGCCAAATCACCTTCGAGAAACTCGGCGCTGGGAAGGTGCGCGATATTTCCCCGTTTCCCCGTTACCAGGCTGTCGACGATGCGCACCCGTTCGCCGCGCCGCAACAACTCTTCGGCAAGGTGGGAACCGATGAAGCCGGCGCCGCCGGTGACGAGATACTTAGTCAATGGTCAATAGTCGAGGGTCGAGGGTCGAGGGTCGACGATGGTCGATAGTGCGTCTTTTAAAGTGCCGCAGACGGCCGTAAGCCGAATTCTGTTCCCTTGCGGGAGACGATCATTCCTCTAGCTCCGCCATCGCTGGCGGAATCGTGCGACCTACCCGGAAGCCTCGGACGGGCCGTCCGTCATCCTCCGACGCTCGCGACAGCGAGCGACGGAGAAAACGCTCCCCTATTTGGTCTTGCTCCGTGCGGGGTTTTGCCTGCCATCTGCCTTACGACAGACGCGGTGCGCTCTTACCGCACCATTTCACCCTTACCCTCCCAAGCGCGCGTGCGCGCGCGAAGGAGGGCGGTATATTTTCTGTGCCACTATTCCTTCGGGTTACCCCGACCGGGCGTTACCCGGCGCACTGCCCTGCGGAGTTCGGACTTTCCTCCCTCCAGCGCGCCTTGCGGCGCTTCGGAGAGCGATCGTCTGGCCGACTGCAGCAGCCCTATTTTAGCCCTAACCGTCGGTTTCCTGCCGGATCGCGTACTGTTCGAGCTTCTTGTAGAGATTGCTGCGCGGGGTGCCAATCACTTCGGCGGTCTTCGAGATGTTCCACCCGTTCTCGCGCAGCTTTTCGACCAGGTACGCCCGTTCGGCCGACTCCTTGAACTGCCGCAACGTACCGGCGTCCGCAGTTCCGGCGCCCGCCGCACCTCCCGCACCTGCGGCGCTCGCCGCACCCGCACCGGTCGCGCCTCCCGCGCCCGTCCCACCCGCCATCGTCCTGCCTTTGTCCGAGCGAACGTTTTCCGGCAGGTCCGCCACGTCGATCGCCTCGCGGTCCCGGTCGCTCATGATAATCAGCCGCTCGACGGTATTACGAAGCTCCCGGATGTTCCCGCGCCACCGGTACCGCCGCAGCAGGTCCATGGCCGCCGGCGTGATTTGCCGGGGGCGGAGATTGTTCTCCCGGCTCAGCACGTTGAGGAAGTGCTTCACGAGGAGTGGGATGTCCTCGGGGCGCTCGCGCAGCGGCGGCACGTAAATCGGAATCACGTTCAGCCGGAAATACAGATCCTCGCGAAACTGGCCCTGTTCGATCGCGCGCTCGAGGTCCTTGTTCGTCGCGGCAATCACGCGCACGTCGACCGTGGCGGTCTTCGCCGATCCAAGGCGCTCGACTTCCCCTTCCTGCAGCACGCGCAGCACCTTGGCCTGCGTCTTGAGGCTCATGTCGCCGACTTCGTCGAGAAAGATCGTCCCGCGGTCGGCCTGTTCGAACTTGCCCATCTGCCGTTCGGTTGCGCCCGTGAACGACCCTTTTTCGTGGCCGAACAGCTCCGACTCGATGAGATCCTCGGGGATGGCCGCGCAGTTGACCTGCACGAACGACGCCCGGCTGCGAGGGCTCTCTCGATGGATCGCGCGCGCGACCAGCTCTTTGCCGACGCCGCTCTCGCCTTGAATCAGGACGGTCGCGTTGGTGGGGGCCGCACGCTTGATCGCGTCCTCGATGACGCGCAGCGCGCTGCTCGTCCCGACAATCTGATACTTCCGATCGACGGCCTGCCTCAGCGATCGGATCTCGTCCTCTGCCGTGCGCCGTCCCTCGCGCTCGCGCTGCAGCTCGAGCTCTTTTTCGATCGCCTGCTGGAGCGTCGCGCCCATGCCTTCGGAGCCCTTCTCGACGAACGCCGCGGCGCCCCGCGATCGCGCTTCGAATCCGGACTGCGCATCGTTCAAGGCCGAGAGCATGATCACCGGCACTGCGGGGTTCTGACGCCGGATGCGCTCGAGCGTCTCGAACCCGTCCATCCCCGGCATCTTGATATCGAGCACGACGAGATCGATCGACTCGCGTCCGAGACGATCGAGACCGTCCTGCCCCGAGGCGGCGTCGAGCACCTGGAAAGCGCCGCCGTACTCGAGACGCTGCCGCACGCTGTCGCGCACGGCCTTGTCGTCGTCGATGATGAGGATCCGCGATTTCACGGCGCGTCGACGCGGATCGCGCGAATCGCGCGCGCTTCGAGGCCGGGCATATAGACGTAGACGGCCAGCACATCTCCGGGATGCGCCGCCCGGGCAAGGCGGTTATAGGACTCTGCCGACGTAACCGGCCGCCGATTGATTTCCATCAGAACGTAATCGCGCTGGATGCCGGCGTCCCACGCCGCGCTCAGCGGATCCACGCGGACGACGACAACGCCGCTGATGCCGTCGGGAAGACGCAGCCGTCTCGCCGCTTCGCGATCGAGGTCGCGTACGCCCAATCCAAGCGGCATCCGGACGGCACCCGAAGGGCTGAGCGAGGGCTGCAGAGGATCGGTGCCGGCCGCCTGACGGCTGGGGCGCTCGCCCAGCCTCACGGGAAGCACGTGTTCGTGGCCATCGCGCATCACCTGCAGCCGGGCGATCGTGCCAGGTCCGCGGCGGGCGACCTCGCGGATGATCTCGTCGTTGGTGGCGATCCGGCGGCCGTCAATCGCGGTGATGAGATCGTAGGGACGCAGGCCGGCACGGGCGCCGGGAGAACCGGCCGTTACATCCTGGACAATCGCTCCGCGCAGCGTGCCGAGTTTGAGCGACCGCTGGAGATCGGGATCGATGTCGGTCAACCCGACGCCCATGTAGCCGCGCAGCACGCGACCCTGGTTCTTCAACTGCGGCAGAATGGCGGTCGCCTCGTTGATGGGCACGGCGAAGCCGATATTGCTCGCCCGCTGGCTGATGGCCGAATTGATGCCGACGACTTCGCCGCTTCCGTTGATGAGCGGGCCGCCGCTGTTCCCGAAATTAATCGCGGCGTCGGTCTGAATGTAGTTATCGAGGCTCGTATCGAACAGCTTGCGGCCGAGATAGCTGACGACGCCGACCGTCACCGTGTGTTCGTATGCGAGCGGATTTCCGATCGCGCAGACCCACTCGCCGACGCGCAGCGAATCGGAGTCGCCGAGCGGCGCAACAGGCAGCCCGACGGCGTCGACTTTGACCAGCGCGATGTCGGTATCGGGGTCGATGCCCAGCGCGCGTCCCGGCAGGCTGCGACCGTTCGAGAACTTCACGAGAATGCGCTCGGCGTTCTGGATGACGTGATAGTTCGTCAGGATGATGCCGTTTCGGTCGATGACGAAGCCGCTGCCCGACTGGGGGCGCACGCCCCCCGGCCGCTCGCCGCCGCCCCCTTCTTCGAACGAGTCGAGCGAGCGCCGGCGCCGATTCGAATCGCCACGCGTCGTCGCTTCGATGTTGACGACCGCCGGATTGATGCGCTCGGCGACGTCGGCAAAATTGACGAGCCCCGCGCTTTGCCTCGAGACCGGCGCGGACGCGGCTGGACGCACCACCGGCGGTTGAACGATC
>JADMIO010768774.1_pt1 | contig 42130 bp, 30 predicted proteins | sample 8958161 | NCBI WGS metagenome assembly JADMIO01 (sample SAMN16585339, study PRJNA669376) | soil metagenome | isolation source: Crop rotation soil | place: USA: Cullars Rotation, Alabama | collected 2011 | reverse complement strand
AGATCCCCGCCACGGGCTCCTCGCGGCGCTGCATCGAGCGCACGACCCCGGCGGCGACTGGATCCTCGTAGCTCGCGAACACCACCGGCGTCGACCCGGCGTTCTGGGCGGCGACCCGGGCGGAGCGCGTGGTCGGCGCGACGATCAGCGCCGCATCGGCGCGCCGGGCCTCGACGACGGCGTGCTCGAGCGCGGCCACGGAATCACCGGGCGCCAGGAACATGCGGAAGCGGGCGCCCACGGGCAAGGCGAGGGTCGACTTGCGGACCAGCCCCTGGAGGTAGTCGAAGTCGCCCCCCGGATCGGCCCCCGTGCCGAGATAGGCGACGAGCACAGGCGGCAGCGGTGCGACTGAATCGGCGGTAAGGGCACCCCCGAGCAGCACGCCCAGGCCCCCCGCGACCAACGCATGAGCCATTCGGCCAATTCGCATGCGACCTCCGGGCCGATATTGTGCCTGCGCGAGCCCCCCGAGGTATCGCAGGACCGCCCGCGCGGTGACGCACAAGCAACAATCGAGGAGAGAGCCAATGACCGCAGAGACCACCGCCTTCGCCTGGCTGGAGATCCCGTCCACGTCCCTGGGTTCGTCGTTCAGCAATACCTTCACGCTGTCGTTCACGCCGGCCAACTGCCCCGACGCGGACAACGTGACGCCGCCCCGACCCAAGAACCTTCCCAACTCGAACCCGAAGTCCGTCTCGATCTGCACCCACGGCGGCACGTGGCAGATCAGCGGCAGCGTCGGCAGCCTCAAGGTGGCGGGCGGCCCCTACTCGATGATGAACAACGCCAACGACTGGGACCCGTCGACCGACAAGGCCACCTGGAACGGCGATACCGACGTCCTGGTCTTCGCCGTCAAGTTCAAGCAGGTCTGAGCAAGTATCCGGGCTGCTTCGGGGTCAGGTCTCCGACCTGACCCCGGCATTCAATTCAAGCCGACGACGCCGCCACCCGGTCGCTCACCCGCGCCAGCCATCGATACAGCGCCAGAGCCGCCAGCACGAAGCCCACGCCGCCGAGCCACAGCGCCGCATGCGCGAAGCCGTCGCCGACGAGCCCCAGCGGCGCATCCTTGCCGCTGAACACGGTCAGCGCCGCGAGGGCCACGCCGAACAGCCCTTCGCCCACGATCATCCCGCTGGCCAGCAGCACCCCGAGCTGCCTGGCGGAGGCCGGCCGGGCCGACGCGTTCGCGCGCCGCTCCCAGATCCACCCGACGAACGCGCCGATGACGACCGTCAGCGTCGTCCCCATCGGCAGGTAGATGCCCAGGCCCACGGCCAGCGGCGGCAACTGCACGTGGCTGCCGGGCTTGCGGAAGCGCTTGATCGCCTCGTCGATGGCCACCAGCGCCACGCCGAGCAGCGCGCCCTTGCCCAGCAGGTTCCAGTCCAGGTCGCCTTGCAGAACACCCTTGGCCAGGGCCGAGATCAGCGCGGCCTGCGGGGCGGCCAGGGCCTTGGTCGGATTGGCTCCCGGCGCGCCGGCGAAGCCGTAGGCCTTCTGCAGCAGGTCGAGCACCGGCGGGATCACGAGCGCGCCGGCAATCGTGCCGATCACCAGCGCCACCTGCTGGCGCCACGGCGTGGCGTCGACAAGCTGGCCGGTCTTGAGATCCTGCAGGTTGTCGTTGGCCACCGTGGCCGCCGCGATCACGACGGCCGTGACGAACAGCGTGAAGGCCACCAGCGCCGGGCCGGCGCTCGCCGGCAGCATGGGCTTGACGGCCCCCGCGATGAGCAGCGCCGCGCTGATGACCACGATGATGCCCACGCCCGAGAGCGGACTGTTGCTCGAGCCGATCAGGCCCGCCATGTAGCCGCACACGGCGGCCACGAAGAAGCTCATGAGCGCGATGTAGGCGATGCCGCCCACCACGAGGATCGCGGTGGCCGAGCCCAGGCCCGCGTTCGTGCTCACGTTCGCCAGCAGCCAGCCCACGGGCACCAGGCAGGCGAGCGTGACGCCGGCGACCCAGCCGATCGGCAGATCCTGCTCGGTGCGCGGCAGCGACGCGCCCTGGCCGGCCTTGCGCACCCGCGAGGCCGCCATCGCCGACGCCAGCCCCGAGCCCACGGGCTTGACGAGCTTGATCAGCGTCCACACCGCGGCCACCGCGATCGCGCCCGCGCCGATGAAGCGCACCTGCTTGGCCCAGACGCGGGTCGCATACCCGGCCACGTCGGCGCTGCCGTCGAAGGGCAGCAGGCTCGTCAGATACGGCACCCCGCCCGCCCAGGCGATCAACAGGCCCACGAGGATGGCCACGCCGACCCACAGGCCGACCAGGTGGCCCACGGCCAGCAGGGCCAGCGACATGCTCACGTCGACACCCGAAGCCGCATTGCTGCTGCGGCTCAGGCGGAAGTAGCCCAGGACGTCCGCGGCAAAGATCTGCATCGCCACGACCACCTGGAACGCCGCCGAGGCAATGCCGCCCCAGACGATGGCGAGCAGGCCGGCGCGGTTCTCGGCCGCCGCACCCTCGCCTCCCTCGGCACCCACCTTCAGCACCTCGGCGCAGGCCACGCCCTCGGGATAGGGCAGGTCGGACGTCGTCACGAGCGCGCGGCGCAGCGGGATCGAGTAGGTCACCCCCAGCACCCCGCCCAGCGCGCAGATGATCACGCAGGTGACGTAGGGAAAGCCGTTCCACCAGCCGATCATCACCAGCCCGGGCAGCACGAAGATGATGGACGAGATCGCGCCGGCCGCCGAGGCCACCGTCTGCACGATGTTGTTCTCCTGGATGGTCACGCCGCGCGCGTAGCGCAGCAGGCCCATGGAGATGACCGCCGCCGGGATCGAGGTGGCGAAGGTCAGGCCCGCCTTCAGGCCGAAATAGACGTTGGCCGCCGTGAACAGCAGCGTGATCAGGAAGCCGAGCACGACCCCGCGCAGGGTCAGCTCGTTGGTGGATGGAACGACTGCTTTCAAGGGAACTCCTCGGGATCAAGCCGCGCATCATCCCCCAAGTGGGAGGAAGTCGGCATAGTGACTACTCGCAGCGTTGCGTGGATCGCGTCTCGGCGGCCCCCCTATCCGGGGCAAGTCATTCCTCGAGAGGCGCGCTGCCGACCGCCTCGGCCGCCGCCCCGCGCACCGCCCGCTTGCGCTCCGCCTTGTGCGAATACATCGCCTGGTCGGCCTCGCGCATCAGGTCGGCCGGATCGTTGCCGCGGCCCCACCGCACCATCCCGAAGCTGATCCCCGCCCGCTCGAAGCCGAAGGCGCGCAGCTCGCCATCGAGCAGCTCCAGGTGCTCCAGGAGCCGCGACTGCTGCCGGCACGCCGCCAGGATCGCGAACTCGTCGCCCCCCAGCCGATAGCAGCGCGCGCCCTCGCCTTCCACGGTGCGCAGCCCGCGCCCGACGGCGCGGATCAGCTCGTCGCCGCGATGATGGCCGTGACGGTCGTTGACCTGCTTCAACCCGTCGAGGTCGATCATCACGAGCAGGCAGTCGTCCTCGTCCGGCCGCAGGCCGCGCACGCCCCGATCGCGCACCATCTGGTCGAAGGCGTAGCGATTGCCCAGGCCGGTCATCGGATCCGTGTGCGCCACGTGCAGCGCGCGGGCGAGCTGCGCCCTCGCCTCGTCCTTCTCCTGCACCAGCAGCCGGATCCGGTCGGCCAGCGCGAAGGCCTGCAGCAGCGCCTCCACCGCGCTGCCCAGGAGCGTCAACGCCTCGGCGTTCTCCACCAGGTCGGGGATCAGGCCCAGGTTGCCGGGCAGGATGATCATCCCCGGCAGGGCCAGCGCGCTGAAGGCCAGCACGAAGAAGCGCGCCGGACGGTAGCCTGCGCGCAGGCTCGCGACGCCGCTGGCGATCATCACCACCAGCCACACCGAGATCAGCACCGAGGCCACGAGGTTCGCCCACGGCACCGCGAACGCCGCCACGGGGGCCAGCAGCAGGCTGGCGGCGATGATGAAGCGATGGATCCGGTGCAGCCCCGGATGGCGGCGACGCAGGTCGAGGAAGTCGATGCAGAACAGCGATGCGGCCGCCGGCAGCAGGAAGAACGGGATGTAGTGCGCCCACAGCGCGTGCCAGCCCCACAGCTCCGCGGGGATCTGGAAGACCATGGCCCAGGCCCAGACCGAGAGGCCCAGCTGCAAGGCGTAGTAGAGGTGCGCCCGCGCGCGGACCAGCGCGTAGAGGAACAGGTTGAAGAGGCCCAGGGCCAGCATGGCGCCCAGGGCGCCCAGGACGATCAGGTTCTCATGGAGCACCTTGGGCGGGTAGGCCGAGCGGACGCCGATCTCGAGGCGCGGGGTCGAGGCGAAATAGCGGCTGTCCAGCCTGACCAGCGCGACGTAGTCGACGCCCGGGGTCAGCGTCACGTCCTGCCCGTAGTGCAGCGAGTAGGCGCGTGGCTCGCCGTAGCCTGAAATGCGGCGCTGCACCGTGCCGTCGCTACCGCCCAGCCGCAGTTCGACCCGTTCGATCAGCGTGTTGTTGGGATCGAAGATCCACCGGGTCTCCGGCGCGTCATGGCGCAGGCGGGCCAGGAGCCAGTAGTGGCCGCCCTGGAGGCTGATCTGCCGGGCGGGCGGGTGGTGGGCGAACCAGGCGGGCAAGTCCGTGCCGTCGGCGGGGAAGGCCTCGTCGGCCTCCGCCTGCGCGAGCCGGGCCGAGGCGACCATGTCCACCGTGTCGCCGACGTGCGGACGCAGTACGGGCAGGGGGTCGCCCGCGGCCTTCGCTGCCCCGACGAGGCACGACCCACCCAGGACGAACCACAGGACGAGGCGCAAGGCGCGCCCCGCCAGCCCTCCGACAAGACCGACGACCCTCGAGATAGCCACTTCTTCGGCGAGCCGACCCCGCCGCGGAATGTTGTAGTTGCCGGATTGTCGGGGCAAACGGCCGGGTTGCTGGCGTGGGAAGGCCGCCTTTTTCACGCGATGTCGCCGCCACGTCGAAGCCGATGTCGAATTGCGGCCTCACCATTCGTCGGACCGGCGCGGGCCCCATCGACCCGGCCCGGGAAAGTCGCCATGAAGCTCCTCCTCACTTCCGCCGGCATCAAGAACGCCAGCATCCATCGGGCGCTGCTCGACCTCCTGGGCAAGCCGATCGCGGACTGCAACGCCCTGTGCATCCCCACCGCGTCCTACGGTCACCCGATGTGCAATCCCGGCGTGGCCTGGCGCTTCATCGCCGGCAAGTCTCCCTGTCCGATGATCGAGCTGGGGTGGAAGTCGCTGGGCGTCCTGGAACTCACCGCGCTGCCGACCATCGGCAGGGAACGCTGGGAGCCCTGGGTCCGCGAGGCGGATGTCCTGCTGGTCGATGGCGGCGATGCCATGTACCTGTGCCACTGGATGCGGGAGTCGGGACTCGCGAACCTGTTGCCTTCGCTGGAAAGAACGGTCTGGGTCGGGCTCAGCGCCGGCAGCATGGTGATGACGCCGCGGGTCGGCGAGGCCTTCGTCGAAACGAAGCCGCCCCTCACCGGGGACGACCAGGCACTGGGCGTCGTCGACTTCGCGATCTTCCCTCACCTGGACTACCCGGATTTCCCGTCGAACACGATGGCCTGCGCGGAGCGATGGGCGGCCGGCATCGGGTGTCCGGCCTACGCCATCGACGACCAGACCGCCATCCAGGTGGTCGACGGCAAGGTCGAGGTCGTCTCCGAGGGGCACTGGCGGTCGTTTCCCGGCTGAGCCCTCGCCAGCGCTCACCGGCGACCCGGCGCCTCCGTGGCGACGAGCACACCCGCCTGCGAGGCGGCGGGCGCCGGGGCGAGGTGCGCCACCGCCGCCTCGCGCTCCATGCGGGCGATGGCGCCGGCCGAGGCGAACTGGCCCAGGGCCACGGCGGCAGCAGCGGCGGCGAAGCAGAGGCGGGTGATGACGCTGGACGGGTTCATGAGGTCTCCTCGGGGGTTGCGACCGGTGGGTCGTTGTCGATGGCCTCACTGTCGTCCCGCACCCCTCTTCCAGTCCTTTGCGCGTCCTGAATCGTTCTGAATGAAGTGAAGGCGCCCTCGGCGCCTTCCTCTTCGGTCGAGGTCAATCGCGTCGAGCCGGCGGGCCGCCCCGTGCCAGCGCCGCCGCCTGCCGGGCATCCATGCCGCGTCCTTCGCTCCAGCCCTCTTCCCAGGCCCGCGTCCCGCAAGCCGATCGCGCCGCCTCGAGGGCGGCGTCGTGCTCGGCGAGTTCGGGGCCTTCCATGCGGACGTTCTTCCGCTCCATGACCTCCTGCGTCGCCCCGAGGAGCCGGGCCGCGCGCGCCGCGTCGCCTTGGCTGATCGCGATGCGCGCGGCGGTGGCGAGGGCGCAGGCGAAGTAGACGGTGAAGCCGTGCTTCTCGGCGAGCTCCAGGCACTGCCGCACGTGCCGCAGGGCGTCGTCGAAGCGCCCGAGCCGGTGCTCGGCGCACGCCAGCAATCGCAATGACGAGGCGATGCGATGCTGGTGCTGCAGTTCCAGGTACTGCGCGAGGCTGTCCTGGAAGCAGCGGCGGGCCTCCTCGAAGTCGCCCCTCGCGTAGGCCACCTCGCCCAGGATCTCCGTGACGAACCCGATGCCCCAGGCGTTGTCGAGCCGGCGATACAGCGCCATCGCCTCGAGCAACAGCGGCCCGGCCCCCACCGAGTCGCCCTGCTCGTTGAGCAGGCAGGCGACGTTGGTGAGGCTCTCCGCGGCCCGCCGATCGTCGCCCCCGCGGCGAGCCGCCTCCACCGACGCCCGGAAGCCGGCGATCGCGCCGGCGCGATCCCCGGCGAACAGCACCGCGTGCGCGAGCCAGGACAGGCAGGCCGCCTCGTCGCTCCGATCGCCCTGCGCGCGGCAGCGTTCCAGTGCCTCGGTCGCGTAGCACTCGAGGCGATCCGGCAGGCCCTGCTCGAAGGCCAGCGCGCACAGCCCGAGCGACAGGCGCATCCGCGTCGCGTGCGCCACCTCGACGCCAGGATGCGCCAGCAGCGCGTCGCAGCGCCGCATCGCTTCGACGTGATAGCCGCGCTCGCGCCAGAACGGGATCAGCGAGGCCGCCGCGCGCAGGCCGAGCGCGACGTCGTGCCCGGCCGCCCAATCTAGGCACGCGCGCAGGTTGTCGTGCTCCAGGGCCAGGACAGCGCGCGACGCGCCGCGCGGCCCGGCGCCCACGCCGGCCCCATGAGCCTCGGCGAGCTCGACGAACCACGTCGCGTGGCGCCGGCGCACCGCATCCTCCTCCCCGCTCACGGCAAGCTGCTCGCAGGCGAGGCTGCGCGGCGATTCGAGCAGTCGATAGCGCGGCGACGCGTGGGGGGCGTCGGGATCCGGGAGCACCGCCACCAGCGAGCGGTCGACGAGGTCGCCGAGCGCATCGAGGACGGCCCACTCGTCGAGCGGCCCCGGCGGGTCATCGGCCGCCACGTGCCGGATCGCCTCCAGCGAGGCGCTGCCGGCGAACACGGCGAGGCGCCGGAACACGGCCCGCTCCTCCTCACCGAGCAGCGCGTGGCCCCACTCGAGCGTCGCGCGCAGCGTGCGCTGCCGCGTCGGGGCGTCGCGATGGCCGCCGGTCAGCACCCGCAGCCGCTCGTCGAGGGCCGCCGCGAGTCCACCCAGCCCGAGCAGCGCCACGCGCGCCGCGGCCAGCTCGATCGCGAGCGGCATCCCGTCCAGGCGCCGGCAGGTCTCGACCACCTGCGTCACGTTGTCGTCGGTCAACGCGAAGCGCCGGTCGGCGGCCTCCGCGCGATCGACGAACAGCGCGATGGCGCCGTGTGCGGCAGCCTCCTCGGCACCGCTCGCCGCCACCGGCACGGAGAGCCCGTCCAGACGATAGACGCGCTCGCCCTTCACCTTGAGCGGCGCCTGGCCGGTGACCACGATCCGCAGGCCGGGCGCCGCGGCGAGCAAGGGCCCGACGACGGCCGCCACGCCGTCGACGAGATGCTCGACGTTGTCCAGCGCCAGGAGCGCCTTCAGGGGCGCGAGCTGCTCGCACAGCGCGGCCGCCGGATCGGACTTCCCGAGCTCGAGCCCGAGCGCGCCGCCCACGGTGCGGGCGACGTCCGCAGGATCGGTCAAGGACGCCAGCTCGACGAAGTCGACCCGATCCAGCGCCGCGTCGGCCTCCAGCAGCAGGTGCCGCACCAGGCTCGTCTTGCCGATCCCACCCGGCCCGACGACCGAGACGAGGCGATGCTCCCGCGTCAGCGCATGCAAGGCCGCGAGTGCGTCCTCCCGGCCGACCAGGGACGAAGCGCCTGTCCCCAGGGAGGCGCCGGCGCGCCGGGGCGCCCTCCCGGCTTCGGCCGCGGCGACCGGCTCCGGCATCGCCGACGCCTCGCCGTCGATGCGCCGCACGAAGCGGTAGCCGCGCCCGGGGATCGTCGTGATCGCGTCGTTGCCCAGGGCCTTGCGAATCTGGCTCATCTGGACGTGCAGGTTGTTCTCCTCCACGACGACGTCGGGCCAGACCAGGTCGAGCAGTTCGTTCTTCGTGACGAGCCGGCCCGGGCGTTCCGCCAGGGCCACGAGCATGTCGAACGCGCGCGAGCCGAGCGCCCGCGGAGTGCCGTCGACGACCAGCCGCCGATCCCGCGGCCACAGCTCGACACCCCCGAAGCGGATGACCGCTGCGGCATCGCCCGCGGAAGGCATCGTCATCGTCGGCCCCCTCTTGGCCAGCTTGTGCGCGCAGGGTAAGCGTCCCGGGGTGGGCAGTCCAGGGGGAGGTATCGGCTGGCGTACCGCGAACGGCAATGCGATTCCTTCGGATGTGCGGGCGAGCTTCTCTCATTCCCTAAGCCGGACCTTCGATGATCGAGGCCGCACTTCATGGGTGCGTCCTCGCACCTCGGATGTCCGGACTTGGAGAAAGGATCACCGGCGCCGGGAATCGCAGGTCCCGAACCGGACTCCAAAGGTGCGGCGTCGTTCTTCCAGTTCCCGGAGTCGCACTTCCGAAGTGCGAGGCCGGGGAGCAGGAGTTCGCAGACGGATCTCCGAGACCCGCCGGCGACGGCGAGGACTCAGTCTTCCATGGCGCGACAGCCCGAGCCGGCGCAGGCCTTCAGTGGGTCGAGCCGTCCGCGCAGGTTCGCCATCTGCGTCCTGCGCGACGACGACGTGTCGTCGTGCAGGCTCGACATCTGCAAGGGATCGACGGCGAGGTCGTAGAACTCGAGGTCGGTCTGCACCGCGGTGACCGGGTCGAGCGTCTGCGCATACACCAGCACGAGCGCGCCCGCGGGATCGAGCGTGAGCGCGGGGTCCTTCGAGCGAATCATGTAGTACGGCGGATTGTTGCGTGCCGGCTGGTACTCGGGCGGCAGTTCGACCAGCATCGTGCGGCGGCCTTTCGCGCCCGCGTCCCCTCGTGCCAGTGGCAGCAGGGAGCGGCCGTCCACGGACGCGCCCGGCACGACGCCGGCCACGTCGGCGATCGTGGGCGCCCAGTCGTTGTTCATGACCCACTCGGGCGTCGACCGCGCCGTCGCCTGGCCGGGAACGTGGATGACCATCGGCAGGCGGATCGACTCCTCGTAGAGATTGATCTTGCCGTCGCGACGGTGCGTGCCGTACTGGAAGCCGTTGTCCGACGTCACCAGGATCATCGTGTCGTCGTAGTGGCCAGTGGCCATGAGCGTCGCGGCAATGCGGCCGACCATGTCGTCCACCGCCCGGATCGCGGCGACCTTGCTGTCGTAGCCGTCCTGCTCCAGCTTGGCGTCCAGCACCGGAAGGCGGCGCATCCATGTGGGCTTGTCGCGCATATCCGCTTCGTTGAAGGAGAGGAGCGAAAGCGCGGGCAACTTCGCGGGCGGCGTGTGGACGTAGCGCAAGGGCGGCCGGATGCTCGTGCCCGAATCCTCGCCGCCGTTGGCGCAGTCCTCGTAGTGCGGTGCCACGGGCGTCATCGTGAGGAAGAAGGGCCGCGGGTCGTTCGCCTGCAGGAAATCCACGCCCATCTGCGCAAGCACGTCGGTCTGGTAGTCCGCGTCCGCCGTGCCGTAGGTGCGGGCGTAACGGCCATCCATCGAGAGCGTGTAGCCGTACATGCAGTAGGTCGAGGTGCCGCCCGAGACGAGCGCGCGCCAGGTGTCCCAGCCGGGCGGCACGTAGGCGTAGCTCTTGTACCCGTTGAGATACTTGCCGATCAGGCCGGTGCGATAGCCGGCGTCATGCAGCCAGGTCGCGACTGTGGACGCGTCGTGGAAATTCTTGAATCCACCGAAGGGACCGTCGCCGCGGATGACGCCGTGGTTGTGCGGGAATTGACCGGTGAGGTAAGTCGCACGCGATGGGCAGCACCATGACAGCGACACGAAGGTCTGTTCGAAGGTCGTGCCGCGATCGATGACGTGCCGCTGGATGTTCGGCAGATAGCCGCGACCCAGGGCCGTCTGCCACACGGAGGTGTCCAGGTCGTCCATCATGACGACGACGATGTTGGGCCGCGCGACACCTGCGTGCACGGCATCCGCGCGCAACGGCAGCGCGAGCACGGCGGCAACCGCGGCCAGCAACAGGAACAAGGCGCAAGCGGGGCGGCGGGCGCCGGCCCGAAGCCAGAGGAAGAGATGGTGCATGGGATGTGATCCGGGTGATTCCTCCTGCCTGGCCCTCGCATCGTCGGTGTCTTGGATGCGTTGCATCCTAGGGGCCCCCGGAGTTCGCGGGCAGTCTTCGAGGTAACACCTGTGGCCTGATGTGACCTCCTGGCGGGCCCTGAACCTGACTCAACAAGTGCGGCGTTGGTCTTCCAGTTCCGAGCGCGACCCGCGCCAACCGGAGTCTCGAGCGGCTCCGGCGTAAGGAAGCGCGCCCCTCTTCGACTCACGAGAGCGCCATCGACGGCGATGTCCCTCGACTCCGGGAGGAACCCCGACATGAAAGATCCGATCCCTCGCGCGACCACGGCGAGCGCGCAGAGCGGCTCCCTGCAGCCGCCATCGCCATGATGCGGCGATGGTTCCAACGGGCGGTGCTGTCGCGCCTGTGGCTCACGTTCGTCGTCCTCGGCGTCAGCTTCTTCGCGTTCGGCGCCGGCACCGTCAATCTGGGCATGCTCTTCATGGCCAATGCCCGCCTGCTGGGCGACTACGGCTGGCAGGCCGTGCGCGACGGCGGATTCCGCCAACTGCTGGAACTCGTGGCCACCGGCTACCTGAGCGCCGCGGCCTACGTCGTCTTCAAGACCTGCGAGCACCGCCTGTCGGAGTGGCTGGGCCATCGCCCGGAGCCCGATGTCGGGCCCTGAGGCCTCCTGCTTGCCGGTCTCCGATCACCCGACAACGGCCGCAAGCAGAAGCCCTCGGCGCGGGGGGCCTTCAGGGATTGACCAGGACCGTGTCCCGCGCGCCCTGGCCTCCCACCGACGCATAGATCCGGATGGACGACGGCACGCCGATCTTGAAGCTGTCGATCCTGAACGTGGCCGTGGTCTGGCCTTCTGGAACCGTCACCGTGGGCGGCACCGTGATCGCGCCGAACCCCGCGAACAGCGCGACGACCGTTCCACCGATCGGCGCCGGTTCGAACAAGGTCACCTTGCCCGTCGCGCGCTTGCCGGACTGCATTTCCTTCGGAGCCGAGACCTTCTTGACCGGCCCCAGGTCGCCGGGAGCTATCCTGAAAATGGCACCCCGCCCCTTCTTGCCGCCCAGCGCCGCCGTGCCATAGAGCCTGCCGTCGATCCCTTCGATCAGCCTGGCGTTGGGGATGATGCCTTCCGGCACGTCCGGGTCGAAGGAATGCAGCACGCGCAGGTCGCCGTCCGTCGTCAGACGGAACACGTCGCCGCCCTGGGGATCGAGCAAGCCGCCGTGCTCCGTGCTTCCATACAGGAATCCGTCCGCTGCCTGCGTGACCGGAAAGAACGGTCCCTTACCATCCGCGCCATCGAATTGGTTGACGACCGTGACGACGCCCTCGGCCACCTTGAAGACCGATCCGGAGCCGATGTCTTCCGTGGTGTAAAGGGCGCCGCCCGCCGCCTGCGTCGGACCACTGTGCGTCTCCATGTTCGGCAGTTGCGCCACCACCTGGAAGCCGCTGCCGTCCGTACCGATCCTCCACATCGTCCCGCCGCCGGCCGCCCCGCCTTCGCGGGCCGTCCCGTAGATTGCGCCGTCGGTCGCCTGCATCACGTAGCCGTTCGGATGAATGCCGTTCCCGTCCGACAACTGGAAGGAATGCAGATACGTGATCTCGCCGGCGGCCGGATCGAAGCGGAAGATCGTCCCGAACCCCAGGTGATCGACGTCGCGGAAATCGCCGCCCTGCTCGGTCGTGCCATAGAACATGCCGTCGCCGGCCAGGAACAACCCGGGCTGCGGCCGCGCACCGTCGCAGCACACGCTGCCATCGCCGAAGCGATGGAGGATCTTGAAGCCCTGGCCGCCGAGCGCGATGCTGAAAAGCACGCCGCCGCCGCCACGGTCCTTTTGCCCGCCCAGGCGTGTCACCCCGAAGAGCTTGCCCGAGGGGCCTTCCACGAGGCCGCTCGGGTAGTAGCCATCCCGTGCCTCGAACACATGCAGGCGCTGAAGGCGACCCGAGGCCTCCATGCGGAACAAGGTGCCGCAACCGTCCGGCGCCAGGCAGCCTTCTCGATCACCGCCCGTGGTGGCCGCTCCGTAGAAATTGCCGTCGGAGGCTTGGATCATGCCCGTGGGGGCGGTGCCGTCGTCGCCGTTGAAATGGTGGAGGACTTGCAGTGAATCGGCGTGCGCGGGAAGCCAGGCGGTGGCGAAGAGGCTCGCGATTGCGGCGACCAGCGGCCGGGAATTGGGCGTCATGGGGTGCGGCTCCTGGAGGTGGATGCATCGTCACGGGCGGGCAAGGTGTGGCCATCGGGGATAGACCTGACTTGGGGCTGAACGTAGCGATTGGGAACGGCCTTGGGTTGGGCAGTGTCTGCATCAGACTGTCTGCCGTCGATCGTGTCCGGCGGTCGAAGGACGGCGGCTTCCGAAACCTGACCTTGAGCATCGAACTGCACCGCCGTCAGATGACCTTCCGCAACCGGTCGGTCATCGACCGCCCAAAGGATGACGCCGTCAGGCTGCGGCCGGGGCAAATCGAGTGACTGGTCTCGCCGTCGATGAACTCATCATCTCGACCCGTTGGCTGACGACAATTACCTTGGCCGGCCGACGACAACTATCTTGGCCTGTTGAGGGCCGGTGCCGGGCAGGTCCGGAGGCGGGGCTAACGTGAGCTTCAGACGACAGTTCTGAAGGCGAGCGGATGCCCGGCAAGAGGATCACGGATCACCAAGTGCACCAGTACAAGCAAGACCGCAATCGCATGACCCAGGTGGCGGCCGCTGCCAGAGCCGGGCTCAGCGAGCGCAGCGCGCGACGAATCGAACAGAGCCAGGAGTTGCCCTCGCAGCGACCGGCCAGGACATGGAGGACGCGGCCCGACCCGCTGGCCGAAGTCTGGGAGACTGAGGTCGTGCCGCTGCTGCAGGCCGACGCCGAACTCAACGCCGTCACCTTGCTGGAGGAACTCCAGCGCCGCCACCCGGCCGACTTCGGCGACGGCGTGCTGCGCACCCTGCAGCGCCGGGTTCGACAGTGGCGAGCCGTGCATGGTGCCGAGCGCGAGGTATTCTTCGCGCAGGAGCATCCGCCGGGCCGACTGGGGCTGTCGGACTTCACCGTTTGCGACGACCTCGCCGTGGAAATCGCCGGCGCGGCGTTTCCTCACCGGCTGTACCAGTTCGCGCTCGCGCATTCGGGCTGGCGGCACGCCGTCGTGGTCACCAGCGGCGAGAGCTTCATGGCGTTGTCCACGGGGCTGCAGGCGGCGCTCTGGCGCCTGGGCGGCGTGCCCGAGGAGCACCGCACCGACAGCCTCTCGGCGGCCTTCAACAACCTGGCCGAGGCGCAGGAGCTCACGCGCCGCTACGACGACCTGTCACTACGGCATGCGCGCGAGCCGCTGCAACCCGGGGCAGTCGCACGAGAACGGCTCCATCGAATCCCGACACGACTCGTAGAAGAAGGCACTCGACCAGGCCCTGAGACTGCGCGGCAGCCGTGCCTTCGACGACGTGGCCGGTTATGAGGCTTTCGTCGACCAGATCGTGCAGCGCTTCAACGCGCGTGTGGGCAAGCGCTCGGCCGATGAGCGCGCCGTGCTTCGCCCGCTGCCGGCGCGACGCACCGCCGAATACGAGGAGATCCCGGCGCGCGTGAGCAAATACGGCATCTTCACCGTGAAGACGATGCAGTACAGCGCCCCGAGCCAGCTCATTGGCCACCGGCTCATGGTGCGGCTGCACGAGCGCCACATCGAATGCTGGCTTGGCGGTCAATGCGTGCTGACGATGCCGCGCGCGACCTACCGTGGCGGCCAGAAGTACGCGCGCCAGATCGACTACCGGCACCTCGTCTCGGCGTTGCGGCGCAAGCCCGGCGCCTTCGCGCGCTGGGTGCTGCGCGACGCGGCCTTCCCACGCGCGGTGTACCGCCAGACGTGGGAGCGGCTGGCCGCTGCATTGCCCGAGCGCGAAGCCTGCAAGGTCATCGTGGGGCTGCTCAGCTTGGCGGCCGATGGGCACAAGGCGCAACTGGCCAGCGAGCTCGAGCAGCTCATCGAACTCGACCAGTTGCCCGACCTGCGCGCGCTGAGCGAACTGCTGGTGCCGCCGAAGACGACCCTGCCCGAGGTGACGGTGGAGATGGCCGCGCTGTCGTCCTACGACTCGCTCATCGAGGTGGCGCAATGAGCGGCGCCGCGCCGATCTCCGCGCGGCTGGGCCTGATGCTCACCGAGTTGCGCATGCCCACCATCAAGCGCGTGGCCGCCGACCTGTGCCGGCAGTCCGACGGCGAAGGCTGGCCAGGCCAGCGCCTTCTCGAAGCGCTCTTCGAGCACGAACTCGCCGAGCGCGAGACGCGCCGCATCGACCGCCATCGCGCCGAGGCCAACCTAAGCCCCGACAAGCGGCTGTCGAACTTCGACTTCTCGGCCGTGCCCAGCGTCTCCAAGGCGCAGGTCATGGCCCTGGCCGAGGGGCACGAGTGGCTCGACGGAGGCGCCAACGTCCTGCTCTTCGGACCGCCCGGGGTGGGCAAGAGTCACCTCGTGAGCGGGCTGTGCCACGCGCTCATCGAGTCTGGCCGCCGGGTGTACTTCGCCCGCTGCAGCGACCTCGTGCAGAAACTGCAGGCCGCGCGCCGCGACCTGCGCCTGCCACAGGAGATGGCGCGGCTCGACCGATTCGACCTCCTCGTGCTCGACGACCTCAGCTACGTCCGTCGCGACCAAGCGGAGACCTCCGTGCTCTTCGAGCTCATCGCCGAGCGTTACGAGCGCAAGAGCCTGGCCATCACGGCCAACACACCCTTCTCGCAATGGAACGAGGTTTTCGTCGAGCCGGCCATGACCGTGGCCGCCGTCGACCGCCTCGTGCACCACTCGACCATCCTGGAGATGAACGTGGAGAGCTACCGGCGCCGGGCGGCCCACGCCGCCTCACCGGGCAAGCCGAAGAAGGACTGACGACAACTACGACGACAAGTACCCCGCCTCAGCCCGGCCAGGATAGTTGTCGTCGAGCGGCCAAGATAGTTGACGCCGGCCAACCCGTAGTGGTCAAGAACTCGCGAGAGTGCGGTCATTCGATTTGCCCATCCGCGGCGCCGAACTGCGAGTGCCGGGCGGACTGGCCGTAAACTGCGTCTTTTCGTCGCTGGTCCGCAGACGATGTCGTCCATAGCCGCCGATCGAAAGGCAAGGGTCGCCGCTTTTCGTCCGATGTCGGCGTATGCCATTGCGCTGACAGCCGTGGCGGGCGCGGTGCTGCTTCGCTGGCTGCTCGATCCGGTACTTGGCAACAGCCTTGCGCTGGTAACGATGCACGGCGCTGTCGCCATAGCCGTGTGGGCAGGCGGCTATCGTCCGGCGACGCTTGCTGCCGCGATCGGGTTTCTGGCGTGCGACTACCTGTTTATCCCGCCTCGCCAGCAGCTGTCGCCGATCACTACCCTGTTCGCGGTAGGCTTGTTGGCATACGCCTTCACGTGCTTGCTCATCATCTGGATAGGGCAGGCGATGCGCGACGCGCAATTGGCGGCCGGCGAACGCGGTGAACTGCTGAGAGTGACGCTGGCCAGCATCGGTGACGCAGTCATCACCACCGATACTCGAGGTCGCGTCAAGTCCACCAATGCGGTTGCCCAGGCACTGACAGGCTGGAACGAGGCGGACGCGGTCGGTCAACCGCTGGACGCCGTATTCAGGATCATCGACGAAGAGACTCGCCAGCACGTCGAGAGCCCCGTGACGCGCGCCTTGCGCGACGGGTGCGTGGCAGGGCTCGCAAACCACACCCTGCTGATCGCCAAGGACGGCACCGAGCTCCCGATTGACGACAGTGCAGGGCCGATCCGCGACGCGGACGAGGCGGTCGTTGGCGCTGTGCTGATCTTTCGGGACGTCTCGCGGCGCCGCCAGTGGGAGCGAAGCGAAGCCGAGCGATTTCATTCCGCGCGCCTCCTGGCGGCCATCGTGGAATCGTCGGACGATGCGATCGTCGGCAAGTCGCTCGACGGCACCATCCAGAGCTGGAACGCAGGGGCACAAAGGCTATTCGGGTATCAGGCGCAGGAAGCCATTGGCCGCCACATCTCGCTGCTCATTCCGCCCGATCGCCTGGCGGAAGAGACGCACATCATCAACGAACTGAAGGCGGGCCGTCGCGTCGACCACTTCGAAACAGTGCGCCTTCACAAGAGTGGCGACCCGGTGCAAGTTTCGCTGACGATTTCTCCGATCCGGGACGCGGCCGGACGAGTGGTGGGCGCCTCGAAGATCGCGCGGGACATTTCCTCTCGCGCGCGGGCCGAAGCGGAACGCCAGAAGTTCGTGACGCTGGTCGAAAACAGCACCGACTTCATCGCCATGTGCGACACCGACGGGAAGCCGTTCTATGTCAATCGCGCCGGGCTGGAGATGGTCGGCCTCGAAAGCCTGGACGAAGCGCGGCGCGTGCATGTGCGCGACTTCTTCTTCCCGGAAGACCAAAAGGCTATCCTGGACCAGATGTTTGCGGCCGTGAAGCGAGACGGTCATGCCGAGGTCGAGGTGCGGTTCCGCCATTTCCGCACGCGCGAGGCGCTCTGGATGGCGTACAAGGTCGTGGCGGTCACTGACGAGGAAGGACGCCAGGTGGCATTTGCCACGGTGAGCCAGGACATGACCCAGCGTCGCCACCTTGAGGGCGAGTTGCGGAAGCTGGCGCAAGACTTGTCGGAGGCCGACCACCGCAAGAACGAGTTCCTCGCCACGCTGGCGCACGAACTGCGAAATCCTCTTGCTCCATTGCGCAACCTGCTCGAGCTGCTCAAGAAGGCCGATGCCGACCGCGCGGTGAGGGTGCAGGCCGTGGAGACGATGCAGCGTCAGCTCAATCAGCTCGTACGCTTGGTAGATGACTTGCTCGACCTGAGCCGAATCAGTCATGACCGGCTCGAGCTGCGGCGACGGCCGATCGACATTGCCGCCGTGATTCGGCAGGCGCTCGAGTCGTGCCAGCCATTGGCGGATGCCGCGGCGCATCAGGTGCATGTCGAGCTGCCTGCTGAACCCTTGTACGTCAACGGCGACGAACTCCGTCTCACGCAGGTTCTGGCCAACTTGTTCAACAACAGCTGCAAGTACACCGATCCGGGCGGCGCCATCGAGATCAAGGCCGTGCGAGACGCTGATGCCGTGGTTGTCACCGTCAAGGACAACGGAATTGGCATCCCGACGGACAAGTTGGAGGCCATCTTCGGCATGTTCACCCAGGTCGAGCCTTCGGCACACCGTTCACAAAGTGGGCTGGGCATCGGCTTGACCCTGGCGAAGCGCCTGGTGGAAATGCACGGTGGAGCTCTTTGCGCTACCAGTAAAGGACTAGGACGCGGAAGCGAGTTTGCAGTTCGTCTGCCTCTGCTAGCTGCGCGGCCAGAACCGAATGAGATGACAGGTTCGTTTCAGGCCAACGCAGCCGCCCAATTCAGCGCCCGGCGCATCCTCGTCGTTGACGACAACACCGACGCGGCGGTCTCGCTGGTCACGTTGCTGCAGATGTCGGGTCACGATGCACTGGTGGCGCACGACGGAGCAGCGGCCATCGAAGCAATGGCGCGGCACAGGCCCGAGATCGTGCTGCTCGACATCGGTTTGCCCTTGTTGAACGGCTATGAGGTATGCCGGCGCGCGCGCCTTGCGCCATGGGGTCGAGACATGGTGCTGATCGCACTGACCGGTTGGGGTCAGGAGAAGGATTTGCAGGCTTCTCGGGAAGCCGGATTCGACGGGCACTTGGTGAAGCCGGTCGACTACGCCGCGCTGGTGGCACTGATGAGCACGCTGGTTGGCGGCAGCTGAATGGCCGGAGCAGACTGGGTGCAGCCCGTCGCGTTCAGCCGCTGAATGACAGGTGCTACCCGAACCTGTCATTTGGCTGCCGTTCAGCCGGATGACCGCTGCACTCTCGGAACCCGTCGGACGTTGGCGATCATGCTTTCAGCGATCTGGGCAAGTGCCGACGCGAACACCTGGCAAGTGGCGGCATTCGCGTGCGCGCGACAGCGACAGCTATAGCGGGCATACTGGACAGCACAACAGATGCTCCAGAAAGGCGGCGCGACAAGCGACTCGACAAGACTGGGCAATGAGATGCGCCTCGCCTGTCCGGTATGTTGCCCAACATTTGCCAAGGTAGCGCCATGCTGCGGTGTGGCAGTTTCCGGCGCCTCAATTCAAAAGGGGGGAGAATGTCTTCCGCTGCCCCAAGACTCTTTCGCGCTCACTCTACAAAATACCTAACCGGCTGCGAAGGGATCATCTCAAATCCGAACCTGACCAGAAAGAGACGCCCCCGCGATATTCCGATTGCCATACATCTACTCCTGAGTGATTGGTTTGTGGATCGCTTTGGCGTTGATTACCGGGGTAGTTCGCTTTTCTGTACAGGCGACATGTCAATTGCCGCAGGTTACAAGACATCGTCATCCACTCTCATCGCAATCGAACCCCTTGAGGACTTCTCTGTCTGCTTTAGCACGAAGTGTAAAGATCTTTTCGGCCATTATCAATTCTATTGGAGCGCCGCCAATACCTCTCTCGACAAGATTCGATCCGATATGGAGTCGCTGGATTTTGTTCACTATCACAATGGCGGCTTGGAGGCGGCATCCTCCAGCAGACACGAAGTGATGATCGTAGCCAGTCGATTTCGCTATATCGTCTCCTCCGCGGGCAATTAGTTCTGGTTCACTGCTGGACTTTCAACAATGGATTTCGCCGAAGCAAAGGTGTTTTCTGAGTCCCTTTTGCGCGGCGACCCTATTGCCGGCTGGGAACTCATCGAATTTCTTGCGCACGGCAAGTCGGCGGTGGTTATGCGGGCTCGGCGCGACACCAAATTCGCAGTCATTAAGGTATTTCATCCCGGCCTAATGGAACAATATGGCCACGAAGCACAGTTGATCCGGATAAATCGAGAGCGAGAGCTGATAGAAAAGCGTCACCCAAACATTGTCGGTATCCTGGATGCCGGAATATGTCACGCGACTGGGCATCTGTTTGTAGTGATGGAGATCGCATCTGGGCAACCCCTGTCTAAATCATTGCTTTCGGTTCCGCGGGCAGCAATCGCCACGCTTATTGAGCAGCTTGCTCGAGCGGCTAAGCAGCTTGAAGACTGGGGCTTTACTCATCGAGATATAAAGCCGGATAATATCCACATCACTGGTGACGCGCTGACGTCAATAATGCTGTTGGACTTCGGCGTCTTAAAGCCGCACGGCGACGACGCCGCGACAATTCTTCAGGTGTCAAAAGCCTTTGTCGGCACGCACCAGTACAGCCCACCAGAAATGATTCACGGGCGGGAAGAAGATACGGTGAACGGCTGGAGAGCTGTCACGTTTTACCAGATCGGAGCTGTCCTTCACGATCTCATCGCGCGCAAGCCTATTTTCCAATATGCCACTGGGCGTCATGCGGACCTTGTAGCAGCCATCGACAACGATCCCGTTGAAGTGCGCGCCGACGATGTTGATCCTCATCTCTGCAATCTAGCCACCCGCTGCCTACTCAAAGATCCGCTTGAAAGACTCGAACTGGTGCGGTGGGAAGATTTCATGTCTTCAGACCGAGCGACGCAAAGACCATCGCTTCAAGCTCGCAGGGATGCCCTTCTTCGTCGAATCGGACTTGGGCCCGCGCTGCACCGGGTAGATGCCATTGAGGATCTAGAGAGGAAACGCCTTAGGGAAGTACGGCTCTCAGCGACCGTCAGGTCTGCGCGGTTTCAGTTCGATCAAGCGCTTGGTGCATTAGATGGCATCATGCCTCCTAGGACTACCGAGCTCAATGGAGAGGCGTACCCGAGTGCAAGCGTCTCGTACACATTTGCTGCAGCGCCGGATGCGGGATTACCCTTGCCGCTTCGCGTTCAAGTGGCTGTCGCTCTCCAAGACGATCGCAGTATTGTCGATGTGTATGTACGCGCCTCAAAGGGCCTCTCGAATGGCGAAGTCGGCTGGACTCATCTGGGGGTTGCACTAAACAGCCTAGATGGAATGTCCGAGGCGTTTCAGGAATGGATTCTCACAATTTTTGAGGAACTAGCTAGCTAGTGGGGAAGGAGATCTTTGTATGTCCGGCGCCTGGTGGGTTGACGAAAACGATCTGTTGCAAGAGCAACTACAGGTCCTCAGCGAGGATCTCTCCAAGGATATGCTCCTCTCAGGTCCGCCGGGAAGCGGAAAGACGAATCTACTACTCCTCCGCGCCAACCACTTGATGTTGGCATCCCCGGAAGCCGAATTTTATATCATCTGCTTTACGGCGCTCCTGCAGAACTTCGTTCGAACCGGTGCTGAAATGTATCTGTTTCCCGCCAATCGAATTATCACTCAGCGTAAGCTCTGGGAGCAGGTGCTGGGAGATCACGGTCGCTTGCCGAAGCGGCAGCCAGGACAATCCTATGAGGAGCGAGAAGTCGAGCTGCGGTGTGCAATGCATGAAATGATGAAAGCCAGAATTGGTCGCCATTCCTTTCCGGTGTTGTTCATCGACGAAGCCCAAGACTACTCCGATACAGATCTTGACGTGTTTAGATATCTTGCCAAGAACATTTCCTGCGCCGCGGACTTGCGGCAGGGCATTTATAGCGCAGGTGCCAATGGAGCAACTTGGCTGGAAGGCCATGTCTGGGATGCACCGATCACGCTACGGTTTCACTATCGCGTTGCTCCAGCGATCCTTGAAGTTGCCGACAAGATCATGGATGGAAAGTTTGGTCATACATCTATGCTGGCGACGCATCAATACAAGGGCGATCCGGGCACTGTCGATCGAGTCGCGGGCCTCGATCTGGCCGAGCAAATTGAATCCGCAGTGCCAAGAATCGCTAAGCAACTCGCAGTTTATCCAGGCGAGGTTATCGGCGTCCTCGTGCCGCGACGCGAAGACTTGGAGCAGATTGTGGAAGGACTGTCGGCTGCGCCCGAACTCGCCGAACAAATAACTAACGCCATGTCACGGGAGTTCGATCCCACTCTTCCGATCTGGGTTAGTACCTTGCACTCATCTAAAGGTCTTGAGTTTAGGTGTGTGCACTTCATGGCTGCTGATACGGTCGCAAAGTTCCGCGAGCATGAGAGAAGACTAGTCTTCACTGGTGTTACGAGAGCAAAAACCGCACTCACTATTTATCACGATCAGCCACTTCATGCATTCTTTGCGTCGGCGCTCGCAAAGCCTAATACAGAGAAGATTACAGTCAAGAAACTATTCGGGAAAGCATCATGAAGAAGTTTCGAGGTGTGGATATTGATGCTGGCGACTTCATTCGCAGCCTTGGACGACTGAACGAGGTGCGCGCACAGGCGAGGACGCTTGGCGGTGGAGAGATCGGTCGACCGCTGCCCCAGAATGCGGTGCGAGTCTTGTGGACTAGTAGCGAAGAGCCGGGTATTGATTTTCCATCAATTCTTCTTGGCTCGGAGGACGTCCTAGCCAGCACTTTGCCAAAGATGCTTGCGCTGCCAGGAATGGTGACTCCCGTCACGTCCCTTATGAAGGCCTGGATTGTCAAGGACTGGGCGCTGAGCAATGGTGAGAAGCGCCTCAGCAAAGCGGCGGCGCTCGGTTTTGTCGGACTAATTGTTGGAGAAATATTTGCGACGGTTGGTTCTAGTGCCGACCTGCGCCTAATGGGAATGGATAGTGTTCGCCGAACACTCTCATTCGTCTGCGCTCAAGCAGTCATCAAAGGATGGCGGTACGAGGCCCTTGCCACAATCGTCGAGCGCTGGCTGGAGGCAAGTGCGCTTACAGCGAACGAAGTTGATGTATCCGCAATGGTTCCAATCGCGGACGTGACCGGCTTCTTGCAAGCTCTTTCGGATCTACACGATTTCGAGGACGCTTCGCCTCACGCACTGGCGCAGCAAGTCCAGTCTTGGGTCGATGCACAGAGTGGCATAAGTCAACGGGATATGCTTCAACGGTCCCTTCCTCAATTTGCGCGCGATCTGGCAGGGCTTGGCCGAGAGGGAAGGTATGACGCGATCATGCTCGAGTACTTGAAATCACCAAATCGAATGATCCATCCACTGGAACGGGGATTATTAATTAGCTTAATTGAACCCGGCTCGTTCGACTTTCTTGACCTTGCTCGACGCACAGATCCAGGCGGCGTTGCTGTCGCCGCCGCCTATTGCGCGTGCACGGCCATTCTCGGCAAAGAAGCCACACTTAGTAGGTTCAGCGGCTTTGGATGGAATGTCGTCAACAATGGCCTTCAGGCCGATACAGAGCAGCCCATGGATGTCTCCATAGCTGAGCTCAGAATTCTTAACAATGCGCGGAGGGACGCGCCAATCGCGTTTCGCACGCGGTCACCGACGCTCATAGACGTGGAACTTGCTCCGATGGTGAGCGGGAGCTTTGGGAACATCGCACGACGAAAGGCTTCCTCGCAGAGAAGCGACGAGCGATCAGAGGCGGCTGAGCGGGAAGGAGTGCTACTTGAGCGTCTCGAGACAGCCTTACGCGCGCTGGACGATGCCTATGGGGTCTTACAGGGAAGGCGGCCTCGACAGGATCGCAAGACAAGTGTTCGGCGGCTGAATAAGTAGCATTGAGCTTCGAATGACGGCTGATCGCTAGCTCGGGCTGCAAAACGCCGGTCGATTTTCTGGTCTGCCCCACGAGCCTGATGACAATTGAGGCGCGGCAACGAACGCGCGCTGGACTGTCAGCAATGCGTGTGGAGGCGGCCGTCCGGTGCGATCGGCGTCTGGCATTCGGACGACCGCAATCTACGCCAGACGGTGAGTTCGGGGCGAGGCCACCTCGGACAGCAACCGCTGCCTAGCGGCCAATCACCGTGATCTCAGCGCACGCGTTGATCCCGGTCCCAGCATCGCGAGGATCGGCGCCGCAGCAACGATCCACGCCTGCGCCAAACCAAGCGTGCCCAGGGTCGCTGCGCTCACGGCACACCAGAGGATCGGCACAATCAAGCTGACGCGAAAAAGCCGGCGCGCCCCACCCGCATCAGGCACTTCGACGAGCAGCAGCAACCCGAGCGTCGCAATCGCGGTCGGATCGGGCGCCAGCCCGAAGACCTCCGCTTGCCGCCACGACCTCCCGGACGCGAACGCAAGCAACGGATGCCCGAGCAATGCCCAGAGCGCGAGCGCAATGCCAGCGATCGAGCGCCAACTGACGCCGGCGCTCGCGCGCAACCCATTCGCCGCAGCGAGCCCGCCAAGCAAAGCCGCCTCCAGGACGAACGCTGCCCCGAAATAGCGAGCGGGCCAGTTGATCGCCGCATATCGCTCGAACATGAACGCCCAGGCGACAAACAGCCAGCATACGGCGAGCACTCCAAGCGGCAGGCGTGCGAACAAGGCAGCACTCACTGCACTCCCTTGCAGACGCGCACGCATTCGTAGCGCGAGCCACGACACTGCAAGCGCGACCAGCACCCAGGCCACCGGCCCGTAAGCCGCATTGATCGACTCGAACAGCCGCCAATAGATGCGCGGCGAGAACATCACGAAGTTCGACGGGTGATAAGTCCACCACTCCGCGGTCGTCCACCACTCACGCAGGTCCAAGCGCCCTCCCCTCCGATGCGTCTCACGCGTCGGCGACAGCGCGCGCAATCCGCTCGCGCAGCGCCGCATCGGGCATCCGTCTACGCGCCGCGGCCACGTTCTGATGCAGATGTTCAACCTGGCTCGTCGCCGGGATCGCGCAAGTCACCGCCGGATGCGCGACGATGAACTTCAGCACCAACTGCGCCCAGTGCGCGCAGTCGATCTCGCCCGCCCAGGCGGGCAGCCGCGCGCCCGCGAGCGCCTCCATCAGGGCCCCCTGGCGAAACGGTCGATTCACCAGCACCGCGATACCCCGCTCCTGGGCGAGCGGCAGGATGCGCTGCTCCGCTTCGCGGTCGATCGGGTTGTAGGTCACCTGCACGAAGTCGATCGGCTGCGTGCGCATCACCTGTTCGATCTCGCCATGACGCCGCCCTTCCGACGTGGTCACGCCGACGTAGCGCAGTTGCCCGGCGCGCTTCATCTCGAACAGGCGCGGCAGATGTTCCTGCCACGACAAGAGGTTGTGAACTTGCAGGAGGTCGAAGCGCGGCACGCCCCAGAAGGCGCGCGAGGCCTCGATCTGGGCCCCGCCGCGCGCGGCATCCGACGTCCAGACCTTTTCGGCCGAGAAGAGGGTCGCGGGTCGCCCGAGTTGCGCGAGCGCGTACCCGATGGTCGGCTGCGAGGAGCCGTACATAGGCGACGAGTCGATCAGCCGCCCGCCCTCCGCGAAGAAGGCGCGGACGACCTCGACGCAGGCGTCGCGCGCCGCGCGGTCGTTGCCGACGTTGAACGTAATCCAGCTGCCGAGGCCGACGACGGGCAGCGTCTCGCCGGTCGACGGGATCCTGCGGGTCAGCAGCGGGCTCGAAGCCCGCGTGGCAGGTTGCGAGGCGGGAGCAACGGGCACGGCAGCCGCGGCACTCGGGCCGAGCGCGGACAGCGCCATCAGTGCGCCGGCGCCGGCCAGCCACTCTCGGCGGCTCGGGGAATCCTCGACCATGGGCACTTCCTCGGATGCAGGGCGCTGGTTCGGACCACCGCAGGCGTCCTTGCGGGCGGGATTCCGCAATGCTCTCACGCCTCCGGCGCCCGCGCGACCCAGCCCCGGGTCGGCGCGAGGCGCCGTTACCTCCTGAACCGTGAACCCGACAGGCTCCGCCCGGAATCTACCGGCCGACGACGAAGCGGTCGGTCGCCGTCCCTTGCTGCCGAAGCTCAGCTGATCCATGGAATGGATCGAACCTCGGGAGGACGCTCCGATGCTCAAGCTGCAGTTCGTGTCCCTGGCCATGATCGTGTCGGTCGCCCTGGCCGGCTATCCCGCGCAGGCCCAGACCTTCAGGACGCTCCACGATTTCACCGCGACGCCGGACGGCCGCGAGCCCGTCGGCGGATTGATCGCGGTCGGCGGCGCGCTCTACGGCACGACGAACGCGGGCGGGGATGTCGACGCCGGCACGATCTACCGCATCGATCCCGCCAGCGGCGAGGAGTCCGTCCTCTACAGCTTCGCAGGCGCCTTCGGCAGCAACGTCGACGGCAGCGCCCCTCAAGGCGAGCTCGTCGAGAGCGGCGGCCTGCTGTACGGGACGACGTCGTTCGGTGGCACCTTCAGCGGCGGCACGGTGTTCTCCTTCGATCCGGCGAGCGGCGCCGAGACGCTCTTTTACAGCTTCGGCGCGGGCGCGGACGGCACCACGCCGGCGGCGGGCCTCGTCGTCGTCGACGGTCGACTGTTCGGCACGACCTCGTCGGGTGGCGCCTTCGGCGCGGGCACCGTCTTCAGCCTCGACCTCGTCACCGGCATCGAGACCATCGTGCACGACTTCTCCGGCGGCGACGACGGCGCCGCGCCGTTCGCGCCTCTCGTGCGCGGGGGCCGCTTCCTCTATGGCACCACCTTCTTCGGCGGGCCCTCCAACAATGGAACGGTCTTCCGCATCGACCCGCGCACGGGCGCGGAGTCGGTGCTGCACGCGTTCGATGGGCCCGCGTTTTCCGGCAACCCCGCGGCCGGACTCGTGTTCCACCACGGCATCCTCTACGGCACGACGGCGCATGGAGGCACCGACCATTGCGGCACCGGCTGCGGCACGGTGTTCGCGATCGACGCGGCCACCGGAACGGCGACGCAACTCTACGCTTTCGCCTCGCGTCGCGACGGGTCGGATCCCGAAGGGGGACTCGTCTTTCACCACGGCATCCTCTACGGCGCCACGATGAACGGAGGCCGCGACGACCTGGGCACGCTCTTCTCGCTGGACGTGGCCACGCGCGAGAAGACGACGCTGCACGAGTTCACCGGCCGCGCTCCGGGCATCAACCCCGGCACGTTGCTCGGCTATCGCGGCGCGCTGTACGGCACGACGCGCGGCGGCGGTGGCGCCGGCCAGGGCACGCTGTTCAGCCTGGCGCCGTGAGGCGGCCCGCGTTCGAAGCACCCACCTCCTCATTCCGGACGGAGCACGCCATGCATTCGACGAAGAGTCTCGACCACGCCGACTCGTCGCGCACGACGGGTCGGCCACGGCGGAGTGTCGCCTTCGTCGGCTTCGTGGTCGCCCTGGCCACCGCGCCCCTCGCGTCCGCGCAGGATGTCCAGTCGCTGGCCTGCATCCCCGCGACGATCGCCGGCGGAAGCGGCGCCTCGTCGACCTGCACCGTCACGTTGCAAGCCCCCGCGCCCGCGGGCGGCAGGGCCGTCGCCTTGACCAGCACCAACACGGCGCTCGCGGCCTCGCCGCGGAACGTGACCGTCGCTGCTGGCCAGTCGGCAGCGAACTTCACGGTCTGGACGAACCCGGACTACCGGCGCAACAGCGGCCTCGCCTTCGACGCGACGATCTCCGCGACGACGTCGACGACGGGCAACGCGATGCTGCACGTGACCGCGCAGCCGCGCCCCGGGCCCTTCGATTCCGGCGTGCAGCCCGGCCAGCGCTTCCAGTGGCAAGGCGTCGCCTGCGGCGGCACCATCGGCCCCTTCTTCGGCGGCGACAGCGGCGTGCTCTACACCTGCACGCCGGCCACGCAGACGGCGGACGGGCAATGCAGCTTCAAGCAGGAGTGCCTCAAGGGCTGCCGGCGCGTGCCGCCCGACGGCGTCGTGTTCCATGACGCCTGTTCGAAATCCGGGCCGAACCCGGTGTCGCTGTCCCAGGCCTTCGTCGTCGGCGGCGATCACGTCCCGTCCACGATCGTTTCCGATACGGCGGCCGCCCCGGGTGGGTTCCAGTCGGGCGCGCCCAACGTCTCCACGACGCAGGGCCGACCCGGTGCCATCGACGGGATCAATGTCGATGCGAGCTTCTTCCCCCACGATGGCGGCATCCCGTTCCCCGTCGGCGCGACGAGCGTTCCCTTCTCGCTGGACACCTCGTACGTTCCGCAGGTCACCTGGGCGAACGTCGTCGGCTTCTGGTCCAACCAGGGCTCGATCGTCGTCACCAACGGGGCGGCCGGCCAGGCCTGGCTCGCGATGGCACCCACCGATCCCCCGCCTGCGTTGCCCGTCCCGACGCTGGACGACTTCCTGATCACGGGCAGCAATCCCGTCACCGGCGGCCAGTCGACGTTCGGCAACCTCGACGTGAGCGGGATCTCCTCCGGCGGCGGCCCCGTCATTCAGTTCACCAGCAGCCACCCGGACATCGTGCCGGCGCCCCCGCCCTTCACCATGCCGGCGCAGCTCGTGCTCGGCGCGCAGGTCTTCTTCACGACCACCAATCCGCCGGTCGACACCGACGTCACGCTCACCGCCTCCGACGGCCGCTACGAGTACAGCCAGGTGCTGAAGGTCACGCACTACGATGCGCCGCTCCTTCAGTCGGTCTCCGTGTCGCCGTCGACCGTCGTGGGCGGCCAGGGCGCGACGGGGACGGTGACGCTCAGCGCACTCGCGCCCGCGGGCGGCGTGTCGGTCGCGCTCTCCGATCCCTTCGCCGAGCAGGTGGCGCAACTGCCGACGAGCGTGACCGTGGCTGAGGGCACCACGAGTGCGACGTTCCCGATCACGACCACGCAGCAATCCGAGACCTTCAACGTCAACATCTACGCGGACCTGCAGGGCACGGAAGTGCAGACCCTGCTGATCGTCACGCCGCCCGGGCGGGCGCGGAAGTCGGTGCATTGAGGACACGGCGCGGCGGCCCGCGCGATCCGCGGCCCGGGAGTAGAGTGCGACACACCTTTCGAATCCGGGGCGGCTCGCCCATCCGCGTGCCGCCCCGACATCCGCATCGACGGAAAGGAGTCGCCATGGGGCTGCTGACCTTCGCGCTCAACGTGACGCTGGACGGTTGCTACGACCATCGCGAGGGAATCGCCGACGAAGAGATGCATCGCTGGTGGACGGCCTTGATGGACACGGCCGGAGCCATGCTCTTCGGGCGCGTCACCTACGAGCTCATGGAAGACGCCTGGCCGCAGGTGGCGCGCGATCCGGCGGCAAGGGAGTCGGACCGGGATTGGGCGGTGAAGCTCGAGGCCAAGCCGAAGTACGTGGTCTCGACGACGCGGCGCGACTTTCCGTGGAACAACACGCATCACGTTGAAGGCGACCTGGCGCAGGCGGTGCGGGCGTTGAAGCAGGCGACGCCGCGCGGGGTCCTGGTGGGGAGCCCCCGGCTTTCGGCCGAGCTGCAGCGCCTGGATCTCGTGGACGAATATCGCTTCGTGGTGCATCCCGTGGTGGCCGGGCACGGGCCGTACCTGCTGTCCGGGTTGCAGCCCTCATTGCGCCTGAAGCTCGTGGACTCGACGCCGCTCCAATCCGGCATCGTGGCGTTGCACTATCGGCGGCTCACTTGACCGTGACCCACCCCAGCTCGAGCCGGTTGTCCGGCCGATGCACGACGGTGACGCCGTCGCGCACGGCCCAGGGGATGACCTGGCGGTACAGCGGGATGTGGTGGATCTGTTCGGCCTCGCGGGCGTAGGCGCGGCGCAAGAGGTCGTTGCGCCTGGCCGGGTCGGGCTCGTGGCTGGAGGCGGCGACGAGGGCGTCGAGCGTGTCGTCCTTGAAGTTGCCGTAGTTGAAGAAGCCGACCTCGTTGCCGACGCGATTGCGCCAGAGCGCGGCGAGGGCGGGCTCCGGGTCGGACGTCGCTCCGCCGAAGCCCAGCAGGTACATGCTGGTGTCGAGCTTCTCGATCTTCGGGAAGTAGGTCGCGCGCGGCATCGCGTTCACGCGCACCTTGACGTTGATCTTCGCCCACATCGCGGCGAGCGCGACGCACAGTCGCTCGTCGTTGACGTAGCGGTTGTTGGGGCAGTCCAGCGTCACCTCGAAGCCGTCCGCCCAGCCGGCGTCCTCCATCAGCTTCCTGGCCCCGGCCAGGTCGAACGGGAGGCGGTTCTCCGCCTCCGGCACCATGCGCGTGCCTTCCGGTGAATGCAGGACGATGCCCGTCGGCAGGGCCTGGCCGGTCATCAGGCGACTCCTGATGAGGTCGATGTCGACGGCCATGTAGAGGGCGCGGCGCACGCGCACGTCCTTGAACGGGTTCTTGCCCTTCACGTTCGAGTACAGCAGTTCGTCGCGCGCCTGGTCCATGCCGATGAAGATGACGCGGTTCTCGGGGCCGTCGACGATCCTGACGCCCGGGCTCGCGCGCAGGCGCTCGACGTCGGCTGGAGGCGGGTCGAGCAGCAGGTCCACCGCCCCCGAGAGCAAAGCCGCGACGCGCGTCCCGTTGTTCTGGATGGGGGTGTAGACGACCTCCTGCACGTTGCCTTCGATCTGGCGCCAGTAGTTGGGGTTGCGCTTGTAGACGGTCTTCACGTCCGGCTGCCGGCTCGCGAGCATGAAGGAGCCGGTGCCGTTCGCGTTGCGTGCGGCGAAGGTCTCCTCGTGCTGCGCGAAGTCGAGCGGGTGCGTGACCTTGTGCTCCTCGCACCAGCCCTTGCTCATGATGGCGATGGTGCTGGCATGCGCCAGGAAGATGACGTCGACCTTGGGCGGGTTGAATTCGACGGTGTAGTCGTCGATCTTCTTCGGCACGCCGACCGCGTTCGCGAAGTTGGCGAACTGCGAGGTCTTCTCGCTCGCGCGCTGGAAGGAGAACACGACGTCGTCGGCGGTGAACGGGCGACCGTCGTGGAAGGTGACGCCCTGGCGCAGCTTGAAGGTCCACTTGTTCGGGCCGTCCTGCTTCCACTCGGTGGCGAGCCTGGGCTGGCTGAGGGAGAAGTTGCGGTCGCGGCCGACGAGGGACTCGTAGACCTGGAAGTTCATGTTGTAGGTCAGGCCTTCGTTCAGGGAGTGCGGATCCATGGTCGACGGATCGCCCTGGCTGGCCCAGTGCAGCACCTGCGCGGCCGACGGCCACGGCAGGAGGATCAGCGTCATCCACAACGCGGCTCGCGCAAGGAATGCTGGCTTCATCGGACCCTCGCATGCGGGAGTGGTGCGAAGGGGCGATCTTCGATCAGCGACGGTGGGGGCGCAACGTCAAAAGTGCGGATGACGTGGCGGGAAGGAAGACCGAATGCCGGGGTCAGGTCGGAGACCTGACCCCGCGGCGCGACATCCCCTCGCGTTCAATCGGGCGTGCGGATCTCGTCCACCAGCGCCCTCGCCTCGCGCGACGGCGGCGGCGTGAGGAGGCTCACGACGATGGCGACCGCGAAGCCTGCCGGCACGCCGAAGAGGCCGGCGGCGATGGGCTGGATGTTCCACCACAGGTGCTGCGGGTTCGTGAGGCCCAGGGTCTCGCGGAACTCGGGCTGGTTGACGAGCGTGTAGTACAGGGCGAGGCCGAAGCCCGCGACCATGCCGCTGGCCGCGCCCCAGCGGTTCGCGCGCGGCCAGAAGATGCCCAGCACCAGCGCGGGGAAGAAGGCGGAGGCCGCGAGCGAGAAGGCCGCGGAGACGAGGAGGAGGATGTCGCCCGGCTTCTGCGCGGTGACGTAGGCGGCGCCGAGGGCAGTCATCAGGAGCAGCACCTTGGAGACGGTCACGCGCTTGGTGGCCCGGGCGTTGCGCGCGACGATGCGGAACCAGAGGTCGTGCGAGAGTGCGTTGGCGATCGTGAGGAGCAGGCCGTCGGCCGTGGAGAGCGCGGCGGCGAGGCCGCCCGCGGCGACGAGGCCGGAGATCACGTAGGGCATGCCGGCGATCTCGGGCGCGGCGAGGACGACAATGTCGCCGCCGATGCGGATCTCGCCGAGCTGCAGGATGCCGTCGTTGTTGACGTCGGCGACCTGCAGCAGGGTGCTGTCGACGCGCGTCCAGGTGTTGATCCACGCGGGGAGCTGGTCGAAGTGCGTGCCGACCAGTGAGGAGAAGATCTCGACCTTCACGAGCACGGCGAGGGCCGGCGCCGTGACGTAGAGGATGGCGATGAAGAAGAGCGTCCACGCGACGGAGACGCGCGTCGCGCCGACCGAGGGCGTGGTGTACGAGCGCACGAGGATGTGCGGCAGCGAGGCGGTGCCCACCATCAGGCAGAACACGAGCGCGAGGAAGTTGCGGCGCGAGTCGTCGAACTGGGCGCGCGCCCCGGGGTCGCCCTTCGGGTCGCCCGGGTACTCCTGCGCGTGCGGCGGCATGCCGGCGAGCGGGCGGGCGCGCTCGAGGTTGGCGTCGCGCGCGTGTGTCCACTCGGCGCGCGCGGCGTCGGCGTCGCGGGGCACGGCGGCGAGGGCGCGCTCGGCGGCCTGGATGTCGCCCTGCGGGGCGTTGCGGGCCTTGAGCGCCGCGATGCGTCCGCTGGCGGCGGCGCGCTCCTTGGCGAGGGCGGAGGGGATGTCCGCGAGGCGGGCCTGGTACTCGTCGGCGCGGGCCTGGAAGACGCCGATCACCTGGCGCTCGCCGGGGTCGGCGCGCAGGCGCTCCTCCGCCGCGATCACCTTCTGGAGCTGGTAGCCGTAGGTGGCCTGCGGCACCGGCGAGACATGCTGCTTGATGCCCAGCCAGGCGACCGGCACCAGGAAGGCCACGAGCAGCACGATGCACTGGGCGACCTGCGTCCACGTGACGGCGCGCATGCCGCCGAGGAAGGAGCAGACGAGGACGCCGCCGAGGCCGAGGAACACGCCGATCTCGAACGCGACGCCCGTGATGCGGCTCGTGATGAGGCCGACGCCGTAGATCTGCGCGACCAGGTACAGGAACGAGCACGCGATCGCGCAGACCACGCCGATCACGCGCGTGAGGTTGCCGTCGTAGCGGGCGGCGAGGAAGTCGGGGATGGTGAACTGGCCGAAGCGTCGCAGGTACGGCGCGATCAGCAGCGCGACGAGCACGAAGCCGCCGGTCCACCCGAGGATGTAGGCGTGGCCGCCGTAGCCGCCCAGGTACAGCGTGCCGGCCATGCCGATGAAGGACGCGGCGGACATCCAGTCGGCACCGGTGGCCATGCCGTTGTACAGCGCCGGCACGCGGCGCCCGGCCACGTAGTACTCCGCGGGATCCGTCGTACGGCTCAGGATGCCGATGCCCGCGTAGAACACGATGGGGCCCACCAGGAACAGGAAGCCGATCCACTGCCGCGAAAGACCGAAGGCCTCGAGCGCGCCCAATGCGCCGGTGAATGCCAGGAAGGCGAGCGCGAAGGCGATGTAGATGCGATGCAGGCTGTGGCCGAACTCGCGCCCGTGCGTGCGCGTGAACAGGCCGCGGCGGTCGGCGGCGACGGAGCGCGGGGGCGGCACGCTCATCGCGCGTGTCGGCTCGCGCCCGTGCCGGCAGGGGCTTCCGGAGCCTCGGGGGTCGGGGCGTCCGCCGGCGGCGCCGCGAGCGTGCGATCGAGCCTTCGCATTCCGACGGCGTACACCAGGATCAGCAGGACGAAGACGCAGGTGCCGCCCTGCGCCGTCACCCAGAAGCCGAAGGGCCAGCCGAAGAACGCGAAGCCGAGGTCGCGCGCGTACCAGGGGATGACGAAGGCGACGCCGAACCACGCGGCGAGCAGGACGGCCGTGAGGCGCAGGTTCGCGCGCCAGTGGCGGCGGGCGGCCTCGGGATCGGGCGCCGCGGCGGGGGCGGGACGGCGGGTCGGGTCGGCATCGGTCACGGTCGCCATGATGCCTCGTGGGCGAGGTGCGGACGATTCGGGGCGACCTTAGCCCGAGGGGCCGGCCTGGAGGCGGCTCGTCGGACGCTCACCCGAGGTGGATCGGATACCGTGTACCCAATAAGCCGCACGATTTCCCGGAAGAGCCCGCCGGGAATCGCTCCCGATACCCATCTGTGGCACATTGATTCCTCATCGTCCGCCGCCGTGTATCGCTCGAATTCATGAGACCGCAAGCCGCCGAGGATTTGCTGGATTTGCAGGAGCGGCGGCTCCGGCAGCTTCTCGCGGTCATCGGCGCGGCGCTGCTTGCCGGGGTGGCCAGCCAGCTCGCCTGGGCCGAGTGGGCGAATTCGGCCGTCCTGGCGGCCACGCTGACGGGCATCGCCATCTCGTGGCGCCTGGCCGGCGCCGGACGGTTCGCATCGGCGAGCGCGGTGCTCCTCGTCGCCCTGTTCGCCATGGTGGCGACGTTCATGTGGCGCAACGGCGGCGTGCGGGACACGACGCTGCTCTCCTTCCCCTGCATCCTGGTCCTGGGCAGCCTGCTGGCGGATCGTCGCGGGCTCTACCTGCTGCTGGCCGGCATGATCGGCCTGCTGAGCCTCCTGGCCTGGTCCAACCTGGGCGGATGGCACGTCAACTACATCGACCCCGTGTCCGTGGAGACGGTGACGTCGATGGTCATCATCCTCGGGGCGACCTGTGCCGTCGTGGGATTGGTCAACGACGACCTGCGCGCGCTCGTGTCCCGCCTGCGCGAGGAGATCGGGCAGGCGCGGGCGCATCGCGACCGAGTGCAGTTCCTCGCGCACCACGATGCGCTGACGGGGCTCGCCAACCGGGGCTTCGCGCGCGAGCGTTTCCAGGACATGGCGGCGAACGCGCGCCGCAATTCGAGCAGCGTCGCCCTGCTCTACCTCGACCTCGACAACTTCAAGACGACCAACGACACCTACGGCCACCCGACCGGCGATCGCCTGCTTCAGGCCGTGAGCCATCGCCTGACGGAGACCGTTCGTGCCTCGGACGTGGTCTGCCGGCTGGGCGGCGACGAGTTCCTGCTGCTGCTTGACGAGCAGCCGGATGCCGACACGGTGGGGGCGATCGCCCGCAAGGTGCTCGAGAACCTGGGCGCGACGATGCGCGTGGACGACCTCGAACTGAGCACCGACGCGTCGGTCGGAATCGCCTTGTACCCGGCCGATGGCCTCGACTTCGACGTCCTGGTGCAGCGGGCCGACGTGGCCATGTACAAGGCCAAGGACACGGGGCGCCAGGGCTTCCGGTTCTTCGACGCGGAGATCAATGCCGAGGTCCAGGCGCATACCGAGCTCGCCTCTTCCATCCGGACCGCGATCTCCGCGTCGGCGTTCACGCTGCACTTCCAGCCCCAGATCGAGCTGGCGAGCGGCAGGCTGCTCGGGGCCGAGGCGCTCCTGCGCTGGCATCACGCCTCGCTGGGGTGGATCTCGCCGGCGCGCTTCATCCCGATCGCCGAGCACTACGGGCTCATCACCGGGCTGGGAGACTGGGTGCTGCGCGAAGCCTGCTCCTGCGCCGCGCGCTGGCGCGCCGAGGGCCTGGGCGACCTGGTCGTGGGCGTGAACGTCTCGCCGGCGCAGTTCAGGCGCGGCAACCTGTGCACGACCGTCGCCGACGCCCTCCGGGCCACGGGCCTGCCCGCGGAACTCCTGGAGCTGGAGCTGACGGAGTCGGTGCTGCTGCACGACTCCCTGGACATCGTCCGCAGCCTGGCCGAACTGCGTCTCATGGGTGTGCGGCTGGCGATCGACGACTTCGGCACGGGGTATTCCAACCTCAGCTACCTGCGCCAGTTCGACGTCCATCGCCTCAAGATCGATCAATCCTTCGTGCGGCGCGTGGCGACGGAGCCGGACGACGAGATCATCGTCCGGGCCATCATCCAGATGGCGCAAGCGCTGGGATTGAGCACCCTGGCCGAGGGCGTCGAGGACGAGACGACCTGCCGCCGGCTGTCCGCGCTCGGTTGTTCGACGGGCCAGGGGTTCTGGTGGTCGAAGGCGTTGCCGGACAGGGAGTTCGTCGCCTTCGCGAGTGCGCGGCGGGGAGCGCTGAAGCAGTCTGCCTAGAGGTGTTCGGTGCCAGGTCGGTGACCTGGCACCGAAGGCGAATGCCGGGGTCAGGTTGACCCCGCGAGGCCGCCCGATCAGTCCTGCGGTCTGGTCTGCTCGCCCATCGGTCGCAAGGTGGCCGGGATCGGGATCACGACGAGGCCGCGGTCGCCCGACCAGTACAGGGCGTCGCCGAGCGGGTCGATCATGAGCGTGCCGACGATGTCGCACCAACTGCCGCCGGTGTTCCAGAAGGCATCGTCGCAGCGAGCCTGGTCGGGAACGGCGATCTGGCCGACCTCGAGCAGATCATTCGTGCCCTTGGCCAGGTGGCTCGGGTCGAACACGCCGATGTGGTACGTCGGCAGGTTGTTGCTGTTGTCGGAGACCAGCGCGTACACGCGGCTGCCGTCCGCGGACGGGACGCCGGCATAGCCCGGGATGTCGCCCGAGGCGCTCTGCTCGTTCGCGTAGCCCAGGAAGGCCCAGTTGCGGTCGTAGACCGACGACCAGTCGACCACGCGCTTGCGGGCATCGGACGACAGGGTGAGCGCCGCGTAGACCTGCGGCATGAGCGGGTCGGGGGCGACGGTCTGCGTGGCGGTCGTGTAGACGTCGGCCCCGTTGAGCTGGCCCAGGAACAGGCGCGAGCCGTCGAGCGGCGCGGCGATGCTCTGTTGCTGGCCCCAGATGGCGAAGTCGCCGAACTGGCCGCTGAACGTGTCGTAGTACCCGCCGCCCTGGTTCAGCCAGACGCGGCCGTCCGAGGTCGCCCCGAGCGACGTCGTCCGGCTGATGCTCACCTGGACGCCGAAGGGCGTGGTGAGGCGCCTGCGCACCTTGAGCGTGTCGGGATCGATCTCGAGCACCCCGTTCGGCCCCGACGTCACGTAGAGCGTGCGGTGGTCGAAGGACATCGCCACGTTGTCGATCGCGGCGACCGGCACGGCCTTGGTCTTCCAGGCGCCGTCGACCCGCATGTAGCGCGTGAGGTAGTCGTGCTCGTAGCCCGCGGTGAAGACGGCCTGGCGGACCGGATCGAACAGCGACGTCCGCTTGCCGCCGCTCTTGGGGACGAACTTGTACTTCGCTTCGGACCCATCGGCCGCGCCCACGAGCGCGATGGACGCCTTGGTGCCGGCCTCGTTGGGCAGGCTCACGGCGTGGACGCCGGGCGCCAGCGCGTCGAGCGTCAGGCTCACCGCGGTATCGCCGAGCACGGTGCGCGAGGTGATGGTGGCGCCGTCGACGACGATCCGGTCGGCCGCGCCGGCCTGCGCGAGTCCGCGCCCGTCGACGACGAGGGTGACCGGGACGCCGGAGCGCACGAGGGGCGTCGACACGCCGGTGAGCACCGCCTTGGTCTTGGCCGCGGCCGTCAGGGGCGCCGCCACCAGGCCGACACCGCACGCGGCGAGCGCGAGCAGACCCAGCGCGGGCACGCCGCGCCTTCCGAGAATCTTCATGAAACCCCTCCTCCGGGATTCTTTGTATGCGTTGTGGCGCCGGGGCGCCGGATGCCGGGTGCCGGTCGTGTCGCCGGCTGGCGGGCGGCATGTTGCCCGGCGCCCGTGGGCCTGTCCATGCACGCAAACACCGACGCCGATCGCGCGGGACGAAAGGCCCGCCCCCCCTCCTGGGCGCCGGGGTCGCCGTCCATGCGAAAATCGCCTCTTCCATCGACAGGCGCCTCCCCGGCCGCGCGACGCGGCCGATAGGGCGCCGCTGCACAAGATCCCACCATGGAAATCGAACGCATCAACGCCATCGGCAGCACCCTGGCCGACCTCACCGAGCGCACCACCGCGCTCAGGGGGTATCTTTGACTACGACCGCAAGTCGCACCGACTGACGGAAGTCAACGCCACCCTCGAGAACCCCGCGGTCTGGAACGACCCGAAGCGCGCCCAGGAGCTCGGGCGCGAGAAGCGCTCGCTCGAGGAAGTCGTCGAGACCATCGACCACCTCACGAGCAACCTCTCGGACAACACCGAGCTCTACGAGATGTCGAGGGCCGACGACGACCTCGCCGGCCTGGCCGCGATCGAGGCCGACGCCGCGAAGCTCGGAGAGATCGTCGAGGGCCTCGAGTTCCGGCGCATGTTCAGCAACCCGGCCGACCCGAGCAACTGCTTCCTCGACATCCAGGCCGGCGCCGGCGGCACCGAGGCCTGCGACTGGGCCTCGATGCTGCTGCGCCAGTACCTGAAGTACTGCGAGCGCAAGGGCTTCAAGGCCGAGGTGATGGAAGAGTCCGAGGGCGACGTCGCGGGCATCAAGAGCGCCACGCTCAAGATCGAGGGCGACTACGCGTTCGGCCACCTGCGCACCGAGACCGGCGTGCACCGCCTCGTGCGCAAGAGCCCGTTCGATTCGTCCGGCGGCCGGCACACCTCGTTCGCGTCGGTGTTCGTCTACCCCGAGGTCGATGATTCGATCGAGATCGACATCAACCCGGCGGACGTGCGCACCGACACCTTCCGCGCCTCGGGCGCCGGCGGCCAGCACATCAACAAGACCGACTCCGCGGTGCGCCTCACGCACATGCCCACGGGCATCGTCGTGCAGTGCCAGAACGACCGCTCGCAACACCGCAACCGCGACGAGGCGTGGCAGATGCTGCGCTCGCGCCTGTTCGAGCACGAGATGCGCAAGCGCATGGCGGAGCAGCAGAAGCTCGAGGATTCGAAGACCGACGTGGGCTGGGGCCACCAGATCCGCTCGTACGTCCTCGACCAGAGCCGCATCAAGGACCTGCGCACGAACGTCGAGATCTCGAACACGCAGAAGGTGCTGGACGGCGATCTCGATCCGTTCATCGCCGCCAGCCTGAAGCAGGGCCTCTGATCGTTTGAAGGGGAGCCGCGCGGGAGACAGCGCGGCCCCATCGTCACCGAAGCACACACACAATCAAGAAAGGACAGCCATGCGCGAAGGCTCTCCCACGCTCGTTCGGCGTGAAGACTACCTGGCCCCGGCCTACTGGATCCGCACCGTCGACCTCACGTTCGACCTCGACCCGGCGAAGACCATCGTCTCCAGCCGCCTCGCCCTCGAGCGCAACACGACGCGCCCGGCCGAGCCGATCCGCCTCGACGGCGAGGACCTGAACCTGCTGCGCGTGCTCGTCGACGGCCAGAGCGTGTCGTTCCGCCACGAGGACGGCCAGCTGGTGATCGACGCGCCCGCCGCGGACACCTTCACCCTCGAGATCCGCAACACGATCGCGCCCGAGAAGAACACCGAGCTCTCGGGCCTGTACACCTCGAGCGGCGGCTTCTTCACGCAGTGCGAGGCGCAGGGCTTCCGGCGCATCACCTACTTCTTCGACCGGCCGGACGTGATGGCCGTCTACACGGTCACCCTGCGCGCCGACAAGTCGAAGTACCCGGTGCTGCTGTCCAACGGCAACCTCGCCGAGCAGGGCGAGCTCGAGGGCGGCCGGCACTTCGCGCGCTGGCACGACCCCTTCCCCAAGCCCTCGTACCTGTTCGCGCTGGTCGCGGCCGATCTCGTCGCGCGCGAGCAGCGCATCGTCAGCCGCGGCGGCAAGGAGCACCTGCTGCAGGTCTTCGTGCGGCGCGGCGACCTCGACAAGACCGAGCACGCGATGAACTCGCTCGTCGCCTCGGTGGTGTGGGACGAGGCGCGCTTCAAGCTGCCGCTGGACCTCGAGCGCTTCATGATCGTCGCCGTCGAGGACTTCAACATGGGCGCGATGGAGAACAAGGGCCTGAACCTGTTCAACACCAAGTACGTGCTCGCGAGCCCGGCCACGGCCACCGACACCGACTACGCGCTGATCGAGAGCGTCGTCGGCCACGAGTACTTCCACAACTGGACGGGCAACCGCGTCACCTGCCAGGACTGGTTCCAGCTCTCGCTGAAGGAAGGCCTCACGGTCTTCCGCGACCAGGAGTTCTCGCAGGACATGGCCGGCAGCACGTCGGCGCGCGCCGTCAAGCGCATCGACGACGTGCGCTTCCTGCGACAGCAGCAGTTCCCCGAGGACGCGGGGCCGATGTCGCACCCGGTGCGCCCCGACAGCTACCTCGCGATCGACAACTTCTACACCGCCACCGTCTACGAGAAGGGCTCGGAGGTGGTGCGGATGATGCAGACGCTCGTCGGCCGCGCGGGCTTCGAGCGCGGCATCACCGAATACTTCCGCCGCCACGACGGCCAGGCGGTGACCTGCGACGCGTTCGCGCAGGCGATCGCCGACGCGAACCCGGGCAGCCCGCTGAGCAACCAGCTCGAGGAGTTCAAGCGCTGGTACTCGCAGGCGGGCACGCCGCGACTCACCGCGCGCGGCGCGCACGAGGCCGACACCGGCGCGTACACGCTCACGCTCTCGCAGGATTTCTCCGCCCCGCCCAGCGTGATCCCGCTCACGCCGCGCCTGCCCTTCGTGCTGCCGGTGCGCTTCGCGCTCTTCACGCGCGACGGCCGCCCCGTGCCGCTGAAGCTCTCGGCCGGCGACGCGTCCGCCCCGCACGAGCGCGTGCTCGTGCTCGTCGACGCGCAGGCCAGCTTCCGCTTCGAGGGCGTGCCGGCCGACGTCGTGCCCTCGGTGCTGCGCGGCTTCTCCGCGCCGGTCATCCTCGACGACGGCCTCTCCGACGCCGACCGCCTCGTGCTGCTCGCCAGCGACACCGACCCGGTGAACCGCTGGGAGGCCGGCCAACGCCTCGCGCTCGCGCGCGTGGTGGCCGCCATCACGGGCGAGGCCCCGCTGGCGCTGGACGACGCCTTCCTCGGCGCGATGCGCACCGTGCTGCGCGACCCGGCGCTCGACCCGGCGTTCAAGGAGCTGGTGCTGACGCCGCCGTCCGAGGCCTATGTCGCCGAGCAGCTCACGGTGCCGGTGGACCCGCAGCGCGTGCACGAGGTCTGCGAGCGCCTGTACGACGAGCTCGCCGCGCGCCTGTACGACGACTGGGTATGGGCGTTCGACGCGCACCAGGTGCGCGACGGCTATCGTCCCGACAACGAGCAGAGCGCGAGGCGCGCGCTCGCCAACCTGGCGCTCGCCATGCTCGTGCGCAACGCGCGCCGCTCGGGCGACACCGTGTGGCCGGGCCGCGCCTACCAGCGCTTCAAGGACGCGGGCAACATGACCGATCGCCTCGGCGCGCTGAGCGCGCTGGTGTCGGCGCACGCGGAGCTCGCCGCGCCCGCGCTGGCGCGCTTCCACGAGCTGTTCCGGCACGAGGCGCTCGTCATCGACAAGTGGTTCGCGCTGCACGCCCGCGCGCCGGAGCACGAGGGCCGCGTGTTCGCGAGCGTCAAGTCGCTGCTCTCGCATCCCGACTTCTCGATCTCCAACCCGAACCGCGTGCGCAGCCTCGTGCTGGCCCTGTGCAACTTCAACCCGGCGGCGTTCCACCGCGCGGACGCGAAGGGCTACGTGTTCTGGGCCGAGCGCGTCCTCGAGCTCGACGCGCTCAACCCGCAGCTCGCTTCGCGCCTGGCGCGCGCGCTCGATCGCTGGCGCAATCTCGCCGAGCCCTATCGCAGCGCCGCGCGCGAGGCGATCGCGCGCGTCGCGGCCAAGCCGGAGCTGAGCCCCGATGTGCGCGAGGTCGTCGAGCGCGCCCTGAAGGACTGATGGCTTCGGGGTCAGGTCTCCGACCTGACCCCGGCATTCCGACCCGTGGCACGCAACTTGAATGCAGGGGTCAGGTCGAAGACCTGACCCCTCTCCCACCTACCAACCGCTTTCCCAACGTGGCCCAGAAGATCAGCCTCACCCAATACCTCGTCGAGCAGCAACGCGAGCACGGCCGCATCCCGGCGCAGCTCCGCCTGCTGATCGAAGTCGTCGCGCGCGCGTGCAAGCGCATCGCGATCTCCGTCAACAAGGGCGCGCTGGGCGACGTCCTCGGCGTCGCCGGCACCGAGAACGTGCAGGGCGAGGTGCAGAAGAAGCTCGACGTCATCTCCAACGAGGTGCTGATCGAGGCCAACGAGTGGGGCGGCCACCTCGCGGCGATGGCCTCGGAGGAGATGGACACGATCCACGTCGTGCCCAACCGCTATCCCCAGGGCGAGTACCTGCTGCTGTTCGATCCGCTCGACGGCTCCTCGAACATCGACGTCAACGTCTCGATCGGCACCATCTTCTCGGTGCTGCGCAAGGTGGGCCACCACCACGGCGTAGGCGAGGATGATTTCCTGCAGGCCGGCCGCAACCAGGCCGCCGCCGGTTACTGCGTGTACGGCCCGCAGACGCAACTCGTGCTCACCGTCGGCGACGGCGTCGCGATGTTCACGCTCGACCGCGAGATGGGCACCTGGGTGCTCACCGCCGAGAACGTGCAGATCCCGGCGGACACGAAGGAGTTCGCGATCAACATGTCGAACCAGCGGCACTGGGCGCCGCCGGTGACGCGCTACATCGACGAATGCCTCGCCGGCAAGGACGGCCCGCGCGGCAAGGACTTCAACATGCGCTGGGTCGCCTCGATGGTGGCCGACGTGCACCGCATCCTGACGCGCGGCGGCGTGTTCCTCTACCCGTGGGACAAGCGCGAGCCCGAGAAGCCGGGCAAGCTGCGCCTGCTGTACGAGGCGAACCCGATGAGCTTCCTCGTCGAGCAGGCCGGCGGCGCCGCCTCCAACGGCACGCAGCGCATCCTCGACCTCGTGCCCACGAAGCTGCACGAGCGCGTGGCGGTCGTGCTGGGGTCGAGGAACGAGGTCGAGCGCGTCGCCGCGTATCACGGCGAAACGGCCTGAATTCCTGCGGAAATCCGCAGCGCGGGCGGGTCACGGGCAGGGTACATTTGCACAAATGCACCTGAAGGCGGGCTGAAGAGCTCGCCGCCCCGCGACCCGTGATCTCCGAAGACCTGCACCAATTCGTCCTCGACGCACTGCCTTCCGTCTCGCACCTGGAGGCGGTGCTGCACTTCCACACCCGCCCCG